>Ga0209186_1001679_pt1 | contig 16163 bp, 11 predicted proteins | sample SidtaG_FD_187426 | JGI IMG/M metagenome (GOLD analysis project Ga0209186, IMG submission 187426) | Marine algal microbial communities from Sidmouth, United Kingdom - Sidmouth_Male2 metaG (SPAdes) (version 2) | ecosystem: Host-associated > Algae > Red algae > Unclassified | place: Sidmouth...
TTTCAATGAGCTTTTTTTATTTGTTCAAACAATACAATGTATGTATATAGCTTATGTTTTAAGAAGTGAGAAAACAGGAAAACATTATTATGGTCATTCTAAGAATCTTGAAAACAGGTTGAAAAGCCATAACTCTGGCAAGGTTCGATCCACCAAATCGGGTAGACCTTGGATAGTCATCTATTCTGAAGTATTTGACTCAAAAAGCGAGGCGTACAGACAAGAAATGTTCTTTAAAAGTAAGGCGGGTTATGCTTATTTGAAGCAAAAAGATATTATTTGAGAAATGGCAGAGTTGTCGAATGCACTGGTCTTGCCCCGATAGGGATGCCTTTTGGCAAAAACCAGCGTCCGTTCGCGCGGACCGGGGGTTCTCCCGAAAGGGACGACTTATGGTGGAATCCCTCTTTCTCCGCTGAAGCTTATTGATTAATTTCAATGAGCTTTTTTTATTTGTTCAAACAATACAATGTATGTATATAGCTTATGTTTTAAGAAGTGAGAAAACAGGAAAACATTATTATGGTCATTCTAAGAATCTTGAAAACAGGTTGAAAAGCTTGAATTTAGGGGTTGATTTTGGGGCACTTTTCTAAAAAGGGGAACTTTTGTATTTTTTAAACACTGTATTTCTACTAATAATCTCACAATGGTAGAAAATCTAAGAATTTCATTTCTTCAAAGATCAAATAAAGTTAACAAAAAAGGACTCTCAGTAATCAGATGTAGATTGTATCTGAACAAAAACAGAAAGGATTTCAGTACTGGATTATTCTATAAACCTGATCATTGGGATAAAGAGAATCAAATAGTATTAGACTTAGCTTCTAATGATTCCTACATCAACAATCAATTGACCTTAATCAAACAACAATTAGAACAAACCTTCTTATTTCTGACTGTCAATGCGGGGAATGTAGCACTTGATAAACTTTTAAAAGTCTACAAAGGTGAAAAGGAAGCTGAATACACCATACTAGAAGCTATCAACAAACATCAGAGAATGTATGAGAAATTGATTGGTATTGATATCACAAGAACCTCCTGGGAGAAATATGGGCAGACTAGAGCTCATATTAGTGTACTGTATACAAAAAACAGGATTTCCCCTTGAAGGAGCTTAAAATGAAGTTTCTGGATGATTTTTCCTACCTACTTGAAGACTACCAGATCATTTAAACAAAGTACTGTAAACAAGTCTATACAGAGATTAAGGAAAATGCTGAAGTTTGCTCTTTCTGAGGAAATGCTAGACAGAGATCCGTTTATCCTGTATAAACCAAAACCTTATAGGAAGGAAATCATCTATTTGGATGCTGAGGAATTGGAGTTGATGACTAACCATGTGTTTGAACAGAAAAGACTTCAAAAGGTGAAAGACTGTTTTGTATTCTGTTGTTACACTGGAAAGTTTTTTGTTTTTGGGTGTTAATTGTCTACAGATTAAAAGATGTAGTTGTACTTAGAATACAGGTTATATTCTGCTATTCTTCAATTTGTCAATTAATTACAAATTAATATTTATTCAATTAAATGTCCCTGAGTTTAAATTTATTGTTCCGTTATTGAAAGTTATATGTTTTGATTTACTATACCTTTGAGGTGTAACAACAAGTATTAATAATCGAAATTAACTAACTAAAATGAAAAATTTACTAACTGTTCTGATCCTTCTTCTATCAAACTTGGCTATTGGTCAGGTGTCCTATAGTGTGAGCTATCATTCCAATGTCGGCAATCCTGGAGGATTAAATAATGAAAACAGCACGAACGTGTGGAATGTTCATATGCAACATGGCCCTGTCAATCAATGGGCAAATTCTATACCTGTTCCAATCCCTTTTGAATTCTATGGCGATCCAGTAACGACCTTTAATGTATCGCAAAATGGTATCCTAACATTCAACCCTTCAGTCTCAGCAACCCCTCCGGGAGATAACACGAATCTTCCTTCTACTCAGTTGCCAGATAAATCAATATGCGCCTTTTGGGATATTCACAATTCTAATTATAGCTTTGGCTGGTTATCTTCTAAGACTTTTGGAACATTCCCCAATCGGCAATTTTGGATAAGATGGTCTGAATGGGGACATGGATCATCTGGATCAACTCCTGCATTTTCAATCGTTCTTGAGGAAACAACAAATAAGGTTTATATTGTAGATGAATTCTTAGGAAACGGAGTAACTTCAACGATAGGCCTTCAAAATAGTAACACAGAGTATGTTCAATACGGTAATGCTAATATAGCACCGACAAGCCCCAGCCACCAACCCAATGACAATAACTATTATGAGTTTACTCCTATTTCTGCTCCTGACATTAGCCCCCAATCCTTAACCAATAACAGTTATGACTTTTGTGGTACCAATGATTCCATTCCCATTAATGTTACTATAATCAACAGCGGACTCGCAACCTCAAATATCCTAATTGACGCCTATCTAACAGGAGCGGTTACTACAAATCTCAGTACAACTTATACGGCCACGCTTTTAATGAACGTACCAACGAGTGTTTTTCTTGGAATGGTTCCTGTCTCTGCCACTGGAACGGTAGATGTAACGGTCATTACCACCAATCAAGGAGATAACAATGCGCAAAATGACACCTTACAAGAAACCATCACCATCCAGCATCTTATCGAAAGCACAGAAACCATTCAAGATGAAACCATTTCAGGGGCTAATGATGGCTCCATTACACTTGCTTTAACTCAGGGAACGGCACCCTACACCGTTCTTTGGAGTGATGGACAAACAGGCGCAACGATCCAAAATTTATCTCCGGGCACCTATACGGCGACAATCACAGATGCAAATGGTTGCCTACTTGTTGAAAGTTACCAAGTCTTGCCAGGCATTATGACCAGCATCGTAGATCTGGAATCAACAAATAAAATCGACTTCCGCTTATATCCTAATCCAGCCCAACGTTTTGTCACCATCGAAATCGAGTCTACGCAAAGCAATGATGTCCTGATAGCGCTGATTTCTATAGACGAAAGGCTATTAGAACAATACAACCAACAAACAATTCAATCCAACAAAATGGAATTGGATGTCAGCCATTACCCGAAAGGCATGTATTGGATAAAAGTACGGATGGATGGAAATGAAACCATAAAGAAATTGGTAATATTATAGATCTATTCGGGAATCGCACTCCGTCAATCAGTCTTCTACTGCTGACCATGGGGTTCTATCGAAAGGGATTCCTTATGGTGAACACCTCTTTCTCCGCTTGATGAAGGTTGTACAGCATTAGTTGTACAACCTTTTCATTTATAAGCTAAAAGTAAGTAAAATATGCTTATTTGAAGCCATCATTCAACCTTCTTCAGTATCACTTACTGGGCATGTTTTTCAATCATTGTATTAGAAAAAGTGAAGCCTATCGAAAAGAGATGTTCTTTAAAAGTAAGGCAGGTTATGCTACAATTCAAATGGAGAACCGTTAAAGCTGTAATAACTTTCAGTACCATTGATAAATCCAATAAAAATAGGACCGTACGTTTTGGAATAACTATCATACATCAAACGATCAAACTTAAAGGGAACCAGCGGTTTGCCATCGGTTGAAAGAATACCTTTTTTCCCGTCTCTACTAACAATATATCCAATTTTTTCGTAAGGAGGGTGAGGAATAAAAATGATAGTAAAATCGTCATATAAAGCAGGTATTATGTAGGAATTATTTAGGCTAATTATTCCTTTTTTTCCATCTTTTTTCACAAAGAATTGTGGCAGATCATCATGTGTATAGTGTAACTCGTCTTCAAACTCATAGGGAATAATAGACTTGCCGTTTTCATCAAATACTCCAACCTTTCCGTTTTTTATTGCTTTGAAATATGCAATGTTAGATTTTTCGTTGTAATGGGCAAAACTAATTTTTGATACTTTCCCTAATTGTATTTTTTTATTCTTAGCCAAGATCATCCAGTTTTCATTTTTCTTAACGAAATATCGAATAGAAAGATCTTTGGCTTCAAATGATGTTCCAATGTCATCATATTTAATTGGAACAAGTATTTTCCCCTTACCATTCAAAATACCACATTTTTGACTAATTCGTACTTTGAAATCTATGTTAAAGGAGTCCGCCTTAAAAATCGAGATATAGTTAGCCTTTTCCACAATTATTTTTTCATCCAATTGTAGTTGAGAATAATCTCCGTACCTTAAGATTGTATATTTTGGCGACTTCAAAAACGGTTGGGATATAGTATAAATTGTTCTTTTATCGGATACTACTTTTTTCGATACAATCCATTGATTGTGCGGTGTAATGGACTTGTATTCTAGAGGAAATAAAAAAGTGCCATCCTTTGATATTAAGCCTAAACTATCTCCACGTTGCACTAGAAATCCAACTTTTTTAAAAGGAGTAATTTGATCATAAATCGGAGGAATTAATTTATTACTTTCGATCAGATAGGCCCCCAATTTTTTGTTTTTCCGGTAAGGAATAAAAGTTGCATTATCTTTTACCTTTATATTATGACTACTTTCAACTGGAATTATTGGTTTACCGGTATGACTGAGTAGTCCATACTGTCTATCATGCCTTACACCGAGGAAGGTTGAATCACATCCTGTAATTCCCGTATAAGCATTTTTCGTAATTATTTCTCCTGAGGAATTAGTAATGAAACCTGGTGTATACCAATCTTTCCGTACAAAAAAATGACCACATGCTGATATCGAAATAAAAGCATATTGAACCGGAAAAACTACATTTCCTTGAAGGTCCAATACACCAAAAAACTTTTCGGAACGAACTATATAATGTCCGTTGTTTAATAATAATTGGTCATATTTTGGAGGTACCACCTCTTTCCCTTCTGAAGTATAAACTCCGTATTTCTCGTTTTCATTAACATATAATTCAGGCTTCTCCAATTTATAGACTTGCTTGTACTTAATAGGCAATATTATTTTATTATTTCTGAAATTATGCACCCCATATAATTTGTTTTTCTTTATGATGACTAGCTCATCAGTAATTACTTGGTAGAAATCAAACGCTCCCTCAGATACGAGCTGTAAATCAAGTGTCATCATTTGAGAAACTCCGTTTAGCTTTAGAGCAATGAATTGCTCTGATATAAAAGCGGCGTGATCAAATTCGAATGGGACAACTGTTTCGTTCTTCTTATTGATGACTCCAAAAGAATCATTTTTTTTAGCACAACTTAAACCTTGGTTGAACAAAGAGAGGTGATCATACTCAGGTGGAATGATTTCTACTCCGTTTTCATCAATTGCTCCGACTTTATGATTCTTTCTAACCAAGGATAAGCGATCAGAATGTTGGGTTTTGGAAAGCATCGTTTTATAGGATTTATATCCTCTGTCCACTCGACCGTCAGGTTGCCATTTAGATCGCTTTCTGCCATGTCTGTTAAGCATTTTAACTAAGTCATTTTGTGACTCTAGTTTCTCAAGTATTATTTTAGTTCGATACGACTTTTCACGATTTAGCTGAAACCCACTATCGTATTGAATTGGAGTGATGGGATTACCCTTCAAGTCAATACAGCCATACTTATTATTTATTTTCACCAAAGCATATCGATGTATCGTATTTATATTGATTTCATCATAAATTGCTTCTGTTATCACCTCTCTATTGTACCATTTTAACCCTTGAAGGTTGTGCTTGGTATACGTTACAACTGCTTGCCCATAGGTTTGGCAACTTAGGAACATACATAAGTAAACCAAACTTGTTAAGTGATATCTTGTTACAGTATTTTTCATTTTGCGACCTGCTGGCTCTTCCGTGCTTAAGGTAGTCCGGTTGGGCGGGTTAGGAGATTGTAAAAACTATATACCTGTTAATTATACTAACGCAAGTGAGTGGGGGGAGGGTTGGGTTTTGAGGAATGCCTAGTGAAAGTGAAATGAATATAAAGCTATTCACAATCATTCAACCTTCTTCAGTATCACTTGCTGTGCATGTTTTTCAATCATTGTATTAAAAAAGTGAAGCCTATCGAAAAGAAATGTTCTTTGAAAGTAAGGCAGGTTATGCTTATTTGAAGGAAAGAAATTTCAAGATTTTAAAAAGAACAATTAATAACAGTGCAACCTTTGAAATAAAAAGTTGTCTTTCTGGTACTCTTAAAAACTAAAATCTTAATCAAATAATAATGAATCAAATGAATTTTCGCTTAAATGGAATAGTCAAAAAAACAAGTTTAACTGTACTTGTATTCGTCGCTTTTTTATTTTCTTTCAATAGATCGATGGCACAATCCGACGTCATTGATGTGAAAACGTTCGAAAATATTGTTGTGAGCCCTCACATAGCTGTTGTTTTCGAAGAAGGAGAGCAAGAATCCGTTCGCATTGAATCTATTACGGTACCAATAGAAAAACTCAATGTAGTTGTTAAAAACAAAACGCTAAGTGTATTTTTAGACGATGCAAAAATAACGCAGCCTACTAAGAAAGAATACATAAATGGCTATAAACGCAAAGTTTCTGTTTATAGCGGAACTGTTGTGAAGGCAATTATTACCTATAAAACATTAAACTCGATAGACTTAAGAGGAGAAGAAAGATTTAACTTTGTAAGTAATTTGAATACTGAAAAATTACACTTGAAAATTTATGGTGAATCCCAGGTTTTTCTAAATGAGGTGTCTATTCAAAACTTAAAAGTGACCTTGTACGGCGAAAATTATTTAGAAATAAGGAAAGGAAAAATAGAAAATCAAAAAGTGACCGCCTACGGAGAAAGTGAGGTAAATTCATTGAAGATAGATAACAGCGAAACCATATTAACCTCTTATGGCGAAGGGGTTTTCAAGTTCAATATCTCTGAAAAACTAAATATCACTTCGTTTGGCGAGGCTAGCATAGACTACACTGGTAACCCCGATTTGGATAAAGGGATTATCATAGGAGAAACTGAAATTACACGGGTTGATTAGTAGGGGCTAATTGTGTGAAATATTTCTTTTTTTTTGGACTATGCGCACAAAATACAATACGTTTAATGAAAGTACCACATACCCAAGGAGAACATAAGTAAAACCTTGCTCCTACCCCACAATCATTCAATCTTCTTCAATATCACTTGCTGGGCGTGTTTTTCAATCATTGTATTGTAAAAAGCTTTTAACGCTTGATAATCTTTCGGTTCATAAATCAATTCTTTCCAGTATATTTTGCTAATCAACTGAATTGTTCCGTTGACTTCTTTAGCTTGATAGACAAAAGAGCCACCATTTCCAGGTAAGGACTGATTGGTTCCTTCCGGTAACGATTCTACTGCGTAGCCTTCGGGAATTACTAACTTAAACAAATAAGTTTCGGAGATGGGGTATGGGATATCTACGTCGTAATTTCTGGCTTTTAGCGTAAAAGGATTATCTAACTTTTGGAGCCACAACATTGGATTGATGTAAATAATATCGCTTGATGCCGCTTCTTCAATCTCAAATTCAATTGTTTCTGACAATTTTTCGTTTGGGCTAGTCAGGTTTTCAATTTCAAAGGACGTAATGGATAATTCTGTATGATCCTGCAAAAGAGCGTTGGTATAAGATTTTTCACCTTTTTTTATGTACTGGGAGCGTTTTTGATAGGCCGCATAATCTTCATGAGCACCAGTCAATTTTCCAGTTAATAGCCCCTCCTCGATAGTAGCTTCTACAGCGTATACAGATTTATTGAATTTTGGTTTTATACCAACCCACGATATCTGTTCCGTCATTAATAATAGCCCTTTCTTATTCAGATCCCTTTCAGGAAGGAGGTTAAACGGTTTATTCTTGTCAATAGCATCAATCAAGAACTCTTTTTCTCCAGCTTTCACATAAGCTATCGTATGATTGAACTGACTCGCAATCGGGTAAACCTCTGCAATTGCCCCATGACCTCTAGTACTGATCAATACAGGATATGCCTCCAAACCAACGGCATTCAAGCAGTTAATTAGACCAATATTCAATGCAGTGCCGTTCCCCTTTCCATTTTTTAGACAGATATTGGCATTATCACTGGCATAGATGCCGATTCGATTATTCCATTCAATCTTATCCGTGATGAGCGCATAGATTTTTTTCACCATTTCAACCTCATCCGTCATACCCTCAACTTCTGTTTTCGCTAGGGCCACTAATTGTTTTGAACGAAATTTTTCTTTGAGTTGACTTCCAAATTGCTCCCTGCGCATGAGGCTGGTATGGAAATTCTCCCATGTCGTCATGTATTCTTGTCTGGATTCGCTAGGATCGAGTGGTTCAAATGCTGCTAACTGAAACTCAATGTTCGCTAAATAATCATCAAGTGTTGTGATAAACGCTTCTTCTTTCATAGATGGTACGTTTGTCATTCTAAACCTGAATTTTTCACCATCATGTACTTCGTTCATTCCAGCTAAATTGATCTTAGTAACCTTGGAATCCTTGACTTCAAATTCCATATTTTTCTTAGCAAACATAACGTATTCCAAAAAGTCAGGAATTTCAAATCTAAACTCGCTTGTTCTACGTGGCAATTCCCCTTGAAAATACCATTTATCAATGACTCCAATTGCTTTTGAGCGCATCACGTATTTATACTCAAGAATTGCCCCTTTTTCGACCTGAGGAAAAGAGAATTTGATCCGAGTTAAATTATCAGAAACCTTGTCTCGAAAAAAATCTTCCTCCTTGACGGGATATACTTTCTGAGTACCGTTTTCTAAAATAATAGTTTGAGCATCTAGCTTTGTTATACCTTCGACATTGCTATAATATGGAATGGAGATATTGGCATAGTCGAATCCTTTATTGGTTAAAATTTTTATTCGTTTGTGGTATACATAAACGACTTCAACCTTGCCAGAAACGAAAGTTATTCCTGCTTCTCCATAATCTTCTAAAACTACAGCTTCAGCATCCTCGTCTAACGAGTAGGACGTCATTTCCAAGTCTTCATTCGGTACTTCTCCCCAAGTCACAGGACGCTCCTGGGCAATACTTTCTAGGAATATTCCACATAGGAATATAATTACATAAAGTGCTTTATTCATTCTGTTTTATCAATTTTGGGATTAATAATTACTACTATTTTCAGGGTCACTATAAGTAATAAATAGCTTTTCTGATAAAATATTGTGCAATTATACGGGTTCTTATTATTATTTTTAAAATTTATGCTAATTTATTACTAAAGATTCTCGAGAAATATATGACTTATATGAAAATCTAATTTTAGGCTGTATCTTTTGTTTCAAAATATCTAATCCATTTCACTTGGTATACCAACGCTTTAAAACCGAAAGTTTATTTTTTATTGGATTCGTGTGCCTTATTATAACCGCAGGATTAGCAAAATTTTTCCTAGGCAACTCGGCACTCGACATCCAATTATAGGTGTGAATAGATATTCCCAATATTCCCAATATTATTTTTATGTACTTCGTACATTGTTGTATTGTAAATAGACAAAATCAATAATCTCATACAAAAAATACATGAAATACATCAGAAAAATAGAGTTAGTTGAGTTACCCGTATTGCTAGGTTTTTATATTAATTCAATAGATACCAGACTATTTATAACATCTTTTTCATATATTCGTTTATTGAAAACGTTTTACACCAAGCAGGATTATCAGTATCCTAGTTTAAGTATTGCAGAAATAAGCTAATCCTATAATTTAGTTAGGAAATACATAAGTTATTCAAGCCAGAGAGGCAATCTACTATAGCTTACATTGAAAAACATGAAAAATAAGCATGCTGATTAAAAGATTTATACGGTAAAATGCAATAGATTCAGCTTCTTTGTAGTACAACTAAATCACAAGAAAACACACACAATTGTTTAGAAATATTATAGAAAAGCAATGGCAAATAAAATAAAATCAATAAAGGAACAAATCGCAAATTTACTTCACGTTCTGAATACAGACTTATACGAAAGAGAAGAACAAATAAAACTAGCACTTCTAGCCAGTTTGGCAGGTGAAAGTATTTTTATGTTGGGCCCTCCTGGAGTAGCTAAAAGTTTGATCGCTCGAAGACTCAAACACGTCTTTAAAGGAGGAAAGTCATTTGAGTATCTGATGAATCGTTTTAGTACACCAGATGAAATCTTTGGCCCAGTATCCATTAGTAAACTCAAAGAAGATCAATACGAGCGTCAAACAGAACATTACTTACCAGGAGCAACAATAGTATTTTTAGATGAAATCTGGAAGGCTGGTCCTTCTATTCAAAATGCACTGCTTACTGTTATAAATGAAAAGGTCTACAGAAATGGAGCACAAGAGGAGCCTGTAAAGCTTAAAGCACTCATTTCAGCATCCAATGAACTTCCTGCCAAAGGTGAAGGCTTGGAAGCCCTTTGGGATAGATTCCTTATCCGCACCTATGTAGATGGCGTACGAGCAGAAAGTAATTTTTTTGATCTCCTCACCAAACCTGTAAACGATATCGAAAAAAAGTTAACTGAGCATCAAAAAATAGATGATAAAACTTATAAGGAATGGGCAGAACTAATTCCCTTGGTGGAAGTACCTGAAGAAATTATAAAAATCATACAAGTAGTTCGATTCAAAATCCAAGAGTACAATAATAAAAAGCAAGAAACAACCATTTACGTATCTGATCGTCGTTGGCGAAAGATCGTACGTCTAATGCGAGCTTCTGCCTTTTTTAACGACAGAGTAAAAGTCGATTTAATGGACGCCTTCTTAATCCAGTTTTGTATTTGGGATAACGAAAAACAAATACCCTTTATTCAAAAAACTATTCAAGAAGCTATTGAAAATCATGGTTACAGCCTAAGTATGGATTTGGACATTATTAAAGATCAAATAAAATCTTTGAAGGATGATGTAAAAAGAGAAACGAGTTTTCTAAAACCATATGATATTGATGAATTGGTGGAATATGATGGATACTATCATATTCCAGGCTATGATGGAAGAAAAATAAAAATTGAGGATTATAATGGTTTAAATAGTATCAATTATATAAGAGTTAGACTATACTATAATGATGGCTGGCAAAACAGAAATGAGCAAAATTCATTAAAAAAGTCCTCAAAGCTCAATTTCATTGTAAAAAAAGATGAATATTACAATAATTCGAAAACTTACAAACTTGAAACCCAAAAGAAAAAAGGAGAAAAGGAGTACACCAAAAAACCTCACGAAGCTGTAAGCAAAGAATGGGATAAAACAGTGCAGAAAATATTAACTCACTGCAATAATTATAAAGAACAAATAGACACCTATAAAAATACAGACTTAAAACACATTTATATCAATCTCTTTTTAGACAAGACATACGCTGCTGTGGTAGACCGAAATTTAAGTAAAATAATAGAAGCCATAAACACACTGGAATTAGACGTAAAAAAAGTCCAAGATTATTATTCAGGGATAAAAGGACAAAGAGAAATAAAAAAGAAAATCTTAGTCTTAGAATAATATGCGATCAACAAAGCAATTTATCTTGTTTGGCAATATTGGCGATGAATCAAGCCGTAATGAATTTGCCCAATACCTACTGTCAAAACTAGAGGGTAAAAAAACTATATTACCTAAGAAGAATACCTTTAATTCTTATCTGGAAGCGATAAACTCCATCATCGATGATAAACAAGAATTAGTAGAATTAGCAACCGAATCAGCAACCGTAAAAGAACAGGTATTTGAAGAAATTATTAACCTTGTTAAAAATAGCCATCGTGCTTCTATACTTGAAGAAAGCAATCTTCAGGAGAAAAAGACACTAGATAATTTAGCAGTCTTATCGCCAACAGAATTCAAAAAATCATGGACAAAAAATGAAGAACTGCTTAATCCGGTAAAAGAAGATATCAATCTGGATTTTTATAAAAAACAATGGGGAATTTTAAAGCAAAAAGAGCAGGAAACCAAAAAAGAAAAGAATACTCCCAATAAACAATTAGGAAAAATACAAACCGGATTCAATATCCTGAAAAAACATATATACGATAGTCTCGAAAAGCAATTTTTGTATAAAAAGGCAGTACAGGAAATTGCCATTATTGATAAATGGCGAAAGAAACTGGTCAACTCACTTTATAAAAAAGTAGATCAGCTTTCCCAACTCAAAAAGTTACTAAATCCCTTTACGAAAAATCTTGGCCGACTTTGGGATTTATCAGAAGGCTCTTGGCAAAATATTAATTTTAATGTTTTAAAAAAATATTCAGAAATTTTAAAAAATGATGCCTCTTTGCAAGAGCTTGCCGAGCTTTTAGGTAGATATCGAAAGGCTGAAATAGAGTATGAAGAGAAGTTGATTAAAACTACAGAAATCAAAACCACCTGGGTCGTCAATCGAGCCGCAAAATCAGAATTGGTTGGGGTAAGAGAAAGCAATGATTTAAACAACTTACTCCCTGCTGAATTGGCTTTATTAAGTGATGAGTTAATGACATACGCTTTTTACAAAAAATTCGCTGAGCATAAACTGCAGACTTATAAGTTTATTGGCAGAGAACAGCATGATTTAATAGTAAGCAAAAAAGACAAACAACAAGTAAAGAAGAAAAAAGATAAAGGTCCAATTATCGTTTGTGTAGACACCAGTGGCTCAATGCATGGAACACCAGAGCATGTTGCAAAAGTATTGAGTTTCGCACTTTTAAAAATAGCACTAGAAGAAGAAAGAAAATGCTTTTTAATTTCTTTTTCAACGAGTATAGAAACCTTAGAACTCACACAACTAGCAGAGTCTTTAGATCGATTGGTTAGTTTTCTAAGTATGTCATTCCATGGAGGTACTGATCCTCATCCTGCACTAGAAAAAGCCTTAAAAATGACGAAAAAAGAAACTTATGCAGATGCAGACATTCTGCTCATTTCCGATTTTGTAATTAACAATCTAGATGATAACATGAAGGAGTTAATAAAGCGCATCAAAGAAAAAGGTAACAAACTTAACAGTCTCGTGATTGGAGATTCCTATAATATACACTTAACAAACCAATTCACCAATAACTGGATATATACACCGAATGAACGAGGAAATCTTATCCATTTAGTAGAACAGGTAAGAAAATCATTCTGAGGTATTTGAAGAAATCTAATTTCCTGCTAAAATATTTTCTATTTACCATTACTTTCCCAGTTACTATTCTTGTTGAATTTTCTCATTAGCATCTGTAAAGGAAAACCCTATCCGTGAAAGCCAAGTCTATCCTAGCAATCTAAGATTTAATTTATTATTTAAATCAAGTTAAACCTTTAGCAATTCTATTTGTCTAAATACATTGTACTTCTGTTAATCAAAAAACGTACTTTTGCATTAAATGCTATTGAAAATGAGATTAATACTATCAATCCTAATTGTGTTACTGACCCTTACACAAGCCCTCGCACAGGCCCCAGGAAACAGTAGACCAGGCGGCAGACCCGGCGGTGGCCCTCCTAGCGGAGAGCGTCCTGCAGGACCAGGTATCGCAGGTAAGGTAATGGATGAGAGCAAAAACCCTGTCCCATATGCGAATGTAGCATTGTACGACCAAACAGGAGAAACAGTGATTTCAGGTACCACAACCAAGGAATCAGGGCGGTTCTTTCTTAAAACAAAGCCAGGACAGTATGTCGTAAAAATCACCTTCCTCTCCTACGAGGAAAAAGTAATCAGTGATGTGACGGTAGCTGCCGATGAATTAAACCCACTAGGGCCAATAGTCTTGAAAGAAGCAGGCACCCAACTCGATGAAGTCGTTGTGCAAGCAGAAAAGAGTCAAATGCAACTCAAGCTCGACAAAAGAGTGTTTGTAGTCGGTACAGACCTTAGCAATACAGGCGCCAATGCCGCAGAATTACTAGAAAACGTGCCTTCCTTGTCAGTTGATATCGAAGGTAATGTCAGCTTACGAGGTAGTGAGAACGTGAGAATACTGATTGACGGTAAACCCTCTGCATTGCTTGGAGGTGGATCGAATGATGCGCTCAGGAGCTTACAGTCTAGCGCCGTAGAGCAAGTAGAAGTCATCACGAATCCCTCCGCCAGATATGATGCAGAAGGAGAAGTGGGTATTATCAATATCGTATTGAAGAAAGAAAAGAAAAAGGGAGTCAACGGTTCTATCGATGTTTCTGCAGGCTATCCATTGCTGATGGGAACAGGAGTCAATCTCAATTTCCGCAAAGAAAAGTTTAACCTCTTTACGAATATTGGACTAGATTATAGAAAATCGCCGGGTACAGGAACTACCAATCAAACTTACTACAGAGATCCCTTACCTGATTTGATTTATACCAGTGAACTTCAACGGTTACGTGGTGGTTATGGCGGCAATATTCAATTGGGCGTCGACTATTTCGTCAACAAAATGAACACCTTGACATTGTCCGGAATGTACCGAGTCAGAAGAGGAAGAAATGAATCAAATGTTGATTACAAAGACTTTACAGAAGATGGAGATGTCATTTTGGAAACGACTAGGACCGACAACGAAGAAGAACCAAGTCAGGACATCGAAATAGCAATCAACCACACCAAGAAATACGAGCAGAAAGGTAGAAAGTGGACCACAGACTTCAAGTATCTGGTCAAAGATGATACAGAAACGAATCAATTTGAAGAGACTTATTCCGATAATCGCCCTATACTTTCCCAGCGAGGAAACAATGTGGAGGACGAACAAACGTATGTCGTTCAGACAGATTACGTCCACCCACTTGGTAAAGATCACAAGTTTGAGTTAGGGTTGAAAGGGTCATTGCGTACCATCCAAAATGAGTACCAGATAGATCAAAAAGATGCAGACGGAGATTGGCAAATCCTCCCAGGGTTTAACGATGAGTTAGCCTACCGAGAAAACATTTACGCTGCCTACGCCATTTATGGGAACAAATACAAGAAACTCGGTTATCAAGTTGGTCTTAGAACGGAATACTCCGATATTGAAACGGAGCTCAAACTCACTGGAGAAACCAATCCAAGAAACTATTTAGACTTATTTCCAAGTGCACACCTCTCCTACGAATTTAATGAAAAGAACCAACTACAGGTTAGTTACAGTAGACGGCTCTCTCGTCCACGATTCTGGTTTTTGATTCCTTTTGTGACGTTGACCGACGTACGACAGCAGTGGAAAGGCAATCCTAACTTAAATCCAGAATACACGAATTCCGCAGAACTAGGCTATCTGAAATATTTTGAAGGTGGTTCCCTATTGACGAGTGTGTACTACCGTTACCGAACAGATATCATCGAGCGATTGCGCTTGTCTGACAGCCTTGGCAATGTAGAGATGATCCCAGTAAATCTAGGCACTCAGAATGCGTATGGTATTGAGTTGAGTGGAAACTACAATATCAATAAATGGTGGTCAGCTAGCGGAAGTATTGACTTCTACCAGGCCATTACAGAAGGGTCGTATGAATCTGTAGCGTATCGTGCAGAAACCACGACAATGCAAGGCCGACTGGCGACTAAGATTAAATTTCCAGAGAAGATACAACTACAAGTCACTGGAAGATTTCGTGCACCAAGGAGGACCACACAAGGCAAAACGCTTGGAATGTACGGGTTTGACATCGGTCTATCCAAGGAGATATTCAAGGGGAACGGCACCCTCACTTTCTCTGTACGCGATGTCTTCAATACCAGGATACGGCGAAGCATTATCGACACACCTTCCTTCTATTCTACGGGTACTTTCCAATGGCGCGCAAGGCAGTTTGTCCTTGGTCTCAACTACAGAATCAATCAAGACAAACGTCGTGGTGGACGAGGCGGCGGCTATGGCGGAGATGGTGGAGACTTCTAATTTATCGGCAAGTTATACAAGTTAAAAAAGATTCTAGTAGCCTAACAGCACAAATGATGTGTAATTCCTACTTGTTTAAATTTGTTTTTGAATACCTCACTTTTGGTATTGTTCTTGTAAATAAAGTTATTACCTTCCACCAATTAGGTAATTTCAATTTTATCATTTAAATCATATCATAATGAAAAGGAATTATCCTATTTATTTAGTTATCCTATTGCTTATCTTCGTCTTTACCAGTTGTGGTGACCGAGACTCAAATATTGAATACGTCATAGATAATCAATCAAGTAAAGAGATAAACATTATAAGTAGTTTTAGGCTACAAATCGATGAAACAAATGCAAACACCATTGCTCCTAGTTCAAATGATGTTATTTTTCTTGATGCAGGAAT
>Ga0209186_1001683_pt1 | contig 16129 bp, 15 predicted proteins | sample SidtaG_FD_187426 | JGI IMG/M metagenome (GOLD analysis project Ga0209186, IMG submission 187426) | Marine algal microbial communities from Sidmouth, United Kingdom - Sidmouth_Male2 metaG (SPAdes) (version 2) | ecosystem: Host-associated > Algae > Red algae > Unclassified | place: Sidmouth...
ATGGACTACTTGTTCATGTCTTCGGACGATTTGCAGCTGCGCTAATGACCATGACTTTTGACTTTTTTTAGTATAAATTATATATTTTATTTTTCGCAAAATATTGAACTCAACTCTTAGTTCGCATTACATACTAACACTTATGCTTTTGGGAATTTTTAATTCGGTATTTTGTCAACAAATTCCAATTTACAATTTCTTTGACGATAACATATCACTTGCTAATCCTTCGCTGCCGAGAAGCGAATTTATTTTTGACGACTATACTCTATTTATCGGCGGTACATATCGAGACCAATGGAGGGGATTTGATAGGGCACCAGAAACATATAATTTACAAGCTAGTACGTGGCTGCCTGATTTGGGGTATAGCCTTGCAGACGCTTTGGGAAGTTCTTATGCAGGATTAAGCATCATCCATGATAAAATATCTCCGTTTTATTTTACGGGCTTAAGTGGGTATTTTGGGCATTTAGTTTTCATAAATCCGAAGGATAGATACAGGTCAAAGATGTTTATTGCAGGCGGAATAAATATAGGCATCAATGCCTATCAGATAAAAACCAATGAGCTTGATGAGACATCACAACTTGACCCTTATCTGATTGGGCTAACAGGTTCTAAGGTGATACCTGATGTAGGTCTGGGCGTTTCTTTTCAGCATTATTTTACAAAGAGACAAAAGGATAGTCGCGTGTCACAAGGATATTTTATTGGTTTTTCCATTCCACAGGTATTGGAATTTAATTTAAACTACCGAACTGACAATGGAGATTTGAAAATTGACAGGGTGAAACACTACAACTTCAATGTCGGCGCACAGTTTGGCGAGCCTGATTATGCCCGATATAAGTTCGTTGGCTTGGGAAGGTATGTATATGGTGCGCCACTACACGTCAGTGGCAGTTTAGAGCTACTAATAACAAATTGGTTGGTATTAGGAGTCGGTGTTGATTCAAATGTATCCATCAATACTCGTGCAGGAATAAATATACCCTTTTACAGGGCTGATGATAGTGCTTTGCGAGTAGTTTACGGGTTCTCTTTTGGTGGCAAAAGTCAGTTCTCCCGTCGCGGATCTACCCATGAGGTTGGTGTAACGTATATGGTGCGGCGTGAAGAGTATAATTGACAGACAGATATTTTTCAGAAAAATCTATCGATTGGTGGCATCTTTTTTCTAAGATGTCACCTTTTTTCGTTTTGGTCATTTATAGGTGAAAATGGAAAGGAGTCAACTCGGTAAAGCATGACTCCAATCCTAAATTGAAAAACCGAAGTTCCTCAATCGTACAAATTTTATATCAGGGATTTCGGTATTGTTAAAAAAAAATACAGCAAAATGAAAAAATTATTTTTAATGATGCCATTACTCCTTCTCCTTTTTGGCAACTCAACTATCATCAACACAGGAGAAAACAGCCACAATGATACCAAAAAAATATTAAATCACGAATGTACTATTGAACAACGGGACACTATCCCCAATGTTTCCTACAGCAGTAGCGGAAATTTTTACGTACAATTTGATGTTCAATCCAATGCGAAAACATTTAGCGATGTCAATGATGGTTTGATAGGTATAATCGCTTTGAAATCTAATCGTAATTCTTTCAAATTGCTCAAAGAAGAAGGTGATGAACTTGGTTTTACACATTACACCTACCAACAAGAATTTGATGAAATTCCTGTTCATAACTGTAAGGTAAAAGTACACACTGAAAACGGTAAATTACGCATCGTAAACGGTAGTGTAGAGGAAAATGTGGATATTAACACAGATTACGATACCAGTGAGTCTCAAATTCAAGACTTTGTTTTAGAGTATTTAGAAATGACGGAAGCTGACATCCTTCATTTTGAAATCTCTAAGATCATTAATTGCAATGACGGATGTGAGCTTACATGGCTGGTCAAAATGGCTGATAAAAGCTTAGATAAAAGCTTTAAGTTTGTCATAAGCGACAGCCCAATAAGAGTGGTGTCAAAAATTTCCCTAAATCATACTTGCAATGGAGGAAGCTGCACAACCAACTGGTATGGTACAAAAAACATCCAAACAGATTTTCAGAGCAACCGATTTATCCTTTTAGATGATTGTCAAACCGCGCAAATTCGCACAAGAAATGCAAATCAAAACGGAACATTCACAGAATATGAAGACACAGATAATATCTGGAGTACCAACGCTCAAAGGTCAGCAGCCACTACTCATTGGGGAACCAAGATGTCCCAAAATTTCTTTCTACAAACATTTAACCGTAATGGCTTTGATGGAAACAGCAGAAATGTAGATGTTCGACACAATGACTTAATTAATGGTTCGACTTATAATGCGAGCTTTAATTCTATTTGGGGGATAATGAGAATAGGAATAGGTAATCCCAACACAAATGCAGATGACTATAATCCTATTGATATAGTTGGGCATGAGTTTGCACACGGAGTAACCGGAACCTCTGCAAATCTTAATTATGAAAATGAAAGTGGAGCACTTAACGAATCTTTCAGTGATATTTTTGGTTCCATGATTGAAAGATTTGCAGACCCAAATAGTTTCGATTGGACTCATGGTGAGGATAGAGGTAGTATATCCAGAAGTCTTCAAAATCCTAATCTAAAGGGAGACCCTGATACATATCAAGGACAACATTGGCATACAAGCACAAGTGATTACGGTGGTGTCCACACAAATTCAGGCGTGCAAAATCACTGGTTTTACTTGTTATCGGAGGGCGGAAATGGCACCAATGACAATGGAGATAGCTATAACGTACAAGGCATAGGTATTGAGGAAGCAGGACGAATTGCGTACAGAAACCTAACTGTATATTTGATTGCTACTTCAAATTACCAAGATACTAGAGCGGGTGCTATTATGGCTGCTAAAGATTTGTATGGAGCAGATTCTAATGAAGTTATCCAAGTAACAAACGCTTGGTACGCCGTTGGAGTTGGTGCAGCTTATCAATCATCTACTCAGGCAAATGTTTACCTCTCTAACGTAACGGTGTCAGATAACACAGTGAATCCTGGACAAACTATCACAGTGAATGCTCGTCAGTACATTAGTCCATCAAATGCTACCTCGGTTAATTCCAAATTGGAATACGCATGGGATACTAATACCACTTGGTCTGGTGCAACAGTCTTTGGTTCAGATTACAGCAGCATTGGCAATGGCGACAGCTACGATGCAGAAAGCATCAACTTTACCGTTCCGACTAATGCATCGGGTACAATTTATCTCCACTTACGTGCGGACGCTACGGATGTCGTAACCAATGAACCGAATAATAGTGATAACTACAAGTACATCGCATTGACCGTCAATGGTGGAGGAAACGCAGCAAATGTTTACCTCTCTAACGTAACGGTATCAGATAACACAGTGAATCCCGGACAAACTATCACAGTGAATGCTCGTCAGTACATTAGTCCATCAAATGCTACCTCGGTTAATTCCAAATTGGAATACGCATGGGATACTAATACCACTTGGTCTGGTGCAACAGTCTTTGGTTCAGATTACAGCAGCATTGGCAATGGCGACAGCTACGATGCAGAAAGCATCAACTTTACCGTTCCGACTAATGCATCGGGTACAATTTATCTCCACTTACGTGCAGACGCTACGGATGTCGTAACCAATGAACCGAATAATAGTGATAACTACAAGTACATCGCATTGACCGTCAATGGTGGAGGTGGGAGTTCTTGCAGTACCCCCAATAACCTCAGAGCCACCAATGTAACATCTACAACTTGTAACCTTTCTTGGAATGCAGTAGGTAGTGCATCAAGCTACATCTTATACTACTGGAATGGTAGTTCATGGCAATCATTTGGTAGTACTAATTCAAATAGTACGTACATAGAAGGAATGTCATCCGGTTATCAATACTGTTTTTCAGTACAAGCTATTTGTGGTAACGAGTCGAGTTCGTTATCTGATTATGTTTGCATTAGTACGAGTACAAATAGTACAACTACATTAACTAATGGATTGGATGATGAAGTCATTTTTGAACATTATCAGAATTTAGGAACTGATGTTTATGAAGAATTAAAAGTGAATGAAGCAACTGAAGACAAGTTAAATATGCTTGATTTTGACATCTTCCCCAACCCTGTTAAGTTAAACAGTAAGGTTACATTAAAATTATCTGATGACGTAGATAGAAATGTAAAAATGTTCGTATTTAATCAGGCAGGAGGGTTAGTAGATAACCAAGTAATTCTCCCTACTGTTGATAGTGAAGTAAGTATTCAAAATTTGAATGCTCCAGATATATACTTCATTACTATTGATGATGGGGTTGAAAAAGTAATCAAAAAACTTATTATAATCAATTAGGACACAACTCTATGGTAATTGGCAGACCAAATGATAATTTGGTTTTGCCAATTACCTTTTGTTTGATAAACTTTTTTGAACACTCTCGTTTTGTAAATTTTTGATGATTAAAATTTTGAAATTTTTTATATCTTGTGCCGAAATTACATCAAGACAAAATCACCACAATAAATTGACACACAACAAGAACCACCACACCGCAGCCATCCAATCCCCCGAACTCGAAGCCTTTGGCATCTTCCATGCCGAGCGCACACACGCGCCACGCACCTACGCGTCTTACATATATGAGCAAATCGTAAAAATGGCGATGCACCTCCAGCGTATCATCAAAAGCGAATTTGCTGATACCCACCGCTACGACTGTACTGATGCAGAAGATTTTAAGAAAAAATACAAACGTTAACACGACCTCATCACCCAAGCCCAACAAGACTCTGCCTTTCCCGAACCCACCTTTTTCGTGGATAGCCAAGACATTTACCACTATCATACCGAGACTTCCCACCACATCATTCCACCCGATTCCGACCCCGCGACCAACGATACCTACCTGCTCTTTTTTTCATTCAAACTACGTCATCTCCAACCTCAATTTTTACTCAAATTTCTTGCGTACCAGTCAGAAGGCTACGGCGCGGGATTCGATGCCTTTCTACGTGCCTATCTGATAGAGTGGGAGTCGAAAGATTTGATTAAAACGTCAACGGGGAAAATCTGTAAAGTCTGGTTGGACGAGAAATTGGATAGGAAGCAAAGCAAAACACCCCCACCCAAAGCACCGCCTGAAAAGAAAGACCCGACTTTTTTAGAATTATTCAAACACAACGAAGAACGCATGAATCGTTTTTTTGAATTGCTAAAACCGGATATGCTTGATGCGATAGATGATGACGGAAATTGGATTTATAATACAAGAAAAAATAGCCTCGTAGCTTGTTTTGCAGCTTTGAAAGATTTGGGATATATCAAGAATCTAAACAACAAAAGTCAATTACAGCGAATCGTCATCACGAAAATAAAATTCAAGGCTACCGATAAACTTTTTCGCAATGGTTCTAACCTTGACGACCAAAGAGAGTTTCATTCATTTTTTCAAAAACACTTGTCTTAATTTGCCAATTTTTGCCTTTTCTATTACAATCTTTTACCGATAGGTAAACGCGGTAATGTTCGGTAAACGTTTTCTCCTTCTTTTGTGTCATCGTTTTCACTTAAAAAGAAAATAATGACAAAGAAAATATTAACCGAACTCACCGAAACAGAAATCCGCCAACTATTCCGCGAAGAACTCCAACAGGCACTCGCCAAGTATGGCAACGCTACGCAAAGCAACAAACGGCGTATCGTTTCCTTCGTCGAAGGCTGCAAATACGTCAGCATCAGCACATCGCATGGCTACAAACTCACTTCGCAAGGTTTGATTCCACACAGCAAGCGCGGCAAATACATTTACTTCGACTTGGAGGAACTCGACGCATGGATGCTTGCCAACAAAGTCAAAACCGTCAACGATATGCAGACGGAAATTGAGGATTATCTAAAGAAAAACGCCAAAGGATGAACACCACACACAAAGCACCACAAGCGGATATTTCTTTGGAGGATGTAGAACGCGAAGCCGCACAATTTACGGCATCCGACGATACGCCAACCGACAAATCCGGTCAGTCCGACAATACACAATTTGGTATTTTTCAGGTCAAAACAGCGCAGCAATGGATAGAGGAAGCCAAGCTTCGCCCAATTCCCAAAATGCTATTTGATGTATTTTGGTTTGAAGGGGAAATTTGCATTCTCTTTGCCGATACCAATTTGGGTAAATCCATCCTCGGCGTACAAATCGGCAATTCTATCAGCAAGGGCGAGGCGATACGGGGCTTTTCTGGTGTTAGCTGTGGAGTTCTTACACATCATTGACCTATACAACCGCAGGGATAAAAGAAAGGGTGAACAGGCATGGAAAGCCTTTGAACGTAGTATTCTCCCGATGCTCAATAACTCTGTTCATCGGATTGATTACAAGTCAAAATTGTTAGCTTTAGCCCAAAAATATGGCGTGGCTGACAGTACACAGGAGGAGTTAATCAGGCAACCGCAGTTCTATAATGAGGGTATGGGCTTCTTCTTTTCGGTATATAACGAAGTTTACAAATCATTTGGAAAAATGCTATTTGCCTATTCGCTTCGTCAGACGCGGGTGAACGATGTTGAGCTGTTTATGGCGTATCACAAAGAGCAATATGGTTACTACTATAATTTTCGCAAAGTAGCCAAGAATGAGTTAATGGAATACAAAGACATCATCGGCGAGGTGCAATATGAAAAGGCAATGGGCTGGATAAAAGCACAACAAGATGCTTTCAACGCATCTGGTGAGACAAGTTGTGATTTTTGTAAGTGAAAGAAATTAAATAAGATGTCCCATAATGCGAAGTATTTTTTTGTCTAAGGATTTTTTGAAAGCCGCACATAGCCTTAGCACAGCCTGTCCCGAACCCCGATTCGGGATAAGGATTTCAAAGGATTCTTAGACGGAAAAAAGACGAGTATAATGGCACATGTTATTTATTTTCTTTCACTAAGCATAAATTTAGCAGTATTACCGACCTTCAATCTTTTGTCAATGTTTTTAAGTCATTGAGAAGAATTGAACGAAATGGACAACCAATTTTGGAAGCCTCTGATGATGCACTTATAGACTTTATCTTCACGTATTCTTTCAACGAATCTTTATCATTGTTCAGTTATGAAGAAATAGAAAATGCTTTGATATTGAAGTTGCGGAAGCATCGTTTGAAGTTGAAGACACAGAAGAAGGACTTGGTTTTAGAATTTCAGATGAATTGGTAGATATGGAAATAATGAACGCACTGTTTGGTGAAGTTAAAGAGGAGTCTGATGAAATAATGCGTTGGAACGGCGACTTGGAAGAGTTCATAGATATTTTCAGACAATTGAATACACCCACCGATTTTGAAGATGCGTTTTTCAGTATTGAAGTGGACGCACTCGCTAAAATCTTGGACGATCGATTTATCTGGACGCAAAACGACCTTCCTCTCGGTAAGGTGCAACTTATGCGTTTATATGACGAACTATATACAGGCGCGTACAAACACGATGTACGAGTATTGATGAGAGGGTAATCAAAATACTTTGTAAATAAATTGAAATGGCAGGCATGGTAACGTGCCTGCCATCTTGTATTAGAGCTTGCCGGCTATTGCACGTTGTCACTAATCTTAGCCATTCCCTCCTCAATCAAATTCAATAAAAATTCTGTACCTAAAAGGTTAGGATTATCAGTTACTTCATTGTGGATGCGTTCCAAGCCATCGTCGATATGGAGTTTGAGGTAGCGGGGTACTTCTTGGTTGGTTTTGTATATTTGGTATCGCTGACAAACGAGGGCAATATAAAAGGGTAAGTTGTCGCCAAAGAGTACGCGTTTGCTATATTCTTTGCCTTTTGAATCTTGAATACTTTTGAGGACTAATGGTTCAGATTTAGCAAGAGAATAGCTGAGGGCAATACGCGCGATTACGTTTTCTGTGCCCAATTGTAACTTGTTGGTTAGTTCGGTTACGCGCTGTTTGTTGGCTTCTGATGTTTTGATACTAGAGAACATAATCATTCATTTTTTTAGCTACGGTAAACAAATCCTTCGGTGGCACGGGTATAAATGCAGAACGAGTGGCATCATTAGAAATGAGATAGGCAGCTTTGACCCTATCGACCAATAAGGCGTATTCTTCTTGGGTCATTTCCTTTTCTAATAATGGGAATAACACCACCTGTTTTGAGATGTTGGGGTAAAAGTCTGCGATGATATTCTTAGAGTGCATCGCATCGAATTTTTGTAAAGGACTATCAATAAATACTGGAAAATCAATATTAGATTCATCCACCAATGCCTTCAAAATAGAAGAGGCATAAAGCTGTTGTTCACCTTTGGAAAGGGTGTTTTTCTCAATTTCTTCGCCTGCGCTATTGTAAAGGAGGATGTCAATAATTCCATCGCCAACTTCTACAACTACTTGACTTACAAAGTCCTGTTTGTGCATCAGCGTATTCATGGAGTCTAAGATGCGTTTTTCGAGCCGTGTTTTTTTCTCCAACTTCATCCGCTTGATGAAGGTGTCGAGTTCATCAATGAGCTTTTGTGCAAGTTTATCTTTTTCTACATAACGCTCATTGATTTTTATTTTTTTGGCAATCCCTTCGCTAGTCGCTTTCTTGACTGCAATGGTGGTATGCAAACCGCCCATGTTTTGATTTAGTAAGGCTATTTGCTGGTCGATGTGCTTATTGTTATCGTCAATTTCTGTTTTTTCAGTCCTTATTTTTGCAATAAGACCATCTGTTTCTTTGGATTCTGCATCACTTAGTTTCCTACTAATACGTGCGTACTGCGTCCGCTTTTCTCTGAGGTCTTTGGCGATGCTCCTTACCCTTGCTTGGTAGCTTGTTTGGAGTTGTTGTGGCACTGACAGAAAAGCATTACGTTCTTCACTGGAAAAACTATGTATGGGTTTGAATTTTTCGTTTTCTGAATCAGAGGTGCTATCGTTGAGGTGTTTATCCAGTAGTTCATTTACCGTTTTTAGATAGATTTTTTTGACTTCATTTGTAATTGCTTCGTGCTCAATCTTCTTGGATAGTTTTTTGAAATCGCTTAGTATTTTTGCGGCTTTGTTGTGGAGCAATTCATTATGTTCATTATTATAAATGGCTTGCTCGGTTTCTATTTGTTGCTTTACTTCGCCTACGAGCCTACCGGAGATAGCGAAAGGCGCGAGGTCGAGTAAGTCCCTAAATTGAAGTTTAAGGTCTTCTATTTCTTTAGTGATTTGATGCTTATCAATTTTAAGGTTATTGATTTCATCCACCGACAAATCGCTGCCCTCGCGTATTAGTTTCTCTTGTAGTTCTTCGGAGCGTTTTACTTGTATTTCGCGTTCGTTATGAAATTTATCTAATTGAATTTCACATTCAATTAGGTTGTTTTCCAATTGCTCCAACTCGGTTTTTAGCGTATCAAATTTAGCTTTATCGGCTGGAGACGCAGAATTTTGTCTGAATCGCAAGGTGAGGTTTTTAAGACTTGATTTTAGGTCTTCGTATTTCTTTATCCCCAAAACTTCGGAGTAGGCTTTGCTTAAATGACGCTTATTTGCAATAGATTTATTTTCTGCAAGTGCGACTATTTTTTCTGCATCAAAGAAGAAGAACTTGGCGACTTCTTTGGGTAAGATAAAATCTTGTACAAATATTTCGTTGCCTACTTCTTTGGTGAGTTCATTTATATTGCCATCAATATAAATTTTCAGGTCGTCAATACCGCGCTTATAAAAGCCTGTTCGGACGATTTTTATTTCATCGCATCGTAAAGTCGGCACATCAATATCAGAAAAAGTGATGCTTACCTCAAATTCGTTTTCACCATTCGCATTTGCTTTATGATTTTGGGAAGATTGGATGTAATTACCGTAGCCTCCAACCTCTGAAATTTGTGCCTTATAGTAATCATCTACATCTTTCATCTGCTTGCCATACAGACACCAAACGAGTGCAGTAAGAAAGGTCGTTTTACCGTATCCGTTGCTACCCGATAGAATAAAAATATTCTTATCCTTTTCGGGAGAGAAAGACAGTTGATGTGCCCCTTTATAAATTCTAAAGTTACCTATTGTTATTTCCTTAATATACATATTTCTTGGTCGGATATAAATGTTCTTCTAACTTATTTTCTAAGTCATTTTGTAAACCCCAATTATTCATTAATAATACTTTCGACTTTCGGAGTGATAATAAGTCGTTGATAAGTCGAAAGTCACCTTCGTCGTTTTCACAACATTCTAAGAGTAGTTCTTTTTCATACATAACATTTTTGTCGATACTATCTTTGAAGGCAAACTCCTCTCCCATGCACTCCTTATAGATAGTCGGAACATCATACTCAAAAATATTGTCTCTATACCAAGTCACCTGTATGGCTATTAGTTCTTGATTGGTAATGAGTTTGGTATTTTTTTCTTGTTGTTGGATTTCTTTCTGTGCCAATAAAATTTGCTCTAATATGTACTTTCGCCATTTGGGGCGATATGGACCAAGACCGGGCGTACCATTGCGGCGAACATTCATTCTGTACTTCTCCGGGGAGTAAGTCGGGCTTTTTCGGTTAATCGTCTCGTATAGGAAGTCACGAATTTCAAGTAAAGGCTGCATCCATTCTTCACCATTTTCAATAAGTCCTTCCATTGACTTATCTTTTGATACAACGTTACAAACCCAGCATCCGAAACGACTTTGACCACATGAAGGCGTTGATATATCTGTAATCAAGGGGCAATCACCGCTACTGGCATTGCCATAGAGTGTGACTAAATCGCGGTTATTTGCACCCCACGGAGAAGGGGCTGCCAAGAGATATTGCCAAACTTCTTCTGTGATTACGTCTTTGATTGGCGGATATACATAGGCGCGCGGCAAAACGTGTTTACGCAGTCGTGAACCCTTGATTTCATGCTTTTTGATACTGTTGGCGCGGTTGGTACTTTCATCTGAACGAGTGCCTAAGAGTATGATGACTTCGCCTTGTTCATTGACTTTATCCAATATAAACTGTGTGGTAGGGCTTATCTTTAGACGTTCTGTACACCACCGGAATTTACTGTTGGGGGCGGGGTAGCCCTTGCCGATTAAGTTGACCCAAAAACTGTTTTGGAGTTTTGGGGTGGTTTGGTTGAAAAAGAAAAGTGGTTCTTTGACAAATCCAGTGGTGTGAATATCTTGGGCGTGTCCCCCTCCTTACCAGTCGGGGGTCGGGCTATCCGGCACTCTCTCCACTCCGCTATCGCTCCATTTCGTTCAAACAACACCTCCTATCCCTCACGCAAAGAACGAGCAATCGCAGGTTAAAAAAACGAACAATAACGGCATTTGTCAAACAACCAGAAAAGTTAAACGAATCCAAAGCGTTGTCTATGGTTTGCTAAACCCTCACGCGAGGGCAATCTTAATTCATGGTCAGGTAATAAAATAGATTTCCCGGCAAACTGTTTTATGCTGTAAGGAGATAGATTAACCTCCGAGAAGTTGCCTTTGATAAGGACTTTAAATTCATCGCTTATGGAGATTAAACCTCTGTCAAATGCGCGATGCAAGGTAGGTGTTAGTGAGATTCCGTTGGTGATAGTGTCGTTATAAGTTTCACTAAATGGCACAATATGACAGGCATCAAGCATTGATACACTTCCAACTACATCAATTTTAAGCCTCGAAATGACGCAGGAATAATGGTAATTTTTTACGACTTCACGCTTAAATTGGTGGCTTCGTGCATATTTTTGTTCCTCAAAATCTGAATCATTCAATGCCTTTTCCAACAGCTTAATTTTGGCATTGTATTCAATTGGGGAATCTTCCAAAATGTCTTTTGAAACCTTGTCGAGAAATGAGTTGTCGTAATTAGAGTTTTTATAGTTTGGGAAATAATTTCCTATCAAAAAAGACTCAATTGCGTTGTTTGATTCGCTATCTAAAAAAAGTTTAGATAGTTCGTCGTCAATTTGAGCATAATCAACGGCTACTGTCAAAACTTTAAAACTTCGCATTTGGCTTTTCAACTTTATAACCATTTCATAGCCAGAGTTTGGGATTAATCGCCAGAAAATTGGCTTGTCATTGGACATATGAAAAAAGGGGAGAGGAAATCGACAGTGCTGACCCGTCGCAGCTAAACGACTCCAATTATCTTTAAAAAGCCCAACTAATGCAGGTGTTATATATATTCTATTGTCTAAAATATATCCTTCTCGATATGCTTGTGCAATTGAAATGAGCAAAATTGGTTTGTGAGGTGAATCACCTTTTATTTTATCCTTATTTATATTTAACTTTTTGAAAGTTTTTATGTAATGAATTATGTCTTTTTCCATTGTTTACTTCATCTATTTTTAGTGTTTTTACTTCTTGTTCCGCAGCTATCAATTTATTTAGAAAATTAATAAAATTGATATAGCTATTCTTGTCGAGTTTATTCGGGCGATAGCCTTCATCTACACGGCTGAGTAATTTCAATAATCCATTATCAATATAAAGCCTTATTTTTTCTCCATTCCGCCCTTCAAAATCCACTTTTAACTGTGGTAAGAATTTTTTAATTACAGCTTGGTGCTTATCTGACACAGATGGAGGCAAGGGTTTGGGTTTGAACGTTTGCAGGATTCGGTACTTTTTCTGCTTTTGCCCTATCTCAATAATGATAGTGTCAGCGGCATTGGGATTGCCGTTCCATTTTTTGCACGCATTGATGACAAGTTGGTATAGCTTCTTTATTTCGGACTTTGTACCGTTGTTTATGTGGTACAAGTAACTAAGGTATTGGGCGTAATTTTTATCGTCAATACCGTATACTTTACTATTTTCAAAGTATAATAGGCGAGTATGAAGTTTCGTCAAAATCGTTCTATCTTTTTGAATTTTACGCGCCAAATCCAGCAAGTTACCCAGATAAGTCCTGTCAGAATAATGGCTCTCCATAAACCCCTTAATATCTCCGGTATTTGTGATTTTTACGATAGAATCATCAATCTTCTCGCTCCTGATATTGCAAGGGTCTTCTTCGGCTATGATGGCAAATAGATTAGAAAGCTCTGGATGTTCAAAAATGTAGTAAGGCAAAATTGCTTGTGCATAGTCTTTGGCTTTTGTACGACTATGCGCCTCCTCTAACTCGGTAGTGGTATTTACACGAAATTGGATAGGAATGATAATATCGTGAATGAAGTTCAATATGGAACGGAGAGAAACGATGCCCTTACTTTTTACAATGGATTTTACCATTAAATCCACTATGGTAGCTTGATTCTCTTTATTACATAAAAAATCATAATTGTAAATGATAGGAGAATTGAAAGACTGAAATTTCGCTTTAAACGATTGGTATGATTTGTAAATGGGGTTATTTTCATCGGCATTAAAAATCCTACCGAACAATTGACTTACAACTTCTGATGTCGCCCCCGACTCTGTAAGTTCATACAACTGATAATCTGTGAAATTTACATATTGAAACAGAGAGGCTTCGTTGAAATATTCCTCTGATGTTACCTCATCAGAGTCAAGTATGCCTACACGCCTTACATAAGCTTTTAGTTTCGAGTATTTCTCACCTTTCCCATCCAAAAAATTGTTGAGCGTGCCTAAGTTGATAGCAAGAATGACTTTATTATCGGATTGTCCCAAGTGTTCATCCTGAAAAGTCATTAACACTTCATCCAAAGTATCTACAAAGGATTCTTCCGGATTGTGGGACTCCGTTGCATCATTATGGATATAGAATCTGCCATTTATTTTGCTATTCAAATAGGATAAAACGTGAGACTTGCCATCACCAACATTACCGCAAACCAAAACTAACTGCGGCTTATCTAAATTAGCGGATTGTTCAATGATTTCAGATAGTTTGGTTTGAACCTCTCGTTCTACGTGTAGATATTTCTGTATATCATTTAAAGCATAGTCTTCGCCATTTATAATAGCATATTTGGAAGACTCTCGAAGTTGAGATATTACCTGAATAAATGGTAGCATATCTGTAGGATTAACAGCCATAGTGATTTTCATTTGGTTTTTGAAGCAACATTTTTTAAAGACAAAACTCATAAATGATTAGAAATCAGATACAGTTTTCAATCTCGACCTTAAACCTGCTGTCCCGAAAGAATTTGGTTTATGATTTTTTTACGGTTAAATTTATTCCGTGTCACAATTATACAAAATTTTTGATAGATTTATTGTGCGTATAACAAATTACACAAAATAATTGGGTATTTGACAGTGAATAGCTATGCAAGTCGCATACAAATACCTACCCCTACCCTTACCCCTACATGACACCCTATACTGCACCCTATATGACACCCTATCTCGCACCCTATTTGAAAAACTTAAGATGATTTGATGTCACGAAAAAAATCTTTAGGTATAGCTATACTTTAATTTCTGACAATTTTTAATCAAAAATGCTGTCCGAAGGTCAAAAACCCTATTTGACACCCTATTTTTTTGAGAAGTTAAGATATATATAGAAAAGTAGCTGTTAGAAATGTGAAATGATGGTTTTGTGCAAATTATTAAGACAGGAATAAACTATTAGTAAAAACTATAAGTCAACGTTCTTTGAGCAACAAAATACTATTTTGACAGAAAAGCGAAAATGTTTGACCTATGTTTGACCCTAAGCAAAAAAAGGAGTTACGATTAAATCGTAACTCCTTGATAATGAGTGCGGTCTGGACGGGACTCAATTTACTTAACCCTATTTTATCTAATTTTACCTAACTAATTTGTAAACCAATACTTTATGTATAATGAAAGTTAATTAAGGTAATCTAAAGTGTCACCTTATTAAGTAAAAACTGTCACTCAAACTGTCCCCAACTGTCGCAGAAAATTTGTATTTTTGCCTTAAAATTACACTTATGGCAAAGACAAAATTATACTTAAAACAACCCAAAAGCATTAAGGCAACACCTATTGTATTATCTTTTAGTTTTGATGGTAAGAGGGTACGATTGGGAACGGGTGAAACCATAGAACCGCCACATTGGAACGAAAAGACACAACAAGTTCGCGCATCTTATACGGGGAGTGTAGAAATCAATGCGAACCTCGATAAACGAATTGCATTAATCAAAGAAATCTACCATCGCGCCAAATTTGAAAACTACAACCCAACGGCGGAATTTGTCAAAGATGAATACAACCGTGCTACTTCGCCGGACAAAGCCGCAGACGATTTTTGGGCGCACGTTGACCAATACATTGAAATGTCGAAAACCTCGGCTACCCCTAAATATCGAAAAAGTAAAAGCACGATTACCGTTTACAAATCCACTGTAAAGCATCTTAAAGCCTTTGAGAAAAAACGCCGTACTAAAATCACTCTACCATCCATTGACAAATATTTTCGTGACGAGTTTAACGACTACCTCATGCACACCCTCCAAATGTCAAATAATACAGTTGGTAAATATGTTAAAACGCTCAAAACTTTTCTCAACTATATTGCTAACGAGACAAACGACCACGAATTAGCCTTTCGCGTCAAAAAATTTGAAGTCATCCAAGAAGAAACGGACGCGATTTATCTCACAGAAGATGAAATACAAACCATGTACGACCTCGATTTATCCCATAATTCCCGACTTGAAAAGGTACGCGATATATTTGTGTTTCAATGCTATATCGGTTTGAGGGTAAGCGATTTACTAAGACTTAATAGCAACCATATCAAAGACGATTTAATCCAAATTAAGACCATCAAAACAGGAAAAAAGGTGGTTATTCCTATACATCCTAAAGCAAGAGCGATACTTGAAAAATACGATGGGATGCTGCCCTCTGGTATTTCCGACCAAAAGTATAATGCTTACATCAAAGAAGTTGCTCAACTCGCCGGGCTTGATGAACCCATACACCAAGAAAAGACCAAAGGCGGTAAAAAATATACTGAAACCTCGCCCAAATATCAACTCATTGCCTCACATACTGCCCGGCGTTCTTTTGCGACCAATGCCTATAACTCGATGTTCAAGTTTTTTCATACTTGTATTCTCTTCTCAGTTCCTTTTTGTTGGGTAAAGGGCGCAATAGGGGTGAAAAAATTACGCATTAGGTAATTTTAATGTATGTTTTTTGAGTATATAATAGCCTCATTTTATGGCATAGCCGAACTCCTTTGCCGTCCTGAGAAATGCTTGG
>Ga0209186_1001691_pt1 | contig 16112 bp, 19 predicted proteins | sample SidtaG_FD_187426 | JGI IMG/M metagenome (GOLD analysis project Ga0209186, IMG submission 187426) | Marine algal microbial communities from Sidmouth, United Kingdom - Sidmouth_Male2 metaG (SPAdes) (version 2) | ecosystem: Host-associated > Algae > Red algae > Unclassified | place: Sidmouth...
CACCCCGTACGAGTGGAAGAGATTCTCCTCTCCGCGGCTCTGGCCGGAAAACTGCCGGGAGTTAAAGCTTGAGGGGCTACCCCAAGACTAAACAGCCACCGCTGAGTCCATTTCCGTCATCAGAATTGAACTGGCAGGAGCCACTTCCCCAGGAGAGACCTCCCAGAATGCGACTCATTTGAGTCTTTGCGACTCAATTGAGCCATCTGGTAGAATAGACACTAGTGTCTGTTCCCCTGAGAGGACCAATTGATACTTTAAAGATCAATTGATCCCCTTTTTCAAGTACTCATAGCTCCGTTTGACGCCAGTTCTGGTCAAATATGACACCAAAACCGAAATCAGCGGTGCGTGTTCACCAATCGGAACACTTGGGAGTCCAAGAAAAGGCGGGGCGCTCATGCTAGAGTCGTTTGAACGCAGACGTCCTGCGCCCTCTGTACCATCCTCCCTGTCCGCCTTCTCCCCATTCGCCGATTCTCCCGTTCCCTCATCACCCTCCCCCAGGTTCCACAGGCGCCTCCCGGTGGCACTGTTGCCCTCTGGCACTCGTGATGGGCCGGTGTGACGACCCGCGCCCCGTTGTGGGCGCCACGGTGCACGCAAAGGCGGTGCACATCGTGCATTATGCTGAGTGTGCCCGTCTGTACGGGTCACTCGCGGGTACCAAGCTGGTGTCTGGTACGGTCACGAGTGTTGCTCTTCAGGTCAAGAACGGCCGTTCCATGACGGGAATCACAGCTACATGGGACCTAGCCAGCGGGACCGTGGAGAAGCACCTCATGCTGCTGAACGTGAAGCGCGGTGGGGCTCCATCAGTGGACCACTCGGCTGTGGACTCGGCCTCCTAAGCCTCTGTGAGGGCAGCACTGGGGTCCGGGTCGCAAGGCTCTGCCGCGCTTCCCCCTGCGCGTACCACTTCTTCTCAACCCGCTTCCCCACCCCCCACAGACCACTCGCCCCCGGCATCCCATGCCCAAGAGCCGGCGCCTGCCCTGTGCGCAGGTGCGCCCCCCGCGGGGAAGGTGCGCGCTCACGACTTTGTGTGGTTCTATGCGGCCGTCACGCTTCCAATTGGGGGAAGCCTTCCGCGCCGGTCGTGGTCCGTGCGCCTACTGTCAGGCGAGACGATCTTCGAGGACGGTGACGCCATTGGTCCCGGGCGCACCCGCCGGCCCCTCGACTACATTTTGGACATGTTCCCGCAACAGCAGCTGGGTCGAATGGTTCGCCTGACATCTGCTAAGCTCGAGGCCCGCCGGTTCAACACCACGACCGCGGGAGAGGTCCTTAAGTTTATCGGGGTGCTTGTCCTGGGAACCCGCCACGAGTTTGGCTCTCGTGCGGACCTATGGAGCACGGTTTCGCGCATCAAGCACATCCAGGCTCCTAGCTTTGGCAAGCTCACTGGTGTGTCGCGCGACCGCTTCGACGCGCTATGGTCCTGCATGAAATACAGCGCGGAGAGCGTGGACCCCACTGTGAGCTCCGAGCGTCGACGCTGGTCACTAGTGGATGCTTTTGTGGGGTCAGTTAATGCCCACCGCGAAGCGCACGTGCAGCCGAGCGATCTACTCTGCACCGATGAATCGATGTGTAAGTGGTACGGGCAAGGGGGCAGCTGGAACGACCGTGGGCTGCCGATGTACGTCGCAATCGATTGCAAACCCGAAAATGGGTGCGAGATTCAGAACACGGCGTGCGGACGGAGCGGCATTATGCTGTACGTGCATCTCGTGAATTCGGCTGCGGACCAGCGGGAGCGCCAGTCCGGAGCTGAGTCAAGCCTCTTGCACGGCACCACGCTTTTGAAACGCCTGGTGGCCAATTGCACGGGGTCGGGGCGTATTGTGTGCGCGGACTCGTACTTTTCCAGTGTGGAGGCGGCACTCGAGTTGAAGGGCGTGTGCCTACGGTTCATCTGTGTCGTCAAGAATTCGACGACAGGCTATCCGATGACGGCCATGTCAACGAAGGAGATTCCAGCTCGAGGTTGCAGTTCGGCTTTGTACCATCGCGACGGGGCGGGACAGATCGACCTCATGGCGGCAATGTGGGTGGACCGGAACCGTCGATACTTCACTTCGACGGCCTCGACCTGTTTGGATGGGACGCCGATTGAGCGGCTGCGGTGGCGGCCGGACGGCGAAGAGTCACGACGGTTGGCGCTGACAGTGCCTCAGCCGCACGTGGCGCAAGTGTACTACCAGTGCTGCGCTCAGATTGATCGCCACAATCGCTGTCGGCAGGACGATCTGCGTCTTGAACACAATTACGGGACCCACGATTGGTCTAGTCGAGTGAACCTGTCCATTCTCGGGATGTGTGTCGTCGATTCGTGGATGCTGTACTCTGGGTCTCGAGGGCACGCAGATCGCCCAATCCAGGCGCACTTCTACGAGGACCTGGCAGCGGAGTTGATTGACAACCGCTACGACTCGATGGGTTTGCGCGACCGGGCAGCGCCAATCCCTGAAGCGGGGCCGGCGGATGATCCTCCGTCCTACGGTGTCGGCACGCATTTGACGCCAACAAAGAAGCGCCGGAAGCTTACCGGTACGTCCGATTGCGGTTTCCTCGTACAGCGCAGCTGTCGCGTGTGCAAGATTTGACGCACAACTCTTGTGTGCTCGACGTGCCGCGAAAGTGGGGGTGCCGAGGTGTTCTTGTGCGCCCGGCGGGATGGTCGCCAGTGCTTTGCGCAGCATGTGCGGACCGCTCATGATGCTGCGCTGTGAACCAGTGCGTGGAGAGGGCAGATGCCCGTGTGAAGTCAGGGGTGGGGGTGGGTGTATGACCGGCTCCTGTGCCTAAATGTGTAGTACAAAGCGAGTTTCATTTGGAGGAGCGTGTCTCATGGGTGGCTGACATGTCAAGCAGCATTCGTCCCCGCGATGGAAGCCGCTGTGTGCGTCTGCGCAGGCTGTCACACGAAAATAGGACGGTTCTGGGGCCGTACGGAGCCCGATCTGTGGCTCCGGGTGCCCAGAATCGACGATTTCGAGTGAGGATCAAATGATCCTCAAGACAGGATCAATTGATCCTCAGGATCAGGGGAACAGACACTAGCGGCGCGGCGCACTAACCTTCGCGTTTGTTGTTGGTAGCCGGATCTGTTTCCTGCGCGGTGGATGGTTGCAACCCCCCCCACTGTCCCCCCCGCCCCCCCCGCCTTCATTGAATGACGCCTGTCTGCGTGGCGCAGGTTCCCTTTACCAAACGCAGGAACGGGTTGCTGAAAAAGGCGCGGGAGCTGTCCATCCTCTGCGACAGTGAGATTGCGGTCGGGGTGTCGCGTGTGCCGGGCGCCGCCCGACTCCCTAAGGGTGCCTCTCGGGTCGCTCCCACCCCCGCCGCCGCCGTACCCGACGCCGCCAACGACTGACGGCAGTTGCGGGGGTGCGGCGAGCCCCGCCGGCTGCGGCGGCTGCGGTGGCGCCAGCAGCGCCGCCGCCGCCTGCGGAAAAAATGTCTATGCGGCGGCGGCCATGCCGCAGCGCGCGCCGGCCGCGCAGCAGTTCAACACCTCCTCGTCCACGTCGGGGGCGTCGGGCAGGCATCCCCGCCGTGCAACTTCCACGCGCCGTGACGGATATGGCGGCGGCGATGGGCAGGCGGCCGACGCGCGGTTGGCCTACCCACCGGCGCGGGCGTCTGGCCCCGCGGCTGCTGGCGGCTACTACAGGAAAGCGGGCGCCTGAGGTGTCAGGCATGGTGGCGGCGGTGGCGGCCACGCGTCACTGTCAATGTCACCGCCACCGCCGTCGAGTGACGTGCAACCGCCGTCACCGCGCAGTTGTCGGGGTGGCGGGGAGCCATCCCCTCAACCCCCACCGTCCGTCACGTCGGCAGAGTCGCCGCGGCGCGCTCCCCCAAGCCCCACCACTCAGACGACCGCCCGTACAGCGGGTGACGACCGCCACCGAGTCTGGAGGCCAACACCCTCCCCGCTGTCCGCAAGCCGCCGTCGGTGGTGGCGGCACGGTCTGCGCGAGGATACTCCCCCCCGGCCGGGGATGCACCCCGGCGGGCGGGCGGGGGTGGAGCCCGACAGCCGCCGCTGCAGGCGGCCGCACGGAAGACGTGGCAGGGGGTGACGCGCCGCCCCCGCCGCCGCGCGCCCGCAACGCCATGGGCGTCCGGGACGATGCGTGGCGCCGCCCCGGCGCAGGCGGCGGCGCCTCGGCGGCGCCTTGGCGAGGGCGCGGGCCGACCCGTCGGGGAGCTGCCACACGACCGGCCACGGGTCGCCGCGGCTCTGCCCGCACCAGGCGGTGCAGACACAGGATCCGCTGCTGCCAGCGTCTCCCGTCGCGCGGCCCGTGCAGGACTCGGCTCGGCGCCGCACGCACGGCGCCCGGCGCGGCCGGCGCCGACGGGCGGCCGTGGGGGGTGTACCCCGCCACCGACGCGCGGGGCGACCCTTGGGAGCCCCCTGCGGCGACGCGGGGGATTACCCGCTGCCATCCCTGCGGAAGGCACCTCCCTTCTCAAGGCGGGGGGCGCACAACTCGCTGATGGCGCTTCCGGGTCCCCCCTCACGGACGCGGGGGGGCACCCGCCGGGAGTACCACCCGCTCGACGAGGAGGCCTACGAGGGGCCCCCGCAGCTGTGGGTCAACCCCCCCGCCGCCGGACCGCCGCCGGGGCGGCGGCCGCAGGCAGGAAGCGTGCCGCCGCCGCCGCCGCTGCCAACGACGCCGCATCCGGCAGCCGAGGTGGCGGCGGCAGCCATGGCGCCGGTGGCCGTCGTGACGCTGGTGCCATTTCGGTGGTGGAGGGGGCGGCGGCGGCCATGCGGCGACCGTCGTGACAAGGGTGCCAATGGCAATGGCGGCGGCCGAGGCGGTGCCGGCAGCCATGGCGGCAGCGGCCGTCGTGCCGTTGGTGGCTCTGTAAAAGGCGGTGGCGGCAGCTGGCAGCGGCGGCAGCCATGGCGGTGGCGGCGGTTATGACGGTCGTGGAAATGGCGCTGGTGGTGGCGGCAGCTGGTGGCGACGGCAGCCATGGCGGTGGCGGCGGTTACGATGGTCGTGGCAATGGCGCTGGCGGCGGCCTGAGGTGGAGGCGGCAGCCATTGTGGCGGCGGTCATCGTGACTTTGGTAACAATGCCGACGCCCTCCTGCCTACGAGGGCCCGAATCCACATCACACCCGACCTCACACCCGACCGCCAACTCCACCGCCCACACAGACGCTCCACCACTATCGCTCCGGACCGACATAGGCGCTTCCTCATTATCTACACCTTCATACACGTCGATGGCCGCCGTCGTCCGCCGTCTCTTGCGCGACGGCGCCTCGCTCGCACCTGCCCCCCCGGACCCCCCCCCGTCTGGCTGCACTTCAGTGCCAGTCGTCGTGACGACCACCTCCGCAACAGAGCATTCGATGAACAGGTTTTGTACTCACTTCGCGATCATCGGCAATACGTTGATGATCGGCGTCTGCGTACGTTTTTAGCACAGCCGCTCTGCAACCTCAGCACGAGAGACCACGCCGCACGTGAGCGTCATCCGTGTAAGGACGTGGTCCTTGGCCGCGTCGATGAAGGCCTCTTCCATCCCCGGGAAGAACTGCGCGTTGGCCGGCCCAATAGCACCCACAAATACAGCGCTGGCATGCTGCACCGGGGTCCAATGGTTCACCGTCGGGTGCGAGAAGATCACAGCGTTGTCAAACTTGGCACGTTGGCCGGGGCGCCACACGACGTGGTCCGGCGGGGATGCGGGACGCACGCCCACAGCAGCAGCGAGGGCGCCACTGCCGCCGCCGCCGCCGCCACCATCTCCGCCGCCGCCGACCACAGAGTCGACCGCCACTCCCGGCGCCGTCATGCTACGAACGGCCGAGGCGGCGCGCAGAGCCGCAGCCTGCATAACTCCCTTTTCCTTGTAAAACATGCGGGCGGCGACTGGAGAGACTCCGCCGTCGCTTCCTGCCCGGGAAGAGGCGGTCACGAGAGAACTCACCGACGCCGCCCGAGCCGCTCCCCGAGCTGCTACCCCAGCACTGACCCCTCCGCGTCCGCGCGCCGTCGGAGACTCAGTGCTGCCCCCGAGGCCCGAAAACGCCCCAGGTCCCTCCCCAGCGCCCCCTGTCGCCTGCACCGCCGTAAAGGCTTCAGCAACGGCCGTTGCCGCCGCCGCCGACTGCGCCCCACCGCCGCCCGCGCCAATAGCACCCGTGAGTCTGTCATGGCCAGCACGGCTGGACGCAGTGCTGACCGTCGCTGCTGCCATTGCCGCGCCGACGGCCGACATAGCAGGATCCATTAGTGCAGCCGCTGTCCGGTCAAAAAAGGCTCGATTGTCAACCGAGTCAGTAGCGCCCCGGATGCCACTCGAGCGCATGACGTCGGCTGCCCCAGTTGTCGACAAACCAGTTTGGTATAGGTTGTCCCGCAACAGCTCCGCGTTGCTGGCCGAGCGTTGCCGCTCGCCCCAGGCCGACCCGCACTTGTCATGGTAAGCCTTGAGCCACTCTTTGACGCACAGGTCATCGACTGCGGCGCACACAAAGTCCGCGCCCGACAGCTCAGGGGCCGTTCGCTTGCGGGACGGTAGTCTGCAGCTTTCCTACCGCAGGTACAGGTCGTCATCGATGACGAGAGTGCGCACGTGGTGGCCTCGTTGTTTGCACTTGGAGCACTTCTCATCGTGGGCGCAGCCTTGCATCGTGCATGTCTCAGGGTCGTAGAACGAGTCGTCGGAGGGGAGGTGATGAAAGCACGGGTAGTTTTTCATTTCACACGACCGCGCGTCGTGTCCCCCCTAGCGCAACTCACCGTCGTCCCCCCGCCCGCGATCGAAGCTGCACATCGTGCACCGGCCGACCATTCTCTCGGACCGTCCGTGCGAGACGACACGGCGGAGATAAAAAAGACTCTTGTGTGAGCACCCCGGGAGACGGGGGGGGGGTCGAGAGCGTCTCTGGGACGGATCTTGGAGGCTGGAGGCGGGCGCGCGGCACAATGTCGTCGACGTGCCGCACCAAGTGTGTTCTGATTGGACTTGGTAGAATCCTTCAAGCGCCGTCGACGCTTCAGCTGCACATTCGTGCAGAAAATGAGAGTGGTCCACTGCTGAATCCACCGGGAGATCCGGTCTCATGACACGATCTGCGGCAGGAGCAGGGCCACTGATTGTGTCTCGTGACCGGGCGTGCGGCGAGAGCAGGCCCAATGAAAATGGACGCCGCCACTGGCATTCGACAGATGCGCCGACAGCCTGTGGCGAGAGGCGGATGGACATGTTTGCACCACAAAACTTAAGGATTGCACGTTGGACGGGCCAGCACGATGTCCTGCACGATGTGCTTTTTCAGATCGAGAGGCCCGATATTGGCAGCCCTAATCGAGGCGAAATCATCCGACCCGCTTCCACGGGCTCAGTTAGACGCTGCCGATAAACACAGCACGAAGTGGACATCGTGCATCGAGCACGATGTCGTGCGCGATGTCGAAACAGGGAATCTTAATGGCAACAAGTAGCCCGATAATATGACGTGGCCCACTTTGCTGAGACAATGGGGCATCAGATCACTCGCCCTCTTCGATTCCGCCATCCCGGCCACGTGATGGGCGAGAAATATCCTGGGATCCGAACTCGTGTTGAGCTGTTCTGTAAGGCATCGTGCGCTGCGTCGACATCGTGCAGCCCCTCACGGAGTCTGTGAGAGGGGTGATCGTGCGAACGATCCGCGGCGTGTCCATTTTTTAGGAAAGTGCCATAGGTAGGCGTCGTGGTCGGGGCGCCAGCGGTGCGGTAGCCGAAAACGCTGTAGGCACGCCTCAAAACTCCGTTCAGATTGCAACGAATGCCAACGAATGTCAGGGCACCAGCGATGATAATCGTGAAACTTATGGACCATATCATACACGTGCGTCTTACGTGTCTTTCTTTCGTTCGTGGCCACATAGACGACAGCCCGGATAATGATGTCATAAGTGCATTCTAGTTGTCAAATCTATGTGCCTGGATCAACGACAGCCGCTCTATCGAATCAATGGCAGCCGCACAATCTGTTAGGGTGCCTCCCAGGCCCTTTCCAGATTCTCACTCATTGAGCTTCTTTGGTCATCAGGCCAATGAGGAGCCGGCCTCAGTCTCACCTTCAATTTCCATCCGAGTGGGATTAAGTGAATTTCTAACTCCTCGAAGTGGAGCTTTTTTGATCCGGCATTTCCCGTAGGGCTGTGCTGCGGCGGCAGGAAGCAAAACCTGGACCAGACGCGCCGCCGCGCCTGGTACGCGTATAACAGACTATTCGACCCCATCGGACACCTGGTGTCTCAGGGCCTTCCGGTGACGTGCTCTCTCCCGGCAGCTTCAGCTGTGCAGACGCCTGGTATCACGATTTGCGAGTAAGGACATCGAAGGACCTCATTGAGAAGCGCCTTCGTCTGTCGTTTTTGAGAGTGTATCTTCTGTCGTATCGATTTGGTGAACAGCTTGATCTTTGTTAGGTGGCGGTCCAATCGCTTGCCTCAGTCGTGTAGTAGCCCCCCCCACGATGTAGGCCCGAATGTGAACCATCTCGGATGCCCATGTGAATATAGTCTTTTTCCTTTCCTGTAGGTTCCTTGGCCATCCACCCCTGGAAAAGAATGACACAGCTTGGCCCTGCCGGGAAGGGCGATTCTGCCGTCTTCTACCCGACAAAAGAGGGCTACTTCGGAGTCTGTCAGGCGACGAACAGGGTGGACTGCACTGGATAAAGACTGTGTAAGAGCACGTCTATCGGTGCGCCAAATGCGATCGTCATATCGCCATATATTTTGGCTATCGCTCGTGCGCATGTCTATCGGTCACTTCCCATCCCCGGCGAACTTCATACGCGCAGTCCTTAGGTATTTCTGTACGACGCGCTGGAGCATGGACCACCGTAGCGCAAGCTTGCGGAAGACCGCGCCCGAAAGACCTCTGGCTTGGTCTTAAACGAGTCGTCCGTATTTTCCCAGACGACGGTGAAGTTCATGCCCTGCACGCTCTTTGAAGTGTGAGTCCAGGACCTGCTCAGTGCCACGTCTTCTATGTCTGCGTAGGCGGGCTCTCGGGGTGTCGGTGTAGCAGGAGATGACATGCTGGTCGCGTACGGGGGTGGTGGTAAGGAGTACGGTGTGGTACACTGGGTCTCTGTGGGGTGTTGGCGCGCGAATGGTGGGTCTTTCACTTCCGTGCGACAGGTTCGACGGTTTCGTCCTTTTCTTCCGAGATTAAGACTTGCCACAACGTGACCCGCTGCCAGGCAAGTCCGACGCGATCACATGAGATCTCCTCGTACCTCGGAAAATTAAAGGCGCATGAGTACCTCTTGCATATGGCTATCGCTTTGGCGATCGCCAAAACAGAAAGCCGTCCCGTGAAAATGTGGCGATGGCTATGGCTCAGTGCCCCCCGATATCAGAGATGGAAGGTGATTTTTAGTGGATACAAATCATGCTGATTTTGACGATTTAAATCATTTACTCGGAGGGTCTCATGATTTAAATCACATGGGCATTGCCCTGCTTACAATGATGCGACCTGACACTGCCGGTGTGCACCGACGAGCGAGAGTCATTGTCATCGTTGAACTTTCACCGACCGCCGGCGTGACGGTGACAGAGCGGGGTGGGGTGCACAACGCCGCGACGGCGGAGATGGGAGGCATGAGCGCCGCACACGCCGCGTCAACGCCGGCGACCGTGCGGAGCGTATCGAGCGCAGCCGTGACCAGGTGCGGATCCGCGGCGGGGGTCCCCGCGGGCGGAAAAGGAGCGACGAGCGGGGTTGGGAGGGGAAGGAGTGGGGGGAGGGCGGGAGGGTTCCCGCCCTCACCCCCGCCGCCGCCGCCACCGACGACGATGGGCGGAGGGCCCGCGGAGGCGACGCACACCAAGCAGCGGGCGAGAGACAACACGCCCGCCACGGCCTTCTACGCGTTTGTAGCAGCATAGAGGCTGCTATGTTCCGGCATACCCGGAGGCAGATTGTCTAATAATCTGGACATTAAATGTCCGGATTTGGCTTGGTTGGCAGGCCGATTGGGCCCGTGGCTTAGTGGTCAAGGTACCAGACTACAATGCGGAAAGTCGCGGGTTCGAGACGCTACCCTCCGAGATCTACCTTTTCAAGAAATTCCTGGCGGCTGACAGTAGCGGATGCTTATTCTGTCACATATGGTGGAGCAGCAGGGGATTTGGAACAAGTGCCGTCGTCAAGGACTACCTCGCCGTAACTACCCGGTAAGTACCAGCTAGCAGGCCACGGAGCACCGGAAGGTGCCGCCCTGGCTGGGAGTCGTAAGTGCCGGTCACACAACTCGTGTCTGTCGCTCGGGGCGTTTTCCCCGGTCGACGCCGTGCGTGTGTGCTCTTCGGTCAGCGGCACGGCAAATTGCGGGCGGCAAGTACGAAGCGGCGACACGTGTCCCAGTCCTACGAAGTCCGTCGGGAAGTACAAGATTTGGTTGAGATCGAGACCCGGCTTGGGATGCCGGGCGGTGAGGGGTGCCACTTGACCGGGTCGGTCAAGTCCTAAGATGGGGGGAATGTAGCAGCATAGAGGCTGCTATGTTCCGGCATACCCGGAGGCAGATTGTCTAATAATCTGGACATTAAATGTCCGGATTTGGCTTAGTTGGCAGGCCGATTGGGCCCGTGGCTTAGTGGTCAAGGTACCAGACTACAATGCGGAAAGTCGCGGGTTCGAGACGCTACCCTCCGAGATCTACCTTTTCAAGAAATTCCTGGCGGCTGACAGTAGCGGATGCTTATTCTGTCACAGCGTTGTCGGCGGTTGGGAGGGACCACACCATTGCGGTGGTGACGAGCGCGGCGGGGCGGGCGCCCGCCGCGGCGGCGCCCGCCGCCGGCGCGGCCACGGCGGCCACCACCGGCGTACACAGGACCACGTCCGACCCGGACCACCCTCCGCCGTCGGCGGGGAGTGGCGCGTCGAAGGCGGCTCCTGTGGCTTCACTGCCACGGGTGGCGACGCGAATGGCGGTCGCCGCCGCTGCCGGCGCAGCGAGCACCGGCGGCGACGGTGGCGGATGCGGCGGAGGGCGCGAAGCCGGGCCGTCGGCGGGCGGCGGTAGGGGCAGGGCGACGAGCACGGCGGTGTGTGCCAGCACCCCCCCCGGGCGACCATCTCGACCCGCACCCAAGGGTTGGCGGCGGCGTGCGCTCCAATGGCGAACGCGACAGCAGTGAGGGTACCGAGGCGGTCGCCCGCGTCGACCACCGCCGTGGACGCGCCGCCCGCCACGGCCGCCTCGAGAGCGGAGAGCAACGCGGCCATGGTACCGACGTCGACGGCGGCAGCCGCGGAAACTCTCACGCGCTCCCTCGTCATCGTTGTGCCGAGGGCGACCCACGCGGCCGTCACGGGCGGCCCCGACAGGCTCACGGCGGCGGCGGCGGCGGCGGCGGTGGCGGCGGTTACCTCCGCCACGGCGATGACCGCCGGGTAGGGCGGCGGCGGCCCCCTCCCCGGCACCCCGTCGCCATCTCCATCCCCTGCCGCTCGCCCCCCGCCCCGACTTGTCGACGGCCGCCCAGTCGGTGACGCCTACCGCACGCGACACGAACGAAAACACCAGCGTTGGTGGTCCTGATCAGGCCTTATCACGTGGTATATGTACTTTTTTTAATGCATAACGAGCCGAAATGATTTAAATCATGCCCGATGATTTAAGTCAATAAAAATCACGTCATACAAATAACAATCAAGGGTTGATGTAAATCACCTTTACCCGGCGCCACAAAAGAATTAAATCACACCTCTGCCCGATATGGCCTAAAGGGTACCCGATAGACGTTCCCGTAGCTATATGTTCGCGATTTGGCGCACCGATAGGCGTGCTATAATCAAGGGCCCGCGTACCATGCACACATGTCCTTTTTTGAATTTTGCAAAGCGGAACGCTTTGAATAGGACAAGCTGCTGTAGTATCCGGCCAACTATTTAAAAAATGGAAAATCACTCCCAAAAGATCTCTCGTGCGTTTGCTCAGAGCATCGCATCTGAGTACTTCATGGAAAACGTTCGGGTCGCCAGTGATGAACATATTGGTCGACGAGCGTGGTGCGTCCTGAACGTGATGTGCGACCAGCATGGTGCGCTATCTGCGGGGGCATCTTCTTTCGGGTGTGACCGAACCAGCCATCGGAACTCCTCGTGAACCGGCCTGTAACAGTGCGCAAGACCTCAGCCACTGCTGCTAGTATTGAGGAGGCCGACCTCCTCTTCACGGAGTGCTATGAAGTGTTGCATTGAGCCGGCCAAGCGACAGTGTCTACGAGTGTTCCCGAAGCATTTCCAAAAAGGCATTGTCCCACTGACGGCACAGTAATCTTTTTTAATGCAGGTGCATTTGCGCTGCAAGGGGGACTATCAATAAAAAACCCATTTTTCGCACATGTTATTCAATCAATCGACTTTTAGACTTGAGATTGTCGTATTCAAGTGCACCTCTGATAGGCATCAGAGTGACGTGAGTTGTTGATGGGGTAACCGCTCGCATGCGGGCTCAGGTGGCTTCACATTGTCGCCTCAGCATCGCATTGCGTTGCCCCTTCATCAGCGATGGACGCAGGAGTCAGGTGTCTGGCAGACGCTCTTGCTCTGTGGTCAGCCCCCTGGCGCTCGCTTCGGGCGGGGTGAACAAGGAATGGTGAGACGTGGTGTGGAGGCGGTTTCCGAGGTCTGCATGTAGGATCTGAAAACTGAATTCACAAAGAAGCCCCCGGGGGGTTTTTGAAAGGCTCTGAGAGCGCTCGCTGCTTCTGACTGGCTCTCTCAGCGTCTCACACGTGGCCCGGCTGCCAACAACGACACGACTTCGATGCCCCGCCGCCAGGAGTTTTACCCTTCGCAGATAATAGAACGGCTGTCACCCATATTGGTGAACGCGTCACCACCACCTCGTCCTGCGGCGGCAGTCGCGCGGGGCCGCCGACAGGCCGCGGCATTCCACCGGCCCCTGCCACCTGCCGGGGTGGTGGCGCGCTGCGTCGGCGGCCGCGGCGCCGCCGCCGACGGCCGCTGCTCCGACGGCCGGCCGTCGGCAACCCGAAAAGGTGGGGACGCCGGCCGCGCACGGCCTCGGCGCCACGGCTTGCGCGGGCGGGGGCAGCGGCAGGTGATCCCAAAACCGCCAGAACGCGCCTGCCGGGGCCGCCACATATAACGGCTGGATCTCAGTGTGGCCGTCGGCGTCCGGTCACAGCGTGTACACCGACGGCGGGGCGGAGCCAGTGGACCTCAAGGGAGGGGAAGGAAGGTGAAAAGTACAGTTTGGGGTGGCATGTGTGATCCTTTTAGCTTTTTCTGTGGTTCCTGTTGCGCAGGCGCCTTCTAGGTAGCTCTTTATGTGTACAAGGTGCTGTGTTATCGCTCTGCTCAGCCGAATGGGCCGTTGGTGGCCATTGACAATCAGCAGGTGCCGGAGTGTAGAAACTGCATAGCTTTGCCTTGGGGGAGCGCAAGGCGCAGTTGGGAGCGTGCGCGTCAACTAGGGGCTGCCCGGGATCGATGGGTGTCGTTTGGCTGTAACTCGGATTTATGGGCGACTCATGCGCATGACATTGGTGTAGCGGTTGTGATTCCCCGCCCGACCGGGGGGCGACCTCTCAGTGGTGGGGTACCGCCCAGACAGGTGCCTCAGAAATATCTCCAACCGGGCCCCCGGGCGGGCGCACGGCCGACCCGCCGTGGCCTGGGGAGATTGGATCTCAGATGGGGCTGGGAACCTTCCAAGTGGTTTTCCTAGCCCCCCGGCATCGCTTGTGTTTCTTCTGAATTGGTGGGACTCGCTTGTGTTGGATGAATTTGGGGCCACTACTTTGGCCGTCGCTGGCTGGGTTTCGGACAGGATTTATGGGGCGGGGAGGCGGCCCTCTTCGTCGCCGTGTGATAGAATCAAGTGTATTCTGGACGGCGATTCCCCTCTGGGCTGTGCCGTGATCCTCTCCCCCATTGGGGAAGGCTGGGCTGTGGGTTATTTTCCGGGGCACTTCCTTCGACGGTCCGAGCTGATCAAGAGGTCACTTTGGCTGAACGACGAACCAACGTGGTGGTGCATAGAACAGCTACAATATCTGGTGGAGAAACCAAGGATTCCGGCCGTTGCCACGCCCGTACCGGGTTGCCGGTTCCTCGATCGTTGGTTGGTTCATGGTTCTAGGCGACGCGGATCTCCGCGTCGGTCCGTCGTCGATTACCGCGCGGCCACTACGATGGCGCTTCCACCCGGCCACCCCAAGTCGGACGCGAACTGTGAGACCCGCGAGGACTCGTGGCGAATCAAACGTACTCGGGAGGGGAAACCGTTGACGGGGCAGGCCCCGTCTGAGACGATGGGGGTGGGGACGGAGGGCACTAGGGATGTCGATGGGTGCGACGACGGTGGAAAATGTCGGGAGGGGTCACAAGGGAAAAGTTTGTCTTTGGAAATGAGGCTTCTCCTCTCGATCCCCCCGAAGGAGCCCGGTTAGATGGAATATATACTCTCCCAGGGGCACCTAAGGTGCCCCAGAACATGCATGCACTCGTCTCCACACCGTGCGGCACCACGAGCGCCGAACGCGAAGAGACACGGGCGTGTGCGGCCAAAACGCGGCACCAATTGGCTCAGAAACGCTGGTAGAGAAACGTGGAGAAGCAGGTGGCTTTCGACACGACAGCAAAGAACAGAAGGCACTTCCCATTGGATAGTGCGGCGCTCGACAGCCCCAACAGCAGGGCATATCTGACCCAGCCCTGCTGGCCCCGGATCGTAGTAACGGATTGTAAGGGACGCCGACAATGTTGTCGCGTCCCCATAGGCCTACGCGACTGGCACCAACTCCCATTGGTGCATTCGAGCTGATGCCGAATCATCCGGAGTCAGACGCCACATCATGACGAGTCAGAGGGGCGCTGGATCGCCTCACGCCGGATCAGGTCGATCGGCGTGGCCGTAGCTTCCACTAAACAGATGGAGGCCGTTGTAGCGGATGTTGGACACGTACAGCCAGTCACAAAGGAAGCGTGCCAAGTGGAAAGTGATGTTTGAAATGGTTGAAATGTTGACAGTAGGATTCCAGTTGGAGTGAAAGTCCCGCGGTCTTACACGAGCGCTGCCAGTATGCAAGCGGGTACATCCGCGGTGACCCCAGCCGTCGCCGGGACAGGGGAATCCGCAGGTGGATCGGGGATTCTGTTCACTCCGTTTCCCCCGTTGGCGAATCTTGTGGGCGAGGCGGGACGGCGGGTCGCACCGAGGGCCCATGCCTTCCTTCCTCCACGGCAGGACGATCGGGCGTGATAGGCGGATCAAGAGCAAAATCCGGTGACGACACTAGCGATGGCGGATCTGGACACGGCGCTGTCTACCTCTCGTGAGTCGTTGCTGGCCGACGTTTCTATGGTCACCGCAGCGAGCCCCGCGGGCTCCGCTCAAGATGCCCCACGCCGGGGTTCCCCCGCGGACAGGGGGAAGAGCCGCGGCAAACGGAGGGCACGGCGTCATCGTAGGCCCTCGCCGTCGTCTTCGTCAACATCTTCCTTGCCGTCGATGGCGACAACGAACGACGAAGAGGACCGCGTGAATACTAAAGCGAGCTACGAAAAGTTGGCGGTCCGCGAGTTCCCGGACGATCCCTTCGCGGGCGTCCTCGACTACCGGTCGTACGGCCTACGTAATCCTCATTCGACCAACAGGGCGTCGCATACTCGGAAGATGGGGCAGACGGCCATGAATATGAAGTTATTCTTCAGGGGGACCCCGATGTTCAACGGCAAGGAACCCCTGACGGTTTTCTTGTGGCTCCGAAAGTTCTTCAAGGCCTGCGATGACAAGGACGTGTCTGAAGGGATGGGCCTATAGGGCTGATCCCAAAATTCTGAGAGGACCATAACTGCTCCTCAGTTTACAGTTTACAGAATGATACGGAGCAGTTCATCAGAGCATCGAGACCTCCACACCCTTTTCCGGCAGTGTTCGACACTTCTGAGGAACCGAGGCATTAATAAGCTTTGCAACAAATCATGAGCTCGTTGATTTCTGGACAAGCAGTGCAAGGCTCTGCTCGGCCGTGCAAAAAGCAGGCCGGCGCCGCGATCCCCATCGCCGGAGCCCCCCAC
>Ga0209186_1001698_pt1 | contig 16050 bp, 25 predicted proteins | sample SidtaG_FD_187426 | JGI IMG/M metagenome (GOLD analysis project Ga0209186, IMG submission 187426) | Marine algal microbial communities from Sidmouth, United Kingdom - Sidmouth_Male2 metaG (SPAdes) (version 2) | ecosystem: Host-associated > Algae > Red algae > Unclassified | place: Sidmouth...
CTTGGCGTCGATGGCCAGGCCGTGCCGATGGGGGAGGACAACCAGTCGTGCCTTGCACTGATCAACAACCCCGAGGCGACGGGCCGCACCAAGCACGTGGACGTCGCCTACCACATGGTGCGTGACAACCAGATGCGCGGGGACGTAGCTTTCTACTTTCTCCCCAGCGCGGAAATGCCCGCCGACGGACTCACCAAGCCTCTACCGTCGCCCGCCTCCACGGCGTTCCGCGACGCGATCGGCGTTGACCCCGACTTGGGCGGCGCCGTCATGGCGCAGTGGTAGCGGCCCGAGGGCGGCAGGCCCGAATTGCCATAGTCGAGTTTGCGTCGCGGCGGATGCGCCCTTCCACCGCGGTACTACTACCGCGGCCGGGTCGGATCGGGGCGATTTTGCCTAAGTCGGATCAAGAACACCGACCTTCCATCGCGGTACTACTACCGCGGCCGGGTCGGATCGGGTCGGCGGCGTCATAAATCGGATTGGAAATCTTAACATCTGATGTGACGAATGCAATTGGGGGGAGTGTTGAGCATTGCTCAGCAATTCCATGTCACTCAATGCTTTGGCGGGATGGCACATTGCAATTTGTTCTGTACTTCGACATTGTATTTGATGTTATCGCATGTACTTGATTTTGGAGGCACCCTTCAGGGGATGAGCTCCGGGAGATTAGCGAGGTGCATGGTCTGGATTTTGAGGGGCTGTGAGCGTGTGTGCTCGTGGCCCGTGCGCCCTCCGCCCGCGGAGGTGCGTGGTGTGTGTATGCGTGCTGAGAGCGTGGGGGCGCCTGGGTCTTATCAGGCTGCCCCCTTACGGCTCGCGCCACCTTCATGATAGAACCTCAACGCACCCACCCACTGTACTGCCCGCTTCACAGTCACCCCAACGGTTGGGATCTCCTGGGAGACTGGTCCCGTGTCCAGCCCCTCAGTCGGGAGGCGGGAGAGCGCGTCGGCCACCGCATGTTGGGTGCCGGGCTGGTATTCCACATCATTGTCGAACTCCGAGAGGAGAATGCGCCAACGGTTGAGTCGATTGTTGATACAGGCCGTCGTGGTTAGTATCCACTTCAGTGCCTTATGGTCGCACCGGATGAGGAACTTGAAGCCTTCGATGTACGTTCGTAGGAAACCGACAGCCCACATCACACCCAGTCCCTCAATCTCGGTGACGGTGTAGTTCTTCTCCGCCGGTATTAGGCCCTTTCTGAAGTAACCTACCGGCAGGTACTTGTCATCGGGTTTCTGCTGTAGAAGGCAGCACCCCAGCTGATCGTAGCTCGCGTCTACATCGATTATGTACTTCCCCTCCTTGCGCGGTATCGCAAGGATGGGTCGGTGGCATAGCTGTTCGCGTAGTTTGTCGAGCGCCGCCTGTTAATCCGGGGTAGGGGGACTCAACCGCTTTGGAAGCTTCACGCTTTTCAAGTCATTCAGCGGCTTTGCAGTCTTAGCGAAGTCTACCGTGAACCTACGGTAGACACTGCACATGCCCAAGAATCTCCTCAGTTGGGTTTGGGTCTTAGGGAAGACGGCCTTCTTGATGGCCTTAAGGTTCTTCTCGTTAACGCTCAAGCGTCCGGGCCGCACTACATGGCCGAGATACTTCACTTCGTTTCTAAAGAGATGGAACTTCTGTGCCTTGAGGGTGACCCCATGCTTCCCGAGTAGGGTGAGGACCGTGTCCAAGTGGGACAGGTAAGACTCTGCATCGGCGGAGAAAATGATGAGGTCGTCTAATTAGACGAGCACATTCTGCCACTTGACTCCGGACAGGATCATGTCAATAGCCCGCTGGAAAGTAGCAGGGGCATTGCACAGGCCAAAGGGAAGACGGGTACACTGGTACGTCCCACAGTGGCAGGTGAACGCCGTCTTGGGCTTATCCTCATCGGCTATGGGGATCTGCCAGTGTCCGGCGTTGCAGTCCAACATGGAGAAGAACTGGGCATCCCCTAAGGAGTCGAGGCAGTCGTCCATCCGGGGTAACGGATACGAGTCGCGTACTGTGCGCTCGTTTAACTGCCGATAGTCGATGCAGAACCGGGGACTCCCGTCGGGTTTCGGGATGAGTACCACCGGGCTAGCCCATTCACTCTTGCTTGGCTCGATGACTTTGAGCTTGAGCATTATTTCGACTTGGGCCTTGATAAGTTCCCTAGTTCCAGGACCTATCCGGTAGGAATTGAGCCGGACGGGCTTGGAGCCCGGCTTCAACTCGATCCGGTGCTCCGTGGCCTTGATGGAGCCCAAGTGCCCACTCCATAGGGCCCGTTGCTTCTCTAGTAGGGAGAGCACTTGAGGCCGCAACCCCTCGGGCACGTTCGAAGTATGAACATGGGGCTCCTCCACTGGGTCCGTCGCGTCCGGCGCGGTGGCCGGAACGGGACTGAGTGCAGCCCATTCCTCCCGGGAGATGGCGGCCACCGTACCGGAGTAGGCCGACAATGCCCAAGGACCATGCCTTTGGTGTAGTACTACGGGACCCCGCCGTCGACGGTGGCGCGGCCGGCGGAGCACCAGGGGTGCGGCGGACGGCGGGGGATCGGCGGCGCCGACGAGGGCGGGCACGGGCGTAGCGGGGACGGCGGGCCCGCCGGGGAGCGCAGGTCCGAGCCCGCGAAGGGGCGCGCCTGGCCCAGACGCGCGCCGCGGGATCCGAGTGTCCGCGGCCGGAGGGCGCGGCAGGCGACAACCGACCGGGCGCCACGCGGCGGTTGCAGCGCGTTGCGCGCGGAACAGTCACTCCCCCTCGTCTGCAATGATCGCTTCGGGGGACTTTATACGCATGGAGGGAATTATCTACATTGGTTGGTGACTGCCCGGGTCAAGTCCCTATCGGGGAATTGGGCCCGGGCGACGGTTTCCGCCCTTTTAGGACGAAGGGCGACGACGGTGGGGGGCACCGTCGTCGCCGGCAAGTAAACCTTGTCTTCATGTCTTGGCGTTTCGATCGGCCCGACTTCCTGGACCTCGAGTCCCATAGCGGGTGTCGCGCGAGCGGCCCAGACGGCCGTTACTTCCCTCCTACTGAGGTAACCCCCCAGATGGTGGTACTACATTTGGGGAGACGCTTACTCGTGCTCACCGTGTGGGTCACCTCTACCCACCACGTTTGGTTGGTGGTGCAGTCCATGGTGCCAGTTGCCACATGCACGCGATGGCGCTCATACACTTGATGGCGATGGGTAATGACCCCATTACCCTGGAAGGACGTCTGCACTGGGACGTATCCTCAGGACCGCGAGGGCAGAACCACCCCGCGGGCCAGACGCACCTTGGCGTCTGCCTCGCTAGCGGCACCAGCCTTTCTGGGTTGGTCCGCCTTGGCATACGACACCGTCTTACCCCGGAGGAGGATGGGGACCTTACATCCATCTAGTACCTGGATATACCCCTTGGGCCCGCAGATGTTGGGGACATGGACGTCGGTGTAGTCGGTCCCTAGGAGTAGGGGGACCGACATGCCTCGCACTACTTTACACGTGACTGGTGTTGAGTAGGTGCCGACTCGCACCGTAAGAGTCACGGTGCCTGTGATGGGAAGGAGTCCCCCATTCACGTCAAACAACTGGGCGGTCGCCGCGTCTAAGGGCGCCACCTTCATCTCCGGGGGGAGTAGCGCCTATCGTACTAGAGAGACGCCGGACCCCGTGTCTACAATGACGCGGAGGGCTTACTCACGCCCCGCGTCCAACCAGATGCGGCTGGCCACCTGATAGTTGGACCCCGTCAGGATGGCCACCACATTCCGGCCGTCCAACCCCTTCGGGAGGGGTGCGTCGCGAGGGCGGATCCCCTTCGTTCGGGATTGGATGCGTACTGGCATCACCTCCGCGCTCCGGGTTGGGTCCACCGGTCTCCGCGGGGAGGGCCCAACACCGGTGGTTACTCGTTTCCCTCCTCGGACTCAGAGGAGGTAGTCGGTCCGCACTCGGGTCCGGCCAGCGGTTCCCCCTTCTCAAGAGGCGTCGACTCTTCGCCGCTTGAGCTGGAGTCATCGTGGGGGATGGCAACAACCAACCGCCGGCCCATCCGCTGGGTGTCTCGGGAACCCGAGGGCTCCCCGAGAGGGGACCAGCGAAGGGCCATCGCCAAGCGGTCACGTAGGCGCGCGTGCAAAGTTGGGCACACCTCGCCCCAATGACGCACCTTTCCTCACTGCCAGCAAGGGTACTCGCCCGTCTTGCGTCTGGGACGGGGAGGATCATCTCTCTGTCGGAACCGGCGGCGTGAGTTGTCGCCGCCACCGGGAGTCAGGCCATCCGGTGCCCCGGGTCGGGCCGCATCGTTCCGTGCCCCGCCGCCGTGAGTAGGCGCATCCACGTCCCCGACGACCTGACCAGGGGCGTCTCGCGGTGGGTTACTGTTGAACTGGTGATGTTCAGTTCCCCAGGCCAGTCACACCGGATATGTGGCGTAGTTGGTTATTGACCTCTCAACAGGTTATGGGCCCAGTGTCGCTGGTGGTCATCGTCGTCTTGCGCTCTCTCGTTTGCGGGACGGAGCTCGTTGGAGTGCTGTGTGTTCCGGCGTCGGGAAGGTGGGTATAGCCTCCCACGTCGTCAGTGTCGCGCCTCCTGGCGCGGTTTTCATCGTCATGTCGGAGTACGGCCGCTACGCTGGCCCTCGCTTCGCGCAGCTGGACGACGACTACAAGGTCTGGGCTGTGTACTGCCGTGCGCAGCTGATCAAGGAGAAGGTTTGGGCGGCGGTTGTGACGGACCGCCCCGCGTCTGGGAGCGGTGCCAAGAGCGACGCTGCAGCTGAGGCGTCGGACCTCATGAACGAGTCGGCCCTGGTGACCATCCAGATGTCGGTCAAGCCCGCTCATCTCTATTCGGTGACGGCGGTCAGTACGGCAAAGGAGGCGTGGGATGCGCTCAAGGATATGTTTGAGGCGCGAGACATCGCACGCCTGCTGCAGCTCATGCATGAGCTGAGAAACCTCAAGAAGGGCGGCGACGAGAACATCATCAAGTACACGTCGCGCGCCAAGGGCATCCGTCAAGAGCTATCCATGCTGGGAAATCACGTGGACGAGAACACGCTTGTCCTGCAGATCCTGTCGGGCCGTCCGGCGGAGTATGACATGATCGAGACCGTCCTGGAGAACATAGAAGGGAAGCGCAACCTCGCGGACGTGAGCGCCAAGCTGCTCTCGGTGGAGCAGTGGGGGAGCCATGGGCGGTCGTCCTCGGCGGCCGGGGTCAAATCGCAAGCGTTTGCGGCAACGGCTTCTAAGAAGCCGTGGGACAAGCGCGCGGTCGTGTGCTACTACTGCGACAAGAAGGGGCACATGAAGCGCGACTGTCTCAAGATGAAGGCCGACGACGCCAAGGGCAACAAGAAGCCAAATGGCGGGCGTCGTGAGGGTGGCGGGGGAGGTGGTGCACCTCCCCGCGCCGCATTGGCCTACGCCTCGTCGGCAGGCCAGACCGGGAAGCTCAAAGCTACCGGGAGCACCAGCGGGTCCTCGACCTGGGTGTTGGACTCTGGTGCGACCAGCCATATGGCCGCCCGGGACACGGGCTTCACCGTCAAGACGACGGGGAGCGGGGCCAAGGTCACTTTAGCTGACGGCCACGACGTGCCCATCAAGGGGCACGGATACGCGTCCATGGACGTGAGGAAGGGGAACACTACGGCTTGCATGGTCCTAGATGAGGCCATGCTTGTGCCGGATCTGACAGACAACCTTCTATCGGTCCGAGCGGTCGACCGCCGCGGCGGTGCAGTGGTGTTCGTGGCGACGCCTGCTACATCCTCAGTGATGGGGAAGCGGCGCTCGCGAGCGGAGATTTGAGGAACACGTCTGTCGTCGGCTCGGTCAACCAGTCGGAGAACTACGTGCTCAAGGTGACGCCGGTCACGGCGTCGGCCAGAGCCGCCTCCACACGCATGGACGGCGAGTCAGAGCTGTTGCATCGCCGGTTCAACCACTTGGGTTTCGAGAACCGCAAGCGGGTGGTTGGGGTGGTAGATGGGATGCCATAGACGGTAGCCCACGCCAAGCGCGTGCCTGGTACGGTGTGCGTGCCGTGTGTCGACGGTAAGATGGCGCGTTCTCCGCATCATCGCTCGACAACGACCACCACCAAGTGTGAGTTGGTTCACACGGACGTTGATGGCCCGTTGACGGCGTCGCCGGGCGGCTCTGTCTACTTCGTGACTCTGATAGAAGCCGCCACTGGGTTCATCACGGCGCCGCCCATCAAGTCCAAGGGCAAGGTTCCGGATGTCCTCAAGGCCCGCATCAAGCAGCTAGAGACCCTGACTTGGCTCAAGGTGAAGCGGGTTCGTCACGATGGCGCCAAGGAGTACGTGAGCCGTGACCTCCAAGCCTGGTATGAGGACAAAGGCATTATCTCCGAGAAGACGGCGCCGTACTCTTCGCAGCAAAACGGAAAGGCTGAGCGCGCCAACCGGTACATCATGGAGCGCGTTCGCGCGGCTCTTCTCGATGCCGGAGCGGAAGAGGAGCTGTGGGCTGAGGCTTTGTCATCGGCCATCCACGTGCTCAACCGATCCCCCAAGGCGGGTCAAGACGTGACACCGCTCGAAGCCCTCACAGGGAGACGCCCCGACGTGAAGGGATTTCGCGTCTGGGGGAGTCGGGCATGGGCTCTCAAGCCCAAGCAGCAGCAGCGAAAGCTGGAACTCAGGACCGACGTCGGCCGTTTTGTCGGCTACACTGTTGGTGGCAAGGCCTACCGCATCCTAGCGGAAGGCTCAAACAAGGTCTTTGAGCGCCGAGATGTGCTCATGGAGGAGACATCAAGCAAAGCCATCAAGAAGAACTCTGCTCCTGGACCTGCTTCCAGGCCTTTCCTGACCGTTCAGACGAATGGTGACAAGGAGGACGGTGCCATAGACATGCTGGACGCGGAAGCCCCAAGCGGGGACGAGTATGCGTCGCAGCAGTCGTCAGAAAGCGCCGATGAGCCGGACGAGGAGGCCGGATTTGACGCGGAAGACGGAGATGAATCCGACTCCGGCGAGGACGCGGCGGCTCATGATGGCCACGAAGTGATGCCTGGCTCCACCACAGAGAGTGGTGGCGACGGGGTGCAAGCACTCCGGCGGTCCACGCGCAAGCCGGCACCAAAGGTTACCTGGTGGGAGAGCAACCCGAAGGCGTACGTGGCAGCGGGGCCGTTTGCTGGCGCTCAGTCTGCCTGGGACCTGAGCAAGCCGCCGACCAACGCGAAGGAGGCGCGTGCACGCTCGGACTGGCCGATGTGGAAGGCGGCAGAGAAGGAAGAGTACCTGGCCCACAAGAAGCTTGGTACCTGGTCTAAGACGAAGAGCAACAGCAATCGCAAGGCTGCAACGAATCGGTACGTGTAGGACATCAAGCGCGATGCAGAGGTCAATGTGACGAGGTACAAGGCTCGTCTGGTCGCGCAAGGCTTCAACCAAGTACCGGGGCGTGATTTTGACGAGACATGGGCGCATGTGCCCAGCTCGGCTACAACACGGGCACTATTCGCGGTGGCCGCGGCCATGGACTGGGAGGTTCACCACGTGGACGTCAAGACGGCTTTCCTCAACGCCAAGATGGACAAGAAGAAGTGGATCAAGCTTCCGGACGGCACCGAGCCTGGAAAGGCAGATGAGGTTTTCCGTCTCAACCTAGCTCTTTATGGGACAAAGCAGGCGGGGCGCCTCTGGGGCATCAAGCTCGACAAAGAACTCAGGGCGATGGGGGCTGTTCGGTCCAAGGTGGACCCGTGCCTCTACACGTGGAGCCACCCCGTGCACCGGCTGGTCTACATCCTCGTCTACGTGGAAGATCTCATCGTTGCCGGACAAAGAGCCTCGACGGGGTCCAGGCGGTTAAGAACTCGGTGACGGCGACGTTCGGCGTGCGCGACATGGGGGAGGTCAAGGACTTCATCGGCATGAAGCTTATGCGAGATCGGGCGGCCAGGGTTCTCTTCCTGAGCAACCCGGGGCATTTTATCGCACTCCTTGAGGCGTTTGGGATGTCGAAAGCCACGCCCAACAAGACGCCAATGGTGTCGGGGGCAAAGCTGGCCAACACGAGGGAGAACCTCTTGCCCGACGGCAACCGATGTGCCGAACTTGTCGGCTCCCTGCCCTATCTGTCGACAACGACGAGGCCGGACATTGCCTTTGCCGTGGGCGTGCTGTCGCGCTACATGGCCTGCCCCGAGGAGGACCACATGCGAGCGGCCAAGGAGGTGCTTCAGTACCTTCGCGGGGCAACGCGCCTCGGAGTCGCGTACGGCGCCGAAAAGCCTCTTCAAGGGCACGTCGACTCCGACTGGGCGGGCGACGTTGACGCTCGTCGATCGACGACGGGCTTCATCTTCACCCTCAACGGCGGGCCGGTCTCGTGGGGGAGCAAGCGCCAGTCCACAGTGGCGACGTCGACGGCTGAGGCCGAGTACGTGGCCGCCGCGATGGAGACCAAGGAGGCCCTTTGGCTCCGCAAGCTTTTATCTGCTCTTGGCGTTGACGGCGGCGCCGTTCCCATGGGGGAAGACAACCAGGCGTGCCTAGCGCTCGTCAACAACCCCGAGGCAACCGGGCGCACCAAGCACGTGGACGTCGCGTACCACATGGTGCGAGATTACGTGGCGCGCGGCGACGTGACCTTTTACTTCCTCCCGAGCGCTGAGATGCCCGCGGACGGGCTCACCAAGGCGCTGCCGGGGCCGGCGTTCAAGGCCTTCCGTGACGCAGCTGGTGTCGCGCCCGACATGGGAATGGCGGTGGGAACGCTTGAGCCGGACCCGGCGTGCTAAGGCACGCCGTCACACTGCCCGGCTTTGGGGCGCTGAAGGGCATTAGCGCATCCGGCTGGGCGGGCCCGGGCGCCGATTTCAAGATTTCGGGCCCGAATGTCGCGGCCTGGAAGATCGTTCCGGGCCCGACACGTGGCGGAGACGTGGCGACGACGTGGCGGCATCGGCGACATGTGGCGCCGTTGCAACACGTGGCGCTGTTGCAACACGTGGCGTCGTTGCAACACGTGGCGGTTGGGCTAAAGGGCTTTAGGCCCTCCTCTGGTGGTGCCCGACGGACCGGATGTGGTCGTACGGGCACCCGGACGGGTCGGGCGTGCTTAAGGCACCTGCCCGGAGCTCCCTGGACCTCATCCGAGGTCGGTTGAAAAACCGACTTCTGGAAGTGGTCTAACGGGCTTTAGCCCCGGGGCAGATGTGCCATTTTTGGGGGTGGTGCCCGATGGACCGGATGGGGTCCTACGGGCACCAGGGAGGCCCGGAGGTGCCTCTGGCGTCCTTGCGGGCCTGTTTTGGCCCCATCGGAGGTCGGTTGAAAAACCGACTTCTGGGGATGGGGCTTGAGGGCTTTAGACCCCTCTGCATGAAGGGGGTCGAACGGGCTTTAGACCCCTCGGTCGGATCGTCCCCGCAAATCCTTGCACGGACTTTCGATGACGGTAATTCGACGAGGTGGCTGCAATTATCCGTGGGGTACTGGGGGGAGTGTGAAGTGTACTTCCGCAGTCCCCCAGGGACAACTGGCCCTTGCGTATGTCGTAAGAAGTTGTATTTGTCTGGTGACACTGCATGTACGTGTTTGTAGATCTTTCGGCGGGGACCCATTAGGGGTTGAGCTCCGGGGGAGATTTGTGTGAGGAGCGGCGTCTTGAGTGTGAGGCTGTGGGCGCCCTCCGGATGTGCGGGCGCTGCCATGGGAGGTGCCGTGCGGGCCATGTGGGCCAGGCCATTGGGGGTGCCTGAGAAGGTTCTGCTGCCGAGGTGGCCTGCGGGATATCAGGCACGCCTGCGCAGGCCTGGGAACGCCGTGCTTAGTAAAATAAGGCACCCACTCAACATCATCGACTTCACAGGTTGTGGGCCCAGCTCACGCTGGATTTAGTTCTGAGAGGTCGCGGGTTCGAGATTCGCCACGGCTGCGCCCCAGGAGGGGGACGGACGAGTTTGCAGGAGAGGCAATCCCGAGTCGTGGGTCAGACGAGCCTGGCCCTGAGGAGCGGGGGGGAGTGCTGAACTGGTGATGTTCAGCTCCCCAGGCCAGTCACACCGGTTATGTGGCGTAGTTGGTTTTTGACCTCTCAACAGTAACCCCGAGGCCCCCCCGAAGCCCGGGGTAGCGCGGCCGCACGAGCTTGCCGTCGGATCCGGGCCTCCTCCGCGAGCACTTCTCGCTCCTTGGTCCGCTCCATAAGCTGCTCAAGTCGTAGCCGGCGGTGTTCGTCGCCCTTAGTCTGGGCGACGCGAGCTAACTCTGCCATAGTCATGCCGGGCGTATTCCGTTACCGAACGGTAGCGCGCGCGGCGCGGTGGACACCTTCCACAAAGCGCCCCTTGAGCGCGCCCGCCCCGTACGTGAGCCCGCACTCGGTGTTGAGGCGGCGGAGCCGTTCGGCGAAGGACAACTCGTCCTCGTCGTCCCGTTGGACCGCGACGTTAAGGGTCTCGACGAGGGTTGACACTGAGGCCTCTTCGACGTTCCGTCGGAGCATCCAGTTGATGAGCTCCCGGTAGGAAGTGACCTCGCCGGGGTTAGCCGCCCGGCGAGTCGGCATAACCATCATCACCTCTGACTTGAGAGGTTCCTTCGTAAAGTCTTGAAGGATGTAGATGGCCTCGCCTTCGGAGATGCCGTTGTCATCACAGGCCTTCGCGAACTTGCACAAGAACTGGAAGACCTTGGCTCGGGGAGAACCGTCCCACTCGTAATGTACCCCGAAGGATTGAGCAACGTCCTTCTTGCGCCGGTTCAGAGTACGGGCCTGGCTCCGCGTGTATACAACCTACTTGTTGTCCAACGCGTGGGTCTCGCAATCGAACATGATGCGGTAGTACGAGTGGTTCACCACGATCTTGGGCGGCACCACCCGAGTCGGTGGCGTCGGGGTTGCTTGAGTCGGCCACCCCTCCGCCTCCGTACCGGTTGCGACGGAGAGTTGCGTCGGGAACCCCGGGTCAATACCCCGGGGTTACTCTCGCGCCGCCCCCCCGCCTTGCTCAATCCCCACCGAGTCAGGAGTCGGTTGGGTCTTCGGTTAAATACCCCGAGTAACGTCGCTCACCGTCGACGGCGTGGGGGGAGCGCGGAACGCACCTAGTAAGGCCGCAACGGCCGACTCGTCCCCCGAGCGGGAGACGTTCGTGGTTGACGACGACGAAGAGTCGTCGCGTTGGTGCCGACGGGACGAGCGCCGGGCTCTGCCCGGGCGATCAGCGGGTCTGAGCGTAGAGCCCCGCAACATCGTAACTAGCGATCGGGTGACTTCAGACCGAACGAACTCGGCCACGGCGTCTCTCCACTCGAGACCCTGGCCATCCCTGGAACGCCGTGATCCTGGGGGAGCACGACTAGAGCTCCCACCCGCAGGCTCCCGTGCCGATTCTGGCATCACCCCCCCCTCCGAAGTTCCGAAAGGGGATCTCCCACCGGGCCCGAGTGCCGGGGGACCGATACCGTGGGTCCCGGCGCTGTGCTCGCGCGCCGGGGAACCCTTGGCACTTCGTGAACCTGGGGGCGCACGACTAGAGCTCCCATCCGCAGGTTCCCGTCCCGGTGGTGGCACAGACCCACCGACCCACGTAGTTACGTCGGGTGGCTGTCCTACGCCGATATGAGTGCCAGCACCGGACGGGGTTTCGAGGTGAGTACTACCTGAGGGGGCGCCCGCCGGGAGGCGAGTCCCAGTCGGATCGAGTCCCGGGGGAAAGGGCTGGAACAAAGTCCGCTGCCCGCGGGCACCCGCATCCGTGGTGCCGGCACTGGTGTGGCGATCGTCCACCGACGATCCGCCTCCGGGGGGGGAAGTCCAATCCCCCCCGACACCAGGCACCTCGACACTAGGGGGGTCTCCATGCCCCCCCCCATCGGCCATCGACCCGGCCGGACTCAGCCAAACCTGGCGTTGTGGGGCGCCGCCCGCAGCGCTAGGAACCAAGGGGAGGAGGACCAACTCGGTTCCCCCCGAGGCGGGTTGGCGCACCGCCACCACCCCGAGGAAGGTTGATTCGCCTTCCTCCCCTGCTGCTCCACCAAATGTGACAACACGCCCAGCCAACCCCACCCAGTCGGGGGGAAGGCGAGCCCGACCGTGTCGCCGGGTAGTCCTGTCGGGGAATACCCGCCCCGGACGGAAACCCCGAAGAGCACACACGCACGGCGTCGACCGGGGGAAGACGCCCCGAGCGACAAACACGAGTTGTATCACCGGAAGTTTACTTGCCCGCGTCAAAGGCCTCTAGGCAACACTCACGCCTCGCCCTCTCATCCCGTCCGCAGCCCGTCCGTTCCTCTCAGACCCTCAGAACACCCCCCTCAGACACCCTCCAATGACCCTTAGAAACCCTCGCCTCAGGGCCCATGCGGCCAGTCTCAGCGGAGGACGGCCGAAGCCTCGGATACCGCCTTGAGTAGAGGCGGGGGAAGGGTGCTACGTGACACCCTCGCGGCGCCCCGGTGTCGGGGGCGCGGTGTAATGCTGGTCAATTGTCCAAGTCGGGTTTACACAAAATTAGGCCCTTTACTGGGGGCCCACCCTAGGATTTACTATTCCTAGGGAAGTCTCGAGATCGCGGTTGTGGTTGGTGAGCCACGGGGCGATCACAAGTGGATCACCACCGGAACGATTCGAAATATGCGTCAGTACGACTTATTTCCCTCGCGAGAGCCAGCGGCCATTTCGGACTGACTGGATCCGACCGCCCATGACGAGGATCCACGTGTCCCCTCTTAACTGGAAGGAATCTGGTTCCCCGAGTGTGGGGGCCCGGTGTCCAGCCGTCACCAGAGCGACAATGAGCCGGACGAGGAGGCCGGAAATGACGCAGAAGTCTGCGATGCCGATGACGCCGACGAGGAAGTGGCGGCTCATGATGGCCACGAGGCGCTGCCAGGCTCCACCACAGAGAGTGGTGGCGACGGGGTGCAAGCACTCGGGCGGTCGCAGCGCAAGCCGGTACGAGAGATTACCTGGTGGGAGAGGAACCCGAAGGCATACGTTGCAGCCGGACAAAAAGGGCCGAGCTCCGCCGGGATGGAACCTGACCAAGGCGCCGGCCAATTCAAAGAAGGCGCCTGCGCGATCGAGCTGGGCGCTTTGGAAAGTGGCCGAGAAGGAAGAGTACCTCGCAAACAAAACACTTGATACCTGGTCACAGACCAGGAGCAGCAACAAGTGTAAGGCTGTCAAGGCACAGTACTTGTACGACATCAAGCATGATTCAAAGGTTAACATTACTCGGTACAAGGCGCGAATGGTGCCGCAAGGCTTCAACCAAGTGCCGGGGTGCGACTTTGATGAGACGCGGGCACCAGTTCCCAGCTCGGCGACGACACGCGCGCCTTCAGCGGTGGCGGCGGCCAAGGACTGGGAAGAGCACCACGTTGATGTGAAGACGGCCTACCTCAACGAAAAGATGGACAAGGAGATGTACATCATGCTCCCGGTCGGAGCCGAGCCGGCAGAGGCACATGATGTCCGCCGTCTCATCCTGGCTCTCTATGGGACCAAACAAGCGTGACGATTGTGGGGCATCAAGATTATCGAAGAGCTCAACGCCATCGGAGCCGTCCGGTCGAAGGTGGACCCGTGCCTCTACACCTAGAGACACCCTGTCCACGGGTTTTTCTACATCCTCGTTCACGTGGAAGATCTCATTGTGGCTGTACAAAGCCTCGACGGTGTCCAGATGGTCAAGGACTCTTTTTCGGCGTCGTTCGAAGTGCGCGACAGGGGTGAGGTCAACGACTTCATTGGGGTGAAGATCATGCGAGATCGGGCCGCCAACGTGATCACCCTGAGCAATCCGAGGCATCTCACTTCCCTGCTTGAGGCTTTCCAGATGGACACGTCTGCGCCTCACAAGACGCCCATGGTGTCAGGTGCCGAGCTTTGCAAGACGGGGGAGAATCTACTGCCCGAGGGCAACCGGTATGCCGAGCTTATTGGCTCGTTGCTGTACCTGTCCGCTACGAAGAGGCCGGACATTGTCTTTTGCGGTGGGCTTGCTGTGCCGCTACATGTCATGCCCCGAGGAGAACCACATGCGTGCGGCCAAGAGGTTGCTCCGATATATTCGCGGGGCTACACGCCTAGGCGTCGTGTACGGAGACGACAAGCCTCCCCAAGGGTACGTTGACGCAGAATGGGCAGGCGATATTGACGCTCGTCGGTCGACAACGGTGTGTTATGAGTGACGTTGGTTAACTAACCGGAAGTAGCGACCGACCGTACACGCACGATAAAGCGAACGCTATCGCCCAAGGGGCGAGGAAAAAGAACCTTCGTTCGTGCAGCATCCGATGGGGAGCCGGGGGTGCCAACGACGGCGAGCCCCGGTCCCATAGTGCATATATTATCAGACGGTAAAGGGGCGCGGTCGATCGACCGAGCGATCATAACGATCGAATAATCACCAAAATAGAGACAATAAAAGAAAGAATTGATATACACGACGGAAGTAACCTCCCAAAGAGCAAGCCACAAGTCATCTCAATCCTCCCCTTGAATACTGACCAGTCAGGGGGGCTACCGGGCCCAATATCCCAATATTAAAGAGATATGCTACATACCCCTGTAATGAGATTCGAGCCGTCCCGGCGAGTGGGCGCAGATCGACTGATCCGCCACCGCGAACGCCACAAGTGGCAACCAATCAACGTGTCGCAAAAAGACGTGCGAACGGACGGGGGGGCGATACGCCGTGGCCGGCGCCTGCAAAGGTGATCAGGGAGACCCCTGACATTCTCGCGCGAGGCGGGGCGATGGAGCCGGCGGCGCGGACGGTCGCGAGCGGCCCAGAATGGCCGATGCGGGCCGGCGGTCCAGGGGGCGGGAGCGGGCAGCCTCTGAGCACCCAGGGGGCGGCAGCGTACGTGCAAGCATCGGATCGGCCCCTACAGGGATGGGGGCCTTGTGTTTGCGTGCCGCAGGAGGAACAGGCGGGGGCGACACGGCGGGCCTCTGGGCTCGCCACACGGTATATATACCGGGGGGTTGGGCACGGAGAGGGCCCGTCCGGTTCCCCATGCCATTAGGTGTCCGGGTTGAGTAGCCTAGTTGGGCAGGTTGCGGAGGCCTGCGCTTGCGCACTTGTTGACCTATGGGTCCTCCGTCTGCCGTGCCCCGTCCGTTGCGAGGCGAGGCTGTCACGGCCTTGCCCTCGGCGGGTGGGGGTCGTTTTGCTAACGGACACGGTGGGCGGGGGAGCAGGGTCGTGCTCATAGCCACTGAGGAGTCGGGAGCGCTGCTTGTACCCTAGAAGATTGACCCTAGGTTGGGAGGGGGGAGCGTGGTGGGCTTTGTAGTTGGGGGGGTGAGCGTGGCGTTGGACCGGTTCTGCCGCTCGAAGCGGGGTGCCGACGGCAAGTACAAAGACAAGATGGCGGGCGGCGGTAGTGACGTCCAGATGGCCGACGCGGCCGGCGCGGCGGGTAGCGGTGCCAGTGGTGCGGGGGGGGCAGCGGTGCGGGCCGGGTCGGTGGCGAGTGTTGACTCGGGGTCGCGCCAAGATGGGTCTTCGGCCGACAACGTCGGCGGTTCTGCCCTTTCGCTTTTTCTGGTTACTTCTTGGCGATTTTGAGACGAAGCCGACACGTCGTGGGTAGCCACGAAGTCGCCCAAGGGGCCACTTTGCAGCGCAGACGGGCGCACCAAAGAAGCACCCTGCCATACAACTACGCAGCCGCATTGCGCATTTGTCTGCTTGCCATCTTTATTGGTTGGTTTGAATTTTTTCTGACATCTGATGGGCGGCACCAAATCGACGGATGCAATCCGAGAAGCGCGGCGCGCATCGCGAGATCGGCGGTGTAAAGTAACACACCCGATCACGCGACAGCGCCGTGCACCCTCAGAGATCTGCCAGCGAGAACTGCCGCCCTCCACGCTGCACCCGCGGCAAGCATCCGCCCCCAACGCGCTGCGTCGAAGTGCGCGCGTGGCGCGGCCCCGTCTCCCTCCCTGGCGCCGTTCCCCCGCATCTCCCGCACCATCCGCGTCTCCCTCCCGGCCCCCCACGCCCATCGCCCCGTCACCCATCACCCCCCCCGCCCATCCCCC
>Ga0209186_1001702_pt1 | contig 16038 bp, 10 predicted proteins | sample SidtaG_FD_187426 | JGI IMG/M metagenome (GOLD analysis project Ga0209186, IMG submission 187426) | Marine algal microbial communities from Sidmouth, United Kingdom - Sidmouth_Male2 metaG (SPAdes) (version 2) | ecosystem: Host-associated > Algae > Red algae > Unclassified | place: Sidmouth...
GCTGCACTGCCTGTAAAAATATCGATTTTAAAAGGAGAGATTTCTTGGGCGAGCTGCGCATGAGCCTGTCGGTCGCCCCTAAAATCGAGCCGATCCAAAGAAAACAGCTCTACGCCTGAGCGTTCCTGCGCCGACAGAACTCCGGCACTCAAAAAAAAAGAAAAAAGTAATATTGGGATTTTCATTTACAGCTTTATTGTTGGAAAAGTTGCACCTTTTATACGCGCAAGCTGTTTCTGCAATATTTATCTCAAGAAGAAGCGGACAGACTGCTAAGACAATATCCGGAATCTCAGTCCGCCCAAACCACCTTAGTTGGGCCGAGGAAGCACCGTGCCACAACCACGACAATACTTCGCCATCACTTGATGCCCGCCCAGACCACATTCCGCACATTTTGGACCCGCGTCATTCATTTCACGATTCAGCTCTGCACCTACGATCCCGGTCGGCACCGCAATAATCGCATAACCAATAATCATCATAAACGCCGACAGCACTTTGCCGATGGGCGTGATCGGCGTCATGTCCCCATACCCCACCGTTGTCACCGTCACAATCGCCCAATAAATCGAGTTTGGGATGCTACTAAATCCGGGGTTGCTCGTCCCCTCCACGAGATAAAGAATCGTCCCCATGATCAAAGTAAGTGAGAGCACCGCCATCATGAAGACGGTAATTTTGGGCCGGCTGGCTTGCAGGGCGTTCATGATCACTCGCGCTTCGCCGAGATGCCGCGCCATTTTAAATACACGGAACATCCGCAGGATCCGGAGAATCCGAATCACCGCCAAATTTTCAGCCCCAAAACCAGGAAAGAACAATTCGACATAGGTCGGCATGATCGACACCAAATCGACGATACCAAAAAAGCTAAACGCGTAGCGGAGCGGTCGTCGCGCTACCGAGAGACGGGTGACATACTCAACGGTAAAGATGAGGGTAAAAAACAATTCAATCGCATTTAGCGGGCCGAGGTACTTGAGCCGAAACGACTCGATACTCTCCAACATAACAGCCGCGACGCTGAGCCCGATCAGCCAAAGCAGGAGGACGTCAAATCGTTTTCCCGACGGGGTGTCGGATAAAAAAATGATGCGCCAAATGCGTTCACGCAGGGTTTGAGGTGGCAGATCGGAGTCAGACATATTCTTGTCCTAACCAAGATTTACATAGAGGCAACCGGAAATCCTTCGCGGTTTCTGCCAGTTTCCGCGTGGAAAGCCTCGAATTTTCGGTGTATGACAGGTGAATGAATTCCCAACCCCCGCCCGCTTCATCCTCCGATGACGCCGAGAAAACTCCTGCTTTGCCATTGAGTGGCAGCACAACAAAAAGCCCTGCCATTGAGTGGCAGCATCCGGAAGCGACCGAACGCCTTCGGCTCTATTTCAGTGAACAGGCCTGGATCGAATCCAGCGCGATTGAACAGCTGAATCGCTGCCTGACCTTTGAGGGGATGAAATACGTGGTCGGGCTTCCGGATTTACACGCAGGCAAAGGCTCGGCGGTAGGCGCGGCCTACGTCACCGAAGGGGTGATTTACCCTTATTTGATCGGCAATGATATTGGCTGTGGCATGGGGCTTTGGCGCACCGGCCTGCAGGCCAAGAAAGCGAAGCTGGACCGTTGGAAAGATAAGTTGGCCGATGTGGGTGAGCCTTTCGAATGGGATTTTTCAGAAAGCTATCTCGAGCGCCACGGCCTGGAAGCCTACCCGCATGGCCTAGGCACGATTGGCGGTGGCAACCACTTTGCCGAGCTGCAGCAAATTGATTCGGTGATGAATGAAGTCGCTTTGGCCGAGCTTGGGCTCGATGCGAAAGAGCTCGTGGTTTTGATTCATAGTGGCTCGCGCGGGCACGGCGGAAACGTGTTGAATCAGATGATAGAGATCTATCGCGATGGGCCAGTGGTTGCTGATTCGGATGACGCGAAGACCTATTTGACCGGTCACGATGAGGCGGTGAAATGGGCCGGGGTAAATCGGGACGTAATGGCGCAGCGCTTCTGCCAAGCGCTCGGGGGTGAGAGCCAACCCGTACTCGATAACGTGCACAATTTTTTAGAATGGGTGGAGGACGAAGGATGGATTCACCGCAAGGGCGCGGCCACCGCGACGGACGGACCCTTTGTTATTCCGGGCTCGCGGGGAAGCATGAGTTATTTGGTGCAAGCGGTCGGTGATCAGCAGCACAACGCCTACTCGCTGGCACATGGCGCGGGACGGAAGTGGATGCGGCATCAGTGCAAGGGGCGGCTCCGTGAGAAGTACAAGGCGGATGAACTTCGACGCACCTCGCTGGGGAGCCGTGTGATTTGTGGGGATAAGGAGCTGCTGTATGAAGAAGCGCCTGAGGCCTATAAGGATATCGAATCGGTGATCGAAGACCTGACGAGTTTTGGACTGATTGAAGTGATCGCGAGTTTGAAGCCGTTGATTACGTATAAGAACAAAGAGAAGGGGCCTCGGAATAAGGAACGGGTTTACTAAGTATTCCCATCAGAAGGCTTTTGATTGGATATAAAATGGCTGAGGCGTCCCGCCTTACACTCAGAAGAACGAATCGTTTGGTCGAGAACAGCCCCCTTCGTTTGCAGTACAGAAGCGGGACGCCTCTACCACTTTATTGGCGTGATTACCTACTTGACGGCTCTGCAAGCGCTTTTGAGGCACAGAGGTTAGTCTATCCCACTGTCGGCGGTTGGAAACCGCCGCTCCTTGGCCTTCGGCGATTCACTTTTGGAGCGGCAGACGTCTGAGGTTTTGGGCCAGAAGGGCTCGAACACTCAAGACGTAGAGCATGTCAATTTCCTTGCTCTGCCATGCCTATGCTAGTTCTTGAAGATTTGGTCGGCTTTGATTTCGATGATCTCACCGAACGTCGCAAGGCGTTCCATATCAATGTCGCTCTTTTTGCCGACAATCGAAATCATCTTGGCATTGCCTTTGATGCGGTCGGCGTGGAAACGCTTGAGATTATTCAAATTGGCTTTGGTGACCTGTTCGAACTGCTTTGGGCGTGGGTTGTCACGGTAGCCCATGTTCTTCCAGCTGCGAATGCTTCCCAAGGTCTGGCGGAACCCGAGGGGCTCGGTGCGGAACTTCGCATCTAGGGAGTTGCGGGTTTCTTCAAAGTCCGCTTCTTCCATCGGCAGATTTTCGTATAGATCCAAGAAGGCTTCGAGCGCATCACAGGTCTTGTCGCATTGGGTTCCGATGAAACCAGCAGAGATATTATACTCGTTTGGGCGCGCGGGCGGGAAGTAATATCCCCACGCGCTATAGGCCAAGCTCCGCGCTTCGCGAAGTTGCTGGAACACCACACTCGACATCCCACCGCCAAAATAGTTGCGGAACAAATCCATGTCGACCTGCGCCGTGGGATCAAAGAGACCATCGGCGAACTCGATGCGAACCAAGGACTGCGCGCTTTCGTGATCGAGCAGGTAAATCCGATTTTCTGCGACCTCATCCGGAACCAAGACCGGGTATGGACGCGGCTGGCCCGTCGAAGGACGCAGCAGAGAGGTTTTGGCCAACTGCTTGATCACCTCGGCTTCGGAAAGCGAGCCGGTGTAGTGAATGGTGCGCGGGCGACGCAACAAGCTTTTGAGCAGGCGACTAAAGTCGGCCGCTTCCAGCGCGTCGAGATCCTTGCCCGAGAGGCGATTTAAGAAGGGGGAGTTGTCTCCGAGGCGATTGTAAATCATGAGAGCGCGGTGCAGCGACTGCGGGGTTTTAACCTCATCGGCGCGAGCGCCCTTGATGATGCGGATCAACTCTTTGAAATCCGACTCCTTCATGTTCGCTTCAGACAGAAGCTGGTTCATGAGATCAAGGCTCTCGGATAACTTACCATCGATGCCACTGAGCGCGAAAACGGTTTCATGCGGGGTGACGCCAATCGAAAAGCTGGAACCGATTTTATACCATTCGGTTTTCATGTCGCCCGAGCTGAGGGTTTTGGTGCCCGCTTTATCGATGAAACTTTGCAGCATGTTGAGGCGGGTGTTGACCCGCGAGCCTTCGTCGATGATGACAGTGAGACTGAAGAGATCGTTGAAGGGATTCTTGGTGGTGTGGAGATCAACCCCCTGCGCGGGCTGGCTGTGGAGCGCGGCATCTTTGGCGAGGAAGCGCGGGGTAATTGGCTCGGCTTTCATGGCCAAGAGCTCTTTAGCGAAGGCAGAGGAGTCGGTTACGTTGACGGACAGAGGATCGATTTGCGGCTTCTCAACTGCTTCGAGCTTCCGTTCTTTATCGCGACGATAGCCGACGACGTAGCCTTCGCCGAAATACTTGTTGGCGGCAGCGACGATTTCCTTTTTGGTCACGGCTTCGAGTGTAGCGACTTCATTGCGGAAGACATCCCAAGGAGTTTTCTGCAGGAAGGCGTCGCGCAATAGGGTGATGCGCTGCTCGTTATCTTCCAAACGCTGACGCTCGCGAATTTTGTAATCGGTGATGATCGCGGGCAGTAACCAGTCGTCGAACTCTCCCTTTTTAACTTTTTCGACTTGTTCGAGAATGAGCTTTTCGACCTCTTCGAGTTTTTGACCGGCCTTGGGAACGCCGTAAAAATACTGGGCACCGTACTCGTTCAGTACCGAGGGGTAGGAACCGGCTTGGCGAACTTTTTGCGCTTGGTTTAGGTTCAAGTTGATGAGGCCTGCGGCCGAGTTGTCCATCAACATGTCGACGAGTTTAAGCGCGGGCAAATCTTTGTGCCCACGTGGGACAGTGCGGAAGGCGATGGAGACTTGTTCTTGTCCCGGGAAGTTAACTTCGACTTTGCGGATCTTGTCGATAGGTGGCTCGACGAAGGTTTTTTGTTCGGGAAGCTCTTTGCGCTTCCACACAGAAAATTCCTTATCAAGAATCGCGATGGTTTTTTCGATATCGATGTCACCGCTGATGCAAACCGCCATGTTGTTCGGCACATACCAAGTTTGAAAATACTCTTCGATTTTTTTGATAGACGGGTTCTTGAGATGCTCGGGGCTTCCCAAAGTGGTTTGTTGACCGTAGGGGTGCTTTTGGTATAGGGCGGCGCTCACCGCTTCGGCAATACTTCGACTAGCATTATCGTTGGAGCGATTTTTTTCTTCGTATACGATTTCAAGCTCGGTGTGAAAGAGGCGGAAAACGGGCTGGAGAAAACGGTCGGCTTCGAGCTTGGCCCACGCCTCCAAGCGGGTTTTTGGCATCGACATTTTATAGACGGTTTCTTCCACCGAGGTGTGTGCATTGAGGTCGCCGCCACCCAGAGAGGTGGCGACCTTGGTAAACTCGTTCGGCACGGCAAACTGAGCCGCCTTTTGCGAAGTCGCGTTGATTTTCTTGTATAGCTCGGCGCGCTTTGCTGGGTCGGTTTCGGTGAAATGCGTTTCGTATAGGTCGCGAATTTCGTCGAGGAGTGGTTTTTCTTTTTCCCAGTCCAAGGTACCGAGTTTTTGACTTCCCTTGAACATTAAATGCTCGAGATAATGCGCGAGGCCCGTGGTTTCAGCCGGATCGTGAATGCTACCGACTCGAACCGGAATTTCGGCGTAGAAGCGCGGGCGTTCGGGATTGTGGGTGAGGAAAATTTGCAGGCCGTTATCGAGTTCGTACTGCCAGACCTGCATCGGATCATCCGCATCCGGCTTTTTAATTAATGTATGCCCAGCATAAACCGGGAGGGAGAATGACAAACCTAGCACCAAAAGTGCGGATAGAATCGATGTACAATTTCGCATGGCAATTTTGTACGCGGGAATCGTGATGGGTCAAGCCTTCAGCCAAGCCAGAAGGGGAAGAGACGCGAATCGATGCATGAAATGGACGTGGCAAATGGCGTGCCGGCGCACCTTCGGAGCTTATGTGTTTGATAGATGCGTCTCCCCGAGGCAAGCCTCGGGGCTATGGTGCCTACGCTCCTTCGGAGCTGGAGGTCACGTATAGAAGACTCATCGAGCCTGAAAGGCTCAATCAACTTAGCCCGGGGCAACGCCCTGGGTTTGAGGCTTCTGAAATCATAGCGCTGAAAGCGCGATTCAACTGGATGACCAAATAAATCCGCACGAGCAACGCTTTGGCCAGCTAGCCTTCGTAGATGAGATCGCCTTTTTTCGCGAGTTCGCGCAGGAGTTCGCAAGGCGCATATTGAGGCCCCCAAATGTCCGCGTAGCGCTCCATGCTTTGCACCACGAGTTCGACGCCAATCTTATCAATCATGCGCAGGGGCCCACCTCGGAAGGCGGGGAAACCGGCACCCAGTACGAGCGCGAGATCGATGTCTTGCGGCTCGTTGACGATCCCCTCCTGCAAGCACATGGCGGCTTCGTTCATCATCAACCCACCGAGGCGTTCACGCACCGCTTTGGCATCGATGTTGGCTTGCCGGTCGTTGATGCTGCATTCACGTACCTGAGGATTCAGTTTTTCATCGCCACGTTCTTCCCGGTTTACGTCTGCTTCCGAGTAGAGATAAAATCCCGATCCGCTGGCTCGACCATCTGAACCGAGTCCGAAGAGTCGCTTGAAGATACCGGGGACTTGCAGGCGGGCCGGATAGGTGCGGGCAAAATATTCTACGATTTGCTGGGCGGTGCCAAGGCCCATTTGGTCGATCAAACGAAACGGCCCCATGGCCATGCCGAAGTCGAGCATGGTCTGCTCAATCACAGAAGGATCGGCTCCTTGTTCGACGAGGTTTCCCGCTTCGATCAAGTAGGGCATCATCACTCGGTTCACTACGAAGCCAGGGCTGTCTTTTACCAGCACCGGGATCTTGCCTGAGGCTTGCACCCAGGCAAGGAGGCGGGCGGCAACCGCTTCTGAGGTCCGTTCGCCGATGACGATTTCGACCAGCGGTGAATCGACTACGGGCTTGAAGAAGTGAAGCCCGATGACCCGCTCGGGATGCGCGAGGCCCTGAGCAATTTCCGTGACGGAGAGAGCTGACGTGTTGGTGGCTAAAATGGTTTTGGGGTCGGAGCGCGCCTCGAGTTGGGCAAAAATGGCCTGCTTGGATTCGAGATTTTCCGTGGTGGCTTCGATGACGAGATCGACATGTTTTAGCGGGACAGGCAGGGCCATGGGATGGACCCGGTCGAGACCGCGCTGGGCTTGAATGGAATTGAGCCGGCCTTTCTTTTGCTCGCGCTTGTAGACGGTTGCCAGTTGCTTCATGCCCAACTGCAGGGCTGGGCGACTGAGATCTTGCAGCAGGACGGACATCCCTTGAGCACTGCTCCATTGGGCGATTTCGACCCCCATCACCCCGGCTCCGATAACTGCGGCCCGGGTAATTTTGGCCCCTGGCTTTTCATCCAACCGCTGCTTACGCGCCGCTTCTCGCATGAAAAAGAGGTGGAGCAAATTTTTACAATGCTTGGTCTGGACCAGCTCAGCCAAGGCCTCTTCTTCGAGCTCAAAGGCTTTGTCGAGAGGAAGGCTCATGCTTTTGCAGATAACGTCGACCGCGCGCTCAGGAGCGGGATACAAACCACGGTTTTCGGCCTGAATCTGGCGCTGAAATTTCATGCGCGTTGCGGTAACAGAGGCCGTCTTGTGCGACGCACTGGAACGTTCATGACCGCCCTTGCTCTTGGCAAACCGAGCTTTAGCCATACGCAGGATATAGGCTCTGGGCACGACCTGGTCAACCAATCCCATGTTGAGGGCGGCGGCGGCATCGACCGGTTGAGCTCGGTGAACCAGCTCGAGGGCTTGGTTCAAGCCAACGAGACGAGGCAAGCGGTAGCAACCACCCAGGCAGGGTAAAATGCCTAAACTGGTTTCGGGAAAACCGAGGCGGGTTTTCGCGTCATCGCTCGCGATGCGGTAATCGCAGGCGAGAGCGAATTCCGCGCCACCACCGAGGCAGGCACCGTGAATCGCCGCTACGGTCGGCACCTTGAGGGCGGCGATTAGCTCAAAAATATCTTGTCCGCGCGCGACGAATTTTCGCAGTCCCATGATATCTTCACTATCGCGGAACATCTTGATATCGGCTCCGGCGATAAAGATCGACGGCTTGGCGCTGATGAAGAGAACGCCTTGAATGTCTCCTAAAGCGACCTGATGATGGATGATGGCAAGTCGTCGCTCGAGGCTGGCGAGAAAATCGTGAGTGACGATGTTAGCGCGGGAGGCTTCACCGCCTTGATCTAAGGTGATGATGGCAATGCCCTCATCAATAGCCATGCGGATGGAACCCGAGTGCGTGGCTTCTGGAAGCTCTGGCTCGTCCCCTGAATCGGGGTGGAGATTCATGGTTATCGTTCGAGCCATAATGCGATTCCTTGTCCGCCACCCACGCAAGCGGACACGCAGGCCCGTTTTGCGTCGCGACGTTTTAGCTCTAGTAAACTGCTGAGAATGAGTCGGGCTCCGGTGGCGCCCACGGGATGGCCGAGGGCGATGCTGCCTCCATTGACATTTAATTTTTCTGCCGGGATGTCACCAAGGGCTTGGTCATGTCCCAAGGCGTGGCGAGAAAATTCAGGGTCGCGCATGGCTTGCTGGCACGCGATGACCTGGGCCGCGAAGGCTTCGTTCATTTCGACCAAGTCGGCTTGCTCGAGTTGCAAGCCCGACTGACGCTCTGCCTCGGCGATAGCGTAGACGGGGCCCATTCCCATCCGCGCGGGATCGCAGCCTGCGACGCCATATCCGGCGAGGGTTCCAAGGGGTTCGAGACCCAACTCGGCTGCTTTTCGCTCGGTAGCGACGAGCAAGGCGACGGCTCCATCGGTAATTTGTGATGAATTCCCGGCCGTGACCGTGCCGCTGGCTTTGGCAAAGGCGGGGCGGAGGGTCGCGAGCTTTTCGAGGGTCGAGTCTCGCCGGGGGCCGTTATCCTGCTCGATGACGGAATCAAACGCGGGCGGCAGATAAACTGGGGTGATTTCCTCTGCAAGACGTTCGGTGGCGGCAAAGGCTTTGCGATGGGATTCCGCAGCGAAGGCATCTTGGGCCTCGCGGCTGATGTCATATGCCTGGGCTAAATTTTCGGCGGTTTGACCCATGTTGAGGCCGCAAAAGGGATCCGTGAGTCCAAGCTTCAAGCCGATGCGGGGTGCAAAGTCGCTGGGGCGAAAACCCGCCAGTAGTTTGAGCTTATCTATGCTCCGTTTAGCGCGGCCGAGCTCCATGAATTTTTGCGCAGTGGCTTCGGAATAAAGCATGGGTACCTGCGACATGCTTTCCGTACCGCCAACGAGAAAGAGTTCGCCACGGTGGGCGCGCATTTTTTCGTAGGCCATGGTGAGGGCTTCAGCCCCAGATGCGCAGTTACGATGTACCGTAACCGCGGGAACCGCGGCAGGAATTCCAGCGCGTAAGGCGATGATGCGCGCGACGTTGGCTGACTCGATGGGCTGCCCAACGCAACCGAAAATAACTTCGTCGATATCGGCGGGATCGATTCCGGTTTTGGCAAGCAAGGCGCTGGTCGCAATGCGGCCGAGCTCATCGGCGGCGAGGTCCGCGAAGTCACTTCCTATGCGCATGAAAGGGGTGCGCAGGCCATCAATGATGACGAGGCGGTCGTGCGCGGCAAAAGTGGAAACGGCTGTCACGGTGGACACGGCTGTCACGGTGGACACGGCTGTCACGGTGGACACGGCTGTCACGGTGGACACGTCTGTCATGGTGGACACGTCTGGCACGGTGGACACGTCTGGCATGGCGGGCACGGCTGGTTTGGTTGAGAAGCTACTCACGCGAGAGTCACCTTTTCTCGAGAGGTACACGAGGTCAACTCACCAAGCTTACCTTGGCGCTGAACCCGCTTCTCGTTTACTATCTTATGCATCATATTCCCTGCCCCGTAGGGAAACAGCTTGATGCAAATCTTGGCAAGTAGAAAGCCTGAAGATTAAAATTCTCGGCGACCTGCCTGTGCGGAATCTGCTAAGTTCGACAGACTCCTAATAGGATGGTAAGTAGGACGTCGCACATGGATGCCTATACTTCGGCGGTTGGAAACCGCCGCTCCTTGGCCTTCGGCGATTCTTAAGGCTTGGCCTGAAGCATGGGGGGAGGCGCTATATTGTAGATAACTCGAAGCGAGGCGCAAGACTTGGCCCCGCGCAGTTTGCATCCTGTTGTGCCCGAAATCCGCCAAAAGGAGACCTCCAAAATTACCGGGAATCGTTTATCATACGCTTTTCATCCGGATCGGTGTCGCCGCGACGGGGCTTAGAGGAGAACTCTGCTAATTGCCTTCAAACCTCAGGCACCATCACCGCCTAGAAAGACGATGGCCCGAACACGCCCTGGTACTGGGGGCGGCCTATCTCAAATAACCGTAATTGTAGATGCAGGGCTTCAACCGGAGTCTGCTATCGACAGCTTAGGCGTGGAGGGGTTAAAACGAGGTATGGATATTTTTGGGAGCATTGGGATCTTTGGCAAGGCGATAGGCGGCTTCTGGATTATGTGTATCGCCTGGATCCTTTGTGCTCCGCTTGGCCAGACTCAGGATGAAGCAACGCCGTTGGTGCAAAGGCTCGACTATCTTCAGGGTTACGTAGAAGGAAATCAAAGTGGGAATACCACGAACCTATTGGCCTTCCGCTACTCCTCGGCCCTCATTTCAAATGGGCGGTGGGGAGAAAACGAGAGGAAGGTCAACCTTCTTAAAGTCCCCAACTCCTCATCCATTTACGATGCGGCGATTTCGGGCGATGAAGCCATTCTCTTTGGGCGTGGACGGCGGGGCGGCTATTTGGCGCGCTGTGACACCTCGGTAGCAATAACAAATTTAACCTGGCGAATCATGACGACCGAGAGCCTAGGTCGGCACACCTTTTATACCTTCTATCTCGACACCGAAAATCGAGTGGTTGGGTTTGCAAACCAACAGTACAAAGATCCAGCCAGAATTATGTTTCAGGAAAAAAGTTGGTCTCCGCTGCTGAGTACCCGCCTACTTCCCACAGAAGCACCGGCTTCGAAGCAAAAGGGGGCAGGCACCTTGTCGGCACAACGAACTCGTGCGACCGCGCCGCCACAGCCGGAATCTGGCGGAACCCTATTTTCTTTCCATGACGGTGAACGCGGGATCTGGGCATGCCAAGGAAACAAGCACCGTCGAACCATGGGCTATGCGCTTCAGACCTTGACCCGTTTTATCGACGGCACCATCGAACAAGTTCGATTAGAGAGCAACGAAATCGCAATCGCTATCCTGCCAATTTCCGATACTGAACTTTTCGTTTCTCTCGACAATGGTGGTGGTATTTTCGTGGATCGCAACGCGGGGACCCGCTTGCATAAAAAGCTACCCCCAGAATTAACCGCTCTGAAGCAACATAAAATCATTTCATGGGTCGCGAGTAAGCCAGGCGACGATTCGAGTCTATGGCTGCTATTGAATCAGGGCCGCAATCTAGATGGCCCAAAGCTAACTTCGAGCACGGCTCGTGCCTGCTCCTTATGGCGCTGGGACTCTAAGAAGAAGGCGCTGACCTTGATTGACGAGTCAGTGCTGCGAAACCAGTCTACCGCCCATGTGATTCCAATGCATGTGCTTGAAGATGAACGTCTCCTCATAGGTGGGCGGGGCGAAGGGCTCTACATCCGAGATGGGCTAGAGCCAGAGGATCGGCATTATTTCGATTGGCGGCATGGCCTCGAGGCCTGGGGGGTCGCGTTTATTTGGAGTAGCGAAGATGCGGTCACGGTCAAATCGGATCGTGGGGAGTGGTATCGAATCCACCTCGATGCATTGGCCCAGCCCCCTGTGATTGAACAACCTGAAACGACACAACTATTCGAAGTCGAACAAGGTGGTTTCACGAGTCCGCTTGGCCCGCTTATTGTGACGACTCTCGATGGCAAGCGCGCCATCGGCCACTATACCAATGGGCACTGGCGCGCCTTTCGAGATTTGCCTGATTGGATCCATGGCTCGCACATCAGGACGATCAGCGAAGACAGCCTGGGTCGAATCTGGCTAGAGGGCGAACGCTGCGATCCTTTTGCTGCGATTTTACTGCCCGATGCGAAAGCCCCACGTCAGTCGAATTCGGTGATGTATTATTCCGATCGAGAGACCGCAGTGGAAACCGAAATGGGAAATGCCGCCGACCTTCGATTTGTATGGTCCAGCCAGGAGAACTTCATTCCAAAACGATTTGGTGACCGGATCATTCTTCGTGACAGCAAGGGATTTAAGCAGTTTGGCGATGGGGAATGGACCCGTATTTCTCCGCCGCAATATTTCATGAATGCTTTCCGGAATTCTCCGCAAATTGCTCGCTCTACCAGAAGCTTTCCCAACGATCCTTTCAGTGTCCCGTATGAAAATGACGATGGGGACATTCGCATCGATGTAGAAGGTATTCCTTACGCGATTGACGGAACCAACATGGTGGTCACGGCTGAAATTTCACCTAACCCAGATGCGCTGACCCAAGAAGAACGAAATCCTAGCTATGGCATGAACCTGAAGGAAACCGGCGGCTACGTGTGGCGCTGGGAGGGCACTCAATTGGTCGGACGCAACGGCAAGATGAGCAAGAATATCAAATTTTCCGCGAGCCCCTTTCGCAGCCTCTACCCATCGATCCAGCCTGGGCCGCAGGGCAGCTTGCATTTATCTAGTTTGGCTGGCGCGAACAGCCAGCGTCAATTTATCGCTTCGGTGCAGCCCGACTACGAACAGTTCACCTGCGAAATCGCGCTCATTGGGACAAAGAATCAACTCGAGATCCAGCTGCTTTCAGCCAGCATCCCGACCAACCAGATCGTGCTGCAAACCCGCATTGTGCCGGAGCTTTTTGAGACGGGAAAGCTCCGCTACGACGCCTTGATGGAAGGACAATATAAGGTCGAAATTCTCGCCACCCATGCGGATAAAGACATGTATTGCGGGCGCATCACGCGCTTCATTACGATTGAGGGGGATTACCATAAGCAGTTTCCAGGTTGGATCGAAGCGTTGGGCGCTGAGGACTACCGAGAACGTGAGGAAGCGGAGCAAAAAATCCGCGCTGTCGGCGAAGCAGCCCGGTACTATGTTCAGCAGGCAACCTACGATGAAAACGTCGAGCGACGCGCCAGGGCCTTCCGAATTTTGTACAGCTTGGACCAAAATCTTCGGGGGCAACTCGTGCCGCGAAATCAACACATCGTGAATGGCTTACGCATCCAATTTTAGAACGGTGCGAGAGAGACACGGCGAATTGCCATAAAGAAGGTTTGAAAAAGCGATTTAGATGCGACACGACCCGCCCATGAAACACGTTGGAATTATTGGATGGCGCGGCATGGTTGGATCGGTGTTAATGGATCGTTTCACGGCCGAAAACGACTTCGCAGACTTTAGCCCGATCTTTTTCACGACATCTCAGGTCGGCCAGGCCGGACCGGATGCGGGTGGAAACGCTCCCCTATCCGATGCGTTTGATATCGACGCCCTCGCGGCCTGTGATGCGATTTTGACCTGCCAAGGCGGGGACTATACCAACGAGGTTCATCCCAAGTTACGTGCGGCGGGTTGGAACGGAATCTGGATCGACGCGGCGTCGGCGCTGCGGATGAACGAGGATGCGGTCATTGTTTTGGATCCGGTGAATCGCGACGTCATTGACGCCGCGCTCGGCAACGGCATAAAAGACTTTATTGGTGGCAATTGCACCGTCAGCCTTATGTTGATGGCGACCCAAGCCTTGTTTGATAATGACTGGGTGGAATGGCTTTCAGCCATGACTTACCAGAGTGCTTCTGGTGCGGGTGCACGCAACATGAAAGAACTCGTGATGCAGATGAAAACATTGGGCGATACGGGAGCCGAGCAAGCAAGCGACTTGCGCTCGCCGGTGCTCGAACTCGACAGTGCCATCACCTCCCAGCTGCGGGACCCGAATTTTCCGACCGACGAATTTGGCGCGCCCTTGGCGGCGAGTTTAATTCCTTGGATCGATCGAGGCATGGAAAACGGTCAAACCCGAGAAGAGTGGAAAGGGGTTTCCGAGACCAACAAAATTTTGGGTAAAGAGACCGCGATTCCGGTGGATGGAGTATGCGTGCGCGTGCCTGCCATGCGCTGCCATAGCCAAGCCCTGACCTTTAAGTTGAAAAAGGACATTCCACTGGAAGAGATTGAAGCTGCGATTGCGGGAGCAAACGAATGGGTGTCCTTGGTTCCGAATGAGAAGGAAGCGACCTTGGCACAGCTCACTCCAACTGCGGTCACTGGCACGCTTACGGTTCCCGTTGGACGTCTGCGGAAAATGAATCTTGGACCGGAATACATCAGCTGCTTTACGGTTGGAGACCAACTTTTATGGGGCGCGGCTGAGCCCGTTCGTCGCATGTTGAAAATTGCTCTCGGCACGCTTTAAAGCTGCGACATAGGAAGAACAATCTCGATTATGCGCAACGCACTCGTCCTCTTTGACATTGATGGCACCCTGATTAATACGGGTCAGGCCGGTTCGGGGGCATTTATCCAGACCGCGCAGGAGCTCTTCGGGCTTCCGGATGATCTGGACTTTTCTTTTGCCGGTGCAACCGATCTCGGGATTTTAGAAGATCTGAAAGAGCGCTTTGACCTCGGTTTTGACCTCAACCGCGATGATGCGATGCTCGCGAAATTTTTTGACCTGTATTGCCAACGTCTTGATGCGGTCTTGGGGCAGGAAACGATCGAAGAGATTCCTGGGGCGAGTGCTTGTGTGCGTGAGCTAGAGAGTCAGGGAGTTGGGCTTGGGTTGGTCACGGGGAATGCTCGGCGAAGCGCGATGATTAAAGTTGCGACGCTTGGACTGGAGCCGTCGTTTCGCGATGGCGGCTTTGGGGACGATAACAAGGATCGAAACGTGCTGGCTGAGCTCGCGCTGGGACGATGCGGGGGAGACGCGGGCTTGGCGAATCACGATGTGTATTTAGTTGGTGATACCGAGCGGGATATTCTCGCGGCCAAACACATCGGGGCGCATGCGATTGGGATTACCGGGCATTTGAGTAGCGAAGAGTTGATGGACGTCGGGGCGGATCATGCCCTGTGTGACGTGCGTGAATTGTTGCCGATTATGGGGCGTTGAGCGGGCGAGACCGACGTGCAGATTGGCTGGTTAGATCCGGCAGCACCCTTAATCGTTTTTATTTTCCGGTGCGCATAGCTCCGAAAGAGCGGAGGCACTTAGCCCCGAGGCATGCCTCGGGGTTGCGATTCGGCCTAAGCATCAAGCTCCGAAGGTGCGGAGGCACTTAGCCCCGAGGCTTGCCTCGGGGTTGCGATTCACCCTAAGCATCAAGCTCCGAAGGTGCGGAGGCACTTAGCCCCGAGGCATGCCTCGGGGTTGCGATTCACCCTAAGCATCAAGCTCCGAAGGTGCGGAGGCACTTAGCCCCGAGGCTTGCCTCGGGGTTGCGATTCACCCTAAGCATCAAGCTCCGAAGGTGCGGAGGCACTTAGCCCCGAGGCATGCCTCGGGGTTGCGATTCACCCTAAGCTTCAAGCTCCGAAGGTGCGTAGGCACCCGAGCATTCGAAGACAAAAAGATGCAATTTGTGCAAGTCTTTCAGACTTGGTGCCGCCTCCGAAACCAATCGATGGGCGGTGCCCATCGCTACGCTGTTTTCGCCTTTCAGGCGAATATTTACCTTAGGCCCAAGATACGCCGATTTAATACACAGTGGCACCTCCGCCCGCGCTTCGCTTGGCAGTTGAAACAGGGTTGAAACGTTGTCATGAAGTTTCAGGTCAGTCTCTTCAACCGCCGTTTCGTCGGGAACCGACGGCTTATCTTGGGCGGAGATTTCAACTCCCGTTAAAAAGTACGAGCCATCGTCGTCAGGAACTGACGCTTTAGCAAAAGAGGGCTTTAGCCCGCAATCTATTTTGTAGCTAGAGGCCTCCAAAAGGGGCGTAATAGGCATGCTTTATCGTAAAAAGTTATGATTCTGGGCATTGAATACGTGAGGCGGGCTAAAGCCCTTTTATGATAAACCGTCGGTTCCCGACGTGAACATATCGACCGTTTTTATGGGGGTTGAAACCCCCGCCTATATTTAAACCGTCGGTTCCCGACGTG
>Ga0209186_1001703_pt1 | contig 16037 bp, 22 predicted proteins | sample SidtaG_FD_187426 | JGI IMG/M metagenome (GOLD analysis project Ga0209186, IMG submission 187426) | Marine algal microbial communities from Sidmouth, United Kingdom - Sidmouth_Male2 metaG (SPAdes) (version 2) | ecosystem: Host-associated > Algae > Red algae > Unclassified | place: Sidmouth...
CGGGGGGCGGAGGGGGTGAGGTAACGGCGGGTGGTATACGGCCGCCCCGTCCGACCCCCGTCAGCCCCGCCTGCCCCGTTCTTATGGGCCCCTGTACAGTGGCAGGGGCGCCCCGTCGCCTCCCGCGGCGTCTCTCCGCACCCCCCCTGGATAGAACCTCCAGCGGGGCGCGTGTAACAGCCGCCACACAGGGGGTGCGTCATACCCGACGCCCCCCCGGCACGGCTTGTGTGGCCCACCTCGGCCACACAGCCCCCCTGACACGCCCTGTCGCCTCCCACGGCGTCGCTCCGCGCCCCTCCCTGGTTGACTCCTCCAGCGGAGCGCGCGTGAAAGCCGCCCCAAAGGGGGGGCGCCATACCCAGCGCACCCCCGACACGGATTGTGTGGCCCACCCCGTCCACAAAGCCCCCCCGACACGCCCCCGTCTCCCCCGCACGGCGACGGCGCGTGCCCCCTCTGCCCCGGCTGGCCCCCTACGATCCGGGGCGACCACCGCCGGCGCTGACCGGGACAGCACCCGGGCCCCGCACTGGGGGGATGCCGGTTAGCCGTCCTGGCCCGCCCGTGACCCTCGGGCAGGCCCGCCCCCCTGGCTCTGGGCCGCCGGGACGGCGACCCTTTTAGAAGGGGGAACTGTGAAGGCCGGACACCGGGCCTCCGCACTCGGGGAACCCGATCCCTTCCAGATAAGAGGGGACACGTGGATTCGCGTCATGGGCGGTCGGATCCAGTCATTCCGAAATGGCCGCTGGCTCTCGCGAGGGAAATATGTCCTAGTGACGCATATTTCGAATCATTCCGGTGCCGATCCACTTGTGATCACCCCGTGGCTCATCAACCAAAACCGCGATCTTGAGACTTCCCTAGGACTATTAAACCCCAGGGCGGGCCCCCAGTTAAGGGCCCAATTTTGTGTCAACCCGACTTGGACCATTGACCAGCATTACACCGCGCCCCTGACTCCGGGGCGCCACAAGGGTGTGACGTAGCACCCTTTCCCCGCCTCAACTCAAGGCGATGTCCGAAGCTTCGGCCGGCCTCCGCTGAGACTGGCCCCATGGGCCATGAGGGGAGGGTTTCTGAGGGTCCTTGGAGGGTGTCTGAGGGGTGTTTTTTGAGGGTCTGAGAGGAACGGACGGGCTGTGGCCGGGATAAGAGGGCGAGGCGTGAGTTTTGCCTCGAGGCCTTCGACGGGGGCAAGTAAACTTCCGGTCACGCAACTCCTGTTTTTCGCTTGGGGCGTCTTCCCCCGGTCGACGCCGTGCGTGTGTTCTCTTCGGGGTTTCCTTCCGGGGCGGGTATTCCTCGACAGGACCACCCGGCGACACGGCCTGGCTCGCCTTCCGCCCGACTGGGTGGGGTTGGCTGGGCGTGCTGTCACAGTCTCCCCCGCCTCCACCTGTCACCACCCGGTTCCCTGACGGCCCCATACCAGCGCTTGGGGAAGCCAGCCTTCCGGGTGTTCGCTCCGCGGTCAGCGTCTCGACCGCCCCAGCCATGTCCGCCCGGAGCTCCTCGCAGAGGGATTCCAGTAAAGACATAAAGGCCTGAGAGGAAGCGACGTCCGGGGGGACACCGCTCGCATCGCGTCGACCCGGGCTAACGGGTGTCGGGGTCCACTCCTGCTTGCCCTTGGACGCGCCAGTGCCCGCCACAGCGCGTCTTGGCATCTCGGTCTTGACGGTAGTTGTCACCCGGGAGGAACCACCAGGCTCAGCCACGTCAGCCGGCGTCGGCGGGGGCGGAACCAGACCCGAGAAAACAGGTATCCCAGCCCAGGCCGGAGCTGGAGGCGTGTCCGTCGACGTACGACTTGGCGACATCTCTTCCGGAGAGGACGTCGGCGTCGGCATAGTGGTCTCTGGCGCTCAACAACCAGGCGAACCGGGAGACACGTACGACCAAGAAAGAAGGGGTGGCAACCAGGTACAAGGTGGGAATCCCGACACGAGTCGGGAGATTGTAATCTCGTCCGGGCAAGGCCACTCACACGAGAGCTCACCCGTTACACGGGAGAGATCGCCCGTTACAAGCGTACCGGCACCGGATGTCAGCCAGAAAATTCCCTGCTGCTCCACCAATTTGTCGCATTAAACGCCGTGTCACCCCAGCACACAGAAACAGATAGGGACACCTGCCCAGCTGAGGGAACCCACCCGAACACCCTTGCTCTACTCTGGCCCGGTGAAACGGTCACCTAGGAAACCACCCGAAGGCGCAAAGAGGGAGGAAGGAGGTGAGAGCGCAGTAATATTTTCGTTGGGAAGCCGGGCCACGGGCGCCCCGCTGTCCCCTTAAGCTAACCGAGGAAGCGGGCCCAAATGGCCCCGAATCCCCAAAAGTAGCCTCCCCATGGGGAGATCTGGGGATCCATACCAGTGGACCCCCCTACTGTAAATCAGATAATTGAATCAATTGACATACAAATGCAAACGACCCATAATCAAGCAAGATCCCAATCAGCACCGACAGCGCCACCTGTCCGACCCGGGGCGTGACACGTCATCCGCGTCGCCAGGCGCTCCATCGCCCTCCTGGCCGGCCAAGTGGCATGGACTGGGCCGCGTAATGCGACAGGCCCAGATTCAGGAAGACGTGCGTCTCCCTCGGCTGTGTCAGACCCCTGCAGGGGGGGCCGATCGCGTGCTCATTAGCCCGCGCCCCTCTAGAGGGGTCGCTGCGTGTGTGGCCCTCGGGCTCCCTGGACACTCGCCCAAGTGGGGCTGTCTCACGCTACCCCCCTAGGGGGATGTTACGTGAGTGGTCACGACCCGTCCCCGGCTCATGATGGGGGCCGTGTCACCCCTGACAGGGTGTTTTCCCCACATATCCCCCACCTCAGGGCCCGCGTCTCGCGGGACTGGGGGCCGTGTCTCGCACACCGTCGGGCGCGACCGGGTTCTCCCCGCGCCCCGAGTTGTTCGTGTACCCCGCCCTAGGTTGGGGCTTTCTTATCTTCGCCGGTTCCCGCCTCTCGAGGCGGGATGGCGTCTTCGGCGGCTCCCGACGCTGTGGCCGCCATGGCGGTCGACCGTGAGGCCAAGGGCGCGGGCACCCTTCTGGGTCCCGAGGAGGACATCGATGCCGATGTCCCGTCCAACCTCTTTTTGACCTCCTGGCATACCCCTGCGGTCGTTGATTACAAGTATGGGCGTTACCCTTGGACCCCCTAGTGGGGTCGATTGGCGAACAGCGCTTTGAAGCGGTCGACAGTCGTCGTATGACGTCCATATGGACGACCAGCCGTCGGATGTATGATTCCCTCTACGACGTCCCCGAAAGGACGGTGACGTATTTTCCTCTCTTCCGCAGTCGGGAGGATTGGCGGGTATGCCAAGTCCTTAGGAAATTTGCGGTACGCGACACACCCCCCGAGGTGGGGGACCAGCCCCACTTCTCCTGGGAGTATTACCCTGCGTCTCCCCCCCAGTTCGGGGAGCTGGACGGCGGCTCTTATGTGCCTGGTGCGATAGGGGAGTGGACGCTTCGCACCTCCCTCCACCGTCTCACGCTGTATGAACAGCGTGGGGTGCGCGAAGTACCTTTGGTTCGTCGCAAGGGACTGTACACCACCACACCAGTGTGTTGGAAGCAGGTTGAGGTGCCCCGGAGCATGGCCGCGCGGGTGCCCCAGAGGGTGGAACTCCAGGGGGTTCAGCATATGGCGGAGCCCCTTGGGGGTCCCTATCATCTGATGTTTGCGGCTCTTTGGGCCGTCGAGGTGGCGGATGTCTTCTTTGGAAGCATTTGCCATCACGGACACCTCTGTCGTCTGCCCCTGGCCATGCGGTCGGCTGTTTCCGACCTCACGACCGGGCGCTTGTGTTCCGCCGACCCTTCGGCCCGGCCTCCTCTTGAGGCCGGTCTGGAGCTCCTCAGACTTAAAGAAGAGCGGTCGACAGCCACTTAGCTCCAGTGGCTTGGGGGACCCCGAGGAGTCTTCCATTGTGCCAAGACATTGGATGATCAGGGGTTCTTGGTCCTCTGGGAGGGTCTGGGGGATCCCCATTTCCCTTATGGGAGGGAAGTGACCGCCGCCCTCCGCATCAGAACCTTAGATAGGGACTGGGCAGACGCTAAGTCGGCCCGTGTTGGCCTCGTGGTGGCTCTAGAGCCCCTGTCCGCCCAGGCCGCTACAGCTTCTGCCCCCGTCGTCCCAAGGCCTCCCCTGTGGTGCGCCGTATCGAGCCCGGCCTACGTGCCCCGATGGCCAGGCCGACATGCACGCACCCGTCGGGCCTACCCCCTTGGGGGTAACAGTGGGACGACTCCTCTTCTTGGGGGGCCCCCGTGTCCCCCTCTGGCGCCCCTTCCTCTCTTCACTTGGGAGGGGTCGGCCTGGTTGGGGACCCCTCGTCCCGTCAACCCGGCCATATGGTCGGGTCTGGGGCGTTCCCTAGGGGAACTCCCGTCCATCCTCAATAATGGGATGTACCATACCCTCACTATGGCGTCGAGCCGCACCTTGGTGCGGCTGCGAAACGAGGTTGCTGCGATTGTGTCCCGCCCCCTGGGGGAACGGGACGTCGAGCGCCTGTCCATCTCGGTACAGTCGAGACGCTCCGCCGTCTTCTGACTGAGGATTACGGTACCGCCGTGGCGGACACCAGCCGCGGCCAGGTGGTCTCTCCGGCACTTGGCCGGCTCGTCGGCTCCGCCCCGAGGGGCGGCTTTGCCTGCGGCGCCTCGACGTCCGCCGTCTCCTCCCCCGCCATACTATTGGGAGGGAGCTCATTCTTATGCGCCCGAAGAGTACAGGCGCCAGGACTATGATCCTGGCTATGGGGCCCGTCCCGGGGGTTGCCGACTTGGTCACCCTAGGGTGACAAGGTGTTCCATGCTTTCCCCGGCAGCTTTGTTTTTCGCCCGATGTCGCCCCCCCTAAGGGAGTGGGCGCCGTCTTTCTTACGATCGACTGGTCTCGGGCTCCGTAGGGAATAAAAGGCTTAGCCTCTCTTCTTCTGTTTCTTTTTTTTTCTTACGACTTGAAGTCACAGGTGTCCCTGAGGCTTGTCTTCCGACGTGGTCAGAAAAGAAAACACCTTCTCACGTCGAGGCGAAGAGCTTGACACGGTTGCGCAGGCAATATTTGCGAAATGCCTCCCTAGGGAAGGAAGAGGCAGATTGCCACGTGGCTTCGTGTTCAGGAATCCCGAACCATTTGACCAGGACCTTCAATTGACCATCATCATCCCAACCATGGTTGAGGAATCGTTAGAAAACGAATTCAGGGCCCTCCTTAATTTGATCTCCCACCTGAAAGAGGGCTTGGGCCCTAAGGGCCCGTGTCCACTTGGCATCCCGCGCCGGTGGCGCGATGGCACCAGTGACACGGTCACTGCTCACAGTACGGAAACCCTTAGGGCTCTCCACCAGAAACCGATGTCCATCGGCTTGTAGAATCATGAAGGGTCTTTTGGTCTTAAACCCAAGCTTCTTTGGAGAACGGGAGTGGGCATCTAGATAGACCCAGTCCTCGGCCTTGACCGTGTTGTTCTTTTCATTCTTGCGGGCTTCGAACGCCCGCTTGTACGTGGCCTGGGCTTTGCCCATCTGCCGGCGTACCGCCGGAATGAGGGCCTTAAGTTCCTCAACATACTGTTCCGCCGCCGTGAAGGCGTCCTCAGTTTTCTCCTCGGCTTGTTTCAGCCGAGGCATACGCTCCGTGCCAATACGCTGGATCCGTCTAGGGCTCACGAAGGCACAGGGGATTTCCCCAGTTCTCGAGTGCACTGGCGTATTATACGCAGTAGTAAGGAGGGACAGATGACCGTCGCATTCAGTCTGATGCTCCGCAACATAGCATCGGAGCTGCCGCACGAAGGTGCGGTTATATCGTTCCACCTGCCCATCAGTCTGAGGGTGGTAAGGAGAGGTATAGTTCGAGGCTTTACCCAGCAATCCGAGGATGCCCTGGTAATATACCGAGGTAAACTGAGGTCCGGTGTCCGTACGGACGGAGTTGGGGATGCCATAGGCAGCCACCCAAGTATCAATGAACGCTGACGATACCGTCGGCGCTGTCGCATCCCGTACCAGAATGGCCCCCGTCAACCTGGTGAACCGGACACAGTTGACCAGAATATGCTTGTGACCCCCCCTAGAGGTGGGGAATGGGCCTAGTAGGTCCATTGCGAGCCCTGAGACGGGCTCGAGAGCTGGAATCAGCTTCATTGTGGATGTATGCCCCCTCTCGCAGAGGCGGTTCTTAGCGCACGCGGGGCATTTCTCCACGTTCTTCTACCCGTCTACCACCATGGAAGGCCAGTAGACATACCGGCGGAGGATGTCATACATCCTCTGGGAGCCGAGGTGCCCGGCCAGCACCGACTGGTGTTGATATCGTAAGAGGCACTGTTTCAGCGCCTCTGAGATGACCACATGGATCTCCCTCTCATATACCGAATGTCGGCATAGGAGCCCATCCTTCTCTCGAAAGAAGAAGGACTGCCGACTCCACTTGGGGTCGGGTAGTGAAAGAGCATCCAGTTCATTCATCCGTTCTTGACAGAAAGCATCCTCGGCTTGGCCCAGGATGATCTCTTGGGCCGTTCGCGCCCTCATGGGGGCATCGGCTTGCGAGACGGCCTCTGGGGCGTCACTCGCCCGGGTTTCGACGGCCAGGACGGGGATGTCCTCGTCCAAGGGAGTCGAGTCGAGACCCTCCGCGGGCAGACGCGATAACGCGTGCGCCACCTTATGGTTCTTACCCGGCTTATGCCGGATCTCATAGGTGTACTCCGATAATCGGAGTCGCCAGCGGTTTATCCGCGCGTTCGGACTCATGTTTGTGAGTACCCATAGTAGGGCCCGGTGGTCACACCGGACCAAAAAATCTGCCCCTTCGAGGTATGACCTCAAGTAGGTCACTGCCCAGACGACGCCGAGCGCCTCTATATCGGTGGCGAAGTAGTTCTTCTCCGCAGGGAGAAGAGCGCGGCTATAGTATCCGATGAGGGGATACTCCCCATCGGGCTGTCCTTGCTGTAAGAAACAACCCAGCTGTTCATTGGTGGCGTCTACATCAACGATGTAGTGCCCTTCTCTCCTTGGGAGAGCGAGAATGGGGGCGGCTAAAAGCCGCCCTCGTTGTTCCTCAAAAGCCTTAGACTCCTCCTCCCTAGGGAGAGGTAACCTCTTGGTGAGCGTAGTGCTCGTCAAGGTTGTAAGGGGCTTCGCTATCTTGGCGAAGTCGGCCAAGAAGCGGCGATATACGCCACACATACCCAGGAAGCTCTTCATCGGGGTTTGGGTCTCCGGATACCGGAGACCCCTCAGGGCCCGGAGATTCTTCTCCAGGACATGTACTCGTCCCGGCCTGATAACATGGCCGAGGTACTCCACTTCTTCTCGAAAGAAGTGGCATTTGGCCGCCTTTAAGATGACGCCTGCCTTTTCTAGGCGTGTGAACACCTCATCAAGGTGTTGTAAATGTTCCTCCGGCGAAAGGGAGAAGACGATAACGTCATCCAGATATACTGAGCATATCTGCCACTTGAACCCTGCCATGATCATATCCATATCCCTTTGAAAGATGGCAGGGGCATTGCAGAACCCAAAGGGGAGGCGCACTCATTGCCGCGCGCCTGAGTGGCACGTGAACGCCGTGAGGTGCGTATCCTCCTCGGCTACTGGTATCTGCCAGTAGCATGCATTGCAGTCCAGGGTGGAGAACACCCTGGCATCTTCTAGGGAATATATGCACTCATCCATCGTAGGAATGGGGTATGCGTCTCTGACGGCCATCAAGTTTAGCTTTCTGTAATAAATAAAGAAGTGTACCGAGCCGTCAGGCTTCGGCACCATAACGACTGGGCTACCCGATTCCCCAGTTGAGGGTTCTATGACCCCCATCGAGTGCATGCGCTCGACTTCAGCTTGTTCTTTCTCCCGGGCCAAAGGCCCGGCCTTGAAGGGGTGTTTCCTCTCGGGGACAGCCCCGGGTTTCAGGCGTATGCTGTGTTCCACACCGCGTATCGAGCCCACGTTACCACCCCAGAGGGGTGCACGTTTCTTCCAGAGGGCCTGAAGGGACCCTGACAATCCGTCGGGTACCGACGATACGTCCACTCATGGGAATGGATCTTCTTTCTCCTCCTTGGAGGTCCCGTCGCGCTACTGGAGCTCGTCCGGAGACACCTGATAGGTCGGCCCCTCATAGGGGTCAATATATCCCACGGTCATATCGGTGGTCAGCCACAAAGGTGTAGCGCCCACGTGCATCACTTGGACGGTTATCTGCTCGCCCGCCACCATGATGACGGGTCCCTGCGCGACCTGTACACCATGGTTGTGATATAATGGGGGTCGCCCCGTCACGAAGCCATGCCCCCTGTAGGAACTCTTCACGGGGATGTGAGCGAAGCGGAGTCCCGCGTTTGACCCAGGTGGAGACCTGGACCTGGCCAGCACGGAAGCGTGCTCGCCGTAGCTTAGCTGTAACCCCTTGGGGGCACGCACAAACCGCGCTAACTGACGCGATTGAGTGCCCCTTGCGGGCACCAGCTCTTTGGACGGGTACCTTGGTACCATCGAGGAGCTCCGCATGCTGCTCCTGAGTCGCAATATTCTTTGTTGCGATCTCCATAAAGGAGGCGCCCAGTATAGCTGGAACACTCATATTGTCGACAACTCCAAAGGAGATGTAGGAGGTTTGGCCCCCAAGGGCCACACCAAGACACACTGAGCCCACAATGGGGAGCTAGCCCCCACTGACATCATGGAACATAGAGGCCCACTCACCAAGCGGTTGTATCTGGGTGTTGTCCGGAAGTAACTGCCGGCTTATCAGCCTGGGGCCACTCCTTGTATCCAGGATTGCCCGAGTGGTCAGGGCGAAAACTTCCGTCAGGAAACATCTGACAACTAACTTATAGCTAGAAGAGGGCATGAATACACATGCCGTGCCCTGAGGGGATTTTCCTCGGGATACCCCCGGTGGCCGCTTGGGCCAGTTCTTCCCGGCCCGCCGGGACGACTTGTACCTCCTTGCTGCCCTTAGAGTTGTCGGGGGAGGCGGGACCACCGCGCCCGTTACTCGTTTTTCGAGATGGACTTGTGTTCCTGGACCTAATCTTCGGCTTCCACCCCTGGGGGTGGAGTGTCATCCGATGACGACCGAGGCGGCCCGAGGTCTGTGCCCACGGCTGCCAACGTCCACTTTCGACGGCGCTGGTCCTCTTTAAGACGTTCTGGCATACGCTCCTCGTAGGCCTTGTTTAACAGGGCCTTGGTCGCCGCGTCAAGGCGGGGACACTCACGGAAAAAATGTCCTCGCATGTTACATGCGAGGCAGTTGTAGTTCCTTGGCTGCCCAATGCGCCCTTTACCCCTTGGGGAAGGACCCGCCGGGACTTCCCCCACCTTAGTTGGGGCTGTCACCGCCGCGGTGACATACTTGCGTGGTGTCGGCCGGGCGGCGCGGCGCGCTCGACGGGCCTCGGCCCGTCGGGCCTCTTCGGCCTGTTGCTCCTCGTGACGTCTGCGACAGACGTCACTCTTCCTCTGGGCATATTTCACCAGGAGGTCCATCGGCATATTGCCGGTGTTGTGTTCGCGCACATCTGCGCGAATCTCCCAACCGAGCCCCTGCATATAGCGGCTCTTCATCTGCCCCTCTGTGTGTATATACCCACAGAGGCGACGTAACCCCCGAAGGCGTGCGTAGAACTCATTCCCTGATTCACCGTCCTCCTGGGAGGCTCCATGGAAAGAGAGCGTCCTGGTCGCTGAGCGACTGCTCGTCCGCATATTTGCGAAGGAGCCAGTTGACAAGTTCCATGTAGATACTGACCTCTCCACTCCGCCCTCCTTGGAGGCACGGCATGGTAATGTACCACTCCCGTTTGAGAGCACCCTTGGTGAACTCCGGGAGGAGGTAGAGGGCTATGCCCTCTGACACATCATTGTCATTCCCCGCTTTTACAAAGCGGTTCAAGAACTCGAAGACACCTAAGGCTGGCGTCCCGTCGCACTCGGCGTCTTGCCCAAAGTTGGCCGCGATATCCTTACGCAGACGGCCTAGGCCGTGTGCCATCGTCCGGTCATACCGGACGTCCGTATTCGCCTGGGCGTACGATACAAAATCCAGAATCGCTGCATAACGGTCATCCGCAGGGATGCTCTTCTCGGGCAGTCGAAGATGAGTGGCTTCCTGTAGCTCGCGCCCTAGGGCGCGTGCTACCGCACATCGGGGGACATCACGTCCCCCGTCTCCGCCGGAGTACTCCCCATCCGAAATGGAGGAGCTCAATCGGCGACGACGACGCCGTGACCGTCGGGAGGCCCCAAAGGCTGTCTCCAAGAAAGACAGACGTTCATGTAAAGACTAACGAACGCAACCAGTGAATCCCGTAGGGCCGCCGAAACGGCGCCCTCTTCCAGGGCCCCTTGCCGGACCACAACCCCACTGACTTGAGGCGGTGTATGAGGTAGACCGGCGGGCCTCGCCCGCGGAGCCTGACCGTCATACTGCCCCTGTTTTTCGGTCGGGACTGTTTGTTCCCGACCCCCAGGAGGCCCCGGCACTCTGGGGGAGACTCGTTCTCGACCCTTCCTGGCGGTCGCAACAGAAGGGCGGAACGGGAGTCCGTCACCGCCCCCGCCTCCGTCGCTCGCGGTGCCACGCACTCTCTTGAACGCGCGCGCACGACCCTCCACCTGAGGACGGTCCCCCAGAAGGCCGCTCGGCCCTGAGCCCTCACAAGCTCCGTCACGGATGCCTCCTGAAGAGGAGCCCACGCCTTCCGCGCGGGACATCATTCCCCTCATGCTATCCGTAACGATGGAAGCCCTACTCCCCCGTGCGAGAGTCCCATCAAACAGTCACAGAAACAGTAACACCCAAGGTTAACACAAAGAGAGCCAGTCCACTGTAAGAGAACGACAGAGGGACGGCCCGACTGATCAGGATGGGCTTGACCCTATCCCGCGCTGATCCACCAAATGTAGTGGATCCTGAACTCAAAGTTGACGGGGTATCGACAAGTCGGAAATCCCAGAACAGGCTGCGGAGCGCAACAGAGCAGACAGAACACGAACGCCGGGATCACCGCGCGCGAAGCGCACCCGAACGACGGAAGTAAAGCAAAGTCATCGCTGAAGTATTCGAATACGCAAGATGACCCCAACGCCTACTCTCATATACCCTCAAGAACAAGACGCAGAATGTGCACAATCCCGACCCCCGGGGGCCATCATGGGGGGACCGGTGCCCAACGGGCCACGGTCTCACGACCGGGCCTCCAGTGGCCCCTTCCCAGCATCCTGGACCACCGTTATACTGGAAGAGGACCCCGGCCCGTCTCGGACGGAAGCAGGAAAATCATTAAGACTTCCTAGATCTCAGGAGTTACTAAAAATCAGAACCTCGCCACTTATCGGAAGATTTTTCAATGTTCCCGGATAGCATTCCGGTGGGATTTTATCCCTGATCGAGATCAGATCTCGGTCCGGCTTACTCTCCGATTGCGGAAGCTTCCACAAGCTTCCCGGTCCGTCCAGGGGGCCCGGATTCGGGAAGACGTGCGTCCTCCTCAGCTGTGTCAGACCCCTCCAGGGGGGTCCGATCGGGTGCCCATCACCCGGCGCCCCTCTAGAGGGGTCGCTTTGTGTGAGGCCCTCGAGGTCCCTGGACACCCGCCCAAGGGGGGCTGTCCCACGCTACCCCCGTAGGGGGATGTTACGAGAGTGGACACGACCCGTCCCCGGCCCATGCCAGGCGCCGTCTCATCCTTGAAAGGGGGTTTCCGCGACAGTCCTGTAATCGATGCTCGTTCAAAAAGTTTGAGACGGGCTACATCGCTCGAGATGGTTTTGACAGACTCTTCAGCATCGGCCAACTCTCTTCCAACGGACAGCCAGGAAACGTCGATCACCTCGCCCGGTGTCAGCACCTTACCTTGGAGTCTCTCCTCTGCGCCTCGCATTTGCCAATTTTTTCACCGGTCGTTTCATATCTTAGCCTTGGTCGGAAAGTGGAGTGGTCGTAACTCGCTGCACGTACTGCGCACCGTCATCCTTTGGTCGCCACAGAAGCATTATTGACCACCCACTTGGGGCATGGAACTCCTGAGAACGTCGACAGCCACGCTTGAAGGCGTCCATCGACACGACGGATTGGTCGAAACTATCGACAAGTTGATCGATGCATGAACAAGGATTATAGTCGGTCCATTGTTGAATGAACGCGCTGTCCGTCATTATCTAGCAGCTCCACTGGTGCGAGCTCTGGTGCCATCCCGACTTCACTGCTGCGGGAGCTGCTGCTGGGGGAGGCGCTGTCTTACTAGCGCAAAGTGCACTGCATTCTTTCCCAGAAGATGCGGTTGCAAGGCTGTCGTTTGCCATTCTATATTCACAACGCGTCTCTGTCTTGGGCGGGACATGTGTTGCGCAATTTTAAGCTCACAATAGAGCGCCGCCTGGGGCTGTGGCGGGAATGAGTGCTGAGATGGGCTTGTGTGGGGTGGCGGTCCGCCAGATGCCTCCCCTCTCTCATATCTGTCGTACTTCCGCTCAACAAGTCCGCCTCTGGGCATATTCGAAAGAACGAGGACCTCTTGATGCGCCACTCTCGGAGAGGTCCCTGGCCGGAACCCGTGCTCAAAAATGGTAACATGCAGAGTAGCTGGCCGCAGTGGGCATTGAGCGCCCTTATCCAGGCGCCAGTTGCCGCCCCTCGCCAGTTGGCGCCCCTCGCGCAGACAAGGCGGCACGTGTACGTTTCTTTCCCCCTTTTCGCCCCTCCGCAGAGTCGCAGTGCTGCCGCCGTTCCGTCGCGCGGCTCAGCCGACTCTGCTCCGCTGGCCATTTCTTGGGCTGATGATGTTGCATGCCGCCCGTCCCACTCGGTACAGAGCGGTTGCTCCCCGGAATGAGCTGTGGGTGCCACCAGGACGCATGCGGTCGGCGGCGGGGGCTGTTGAGAGGTTTGTTAGCACTGGAAAATGCTTCGCTTCTGGACTCACGGGCAGCAGACCCATGTGCGTCGGTCGGCTCGTGCATCTGTCTTGGCCTTCAAATTCGCCGAAGTCGAATAAGTTCGACCTCATCAAATGTGCTCCCACGTTTCGAATTTATGCCCCGAAGAGCCTTCCCAAAGAGATGGGCATAGACAAAGATGGTCACGTGTGGACACGGGGTCGTTTGAATCCGTACAGATCGACTTTCTCGAGCGCTTGACAGCTCGAAATGAGAAAGCTTTGAACAAGTGGTCCCTGCTGCGCGGCTGATATCCTCTGGTCTCATCGGTGAAGCGCAACCTGGCCCCGCTGTGTTGGGGCGTGCCCCGCTGAAGAATGCTGGAGGTGAGTGGCGGTGGGACGCGGTTGCGCAACAGCGTTGTATGGACCATACAGGGGGGGGGTGGCCACTTGAGCGGGATTGAGGGAGGGGAGGTGCGGTGACGCGCTATCGTTGTCGTCATTACAGCGGTCATCGTCGTCGTCGTCGTCGTCGCCACCGCCGGCGTTGCCTTCCACTGTCATCTGTCGCACTCGCAATGCTGGCACCTCCGTTGGCAGCGCTAGGCATAATCGTGCGTCAGGCCGATCTCCTCGGGACGCACGGGTGATCGTTGGTCTTCAACTGCACCAGTGCGGCAGTTGGACTGGTATGTGTCTCTTCGTCACTCATTCACGATATGGTGGGAATCGGCTGAGCGGCACCGTAGCGAGCATTTATCGTTTTGTGGTTGCGTGTGTGTTATTTCGTGTGTGTTTTCTCTCGCCAGCATTCTTTTTTGCGCATGTGGCGTGCTCGCACTGTGTCTGTCGGTATGGACATCTCGTCGGCGCTCACGTTGTGCTCCCGATGTGGGTACATCTCATTTGTGTCTCGCTGCTCTTTTCATGATCCTTTTCATTCTTTTACCCATGCTGTTTTTTCGGTGCCAGGTCATTAAAGCTGCCGTGTGGCTTGTGCGGCCATGTTTCTGCGAATGGCGATCGTGGCCATGTGACGAGATCCTGTCCGTCACATCATTTGGTGTGCCGCCATTCTCTATGTCCGAGTGATCCCTTCTTTTTGCCGATGCCGACGTGGGACTGCTACGACTGCTTGAGGGTGTGTACCGTCTGCAGGCGACGTGGCCACGGGCCTGTCTCTCAAGTTGCAAAATCAGAGAGATGGGAGTTTCGGAGTGGGTGTACTGTGCCCCATTCGCATCAGAGGCTTCTCCATGCTGCTGATTTTGCGGGCGACGGTTCTGTGTTTGAGCGGCAGCCCAGCGGCTGATACAGTGCCATTCGTTTTCTTTGAGTTGCGCGTCATGACGCTTGCGTACTGTCTGTCACACGTTGGAATGGGCCAGCGGTCGTGCAGCGTCGCCTCCTGGCGCCGTGTTGGGCTTTGGGTGGGGGCGGAGTGGCAGGTGGGCTGCAGCGTCAAGGAAGACAGCGCGGGCGGCGACGCGGGCAGAACACGTGACGGGGGGCGGTGGGGCGGCTTTGCGCACACTGGAGCGCCGCCGCCAGACGGGTGGCTTAAAAAGAGACGTAACTGCGCTCCCCGCCGTTGCTGTCTGTTTCGCTGCTGCGTTTGCCGCCACCACAAACGACGCAACCGCGTGCGCCGCCGGCGCCAGCGCACGGCCTGCTCCGAGGCGCGCCGCCGCCGCCCCGTATGGCTCCGCAGCAGCCGCCGCCGCCGTTGCCTCCGACTGCATTTTCGCCACCGCCCAGGCTGCCGGCCAGGCCGCCGGCGCCGTTTTGTGCGCCGCTGCGGCCACAGGTCCACGCGCGGCGCGTGGCGCCGCAAGGGGCCGTGTGGCAGCCCATGTTTCGGCGACCGCCCTCTCGAGGGCAGTCCTTGGTGCTGGCGCCTTGGTCGAAGCCGACGCTATCGCGTGCGCCATCTCCGCCTCTCGGGTGCGCGGAAAAGGGCCCACCGCCTCGCACCCGACGGCGCGGCAGCAGGAAGCAGTGTTGTGGGCGCGGGGGGAGCAACTATCAAGTGCTACCCCGTGCTCACGGCAACCGCCATGTCCCGGCCCGTGGCGGGTCCCATCAGGACGGTGTACCCCATAAATGGCGGGGGCTCCGCACACACGGAGCGCCGCGCCCCTGGTGGCCGCCGGCGGCATCGGCGCCAACGCGACGGTGCACCCTTCCCACGCCAGAAGCGGCCAGAGGCCGGGCGCGTGGCGGAGCGTCGGCCAGGCGGAACTCCTCAGCCAGAGGCGGCGCCGATGCGTGGAACGTACCGAGCGTGGGGAAGCCCAGTCCGGAGGAGGCGCCTAGGCGGGCCCGGCGGGGGATCCTGGCCGGGAGGCGGAGCCACTGGGGGACGCTGCAGGGGCGGGAGTGTGGGGGCGATTAGGTAAGAGAGGCTGGAGCCGGGGACTATCCCCGACCCACGAAGAGCAAGCGTCGAACAACTTTACTCGGCTCCAGCACTGTTGGGCGAGACGGCGCGCTCGCGCATTCCGACAAGCCGCCCACCCGTTCCCGCCGCTGCAGCGCCCGCTGCACTCCCTCCCCCGCCCCCGCCCACACTCTTTACTGTGATGTTGATGGCGACTTGCGAGCAGCAGGTGGGGGGGAAGCCGCCGCCGCCGCCGCGAAGGACTCTGCCGCCTGCCCCGCCAGTTCCAGCGCCGGTCAGGCCGGCGCCCACCCCTCAGCCGCTACAGTCGGCGCCTCCGCCACAGCAAATGCCTTAGGCACCGCCTTCTCACGTGACGCCCAGCACCTCTTTGCCTCCGGCACCAGCCACAACCACCCCCCCCCCCCCGTGATGCCCGGAACGTTGCTGCCGGCGGCGGCAGCGACCCCTTCCCCCCTCCCCTTTCCGTGCCGCTCAGCACGTTACCGCCTCCGGTGGCATGCAGCTCACGCCCCACACGCCCCCCATCCCCCACCTCTTGCGAGGAGCGCCAACCCCGCCCGCGGTGCGGATCGGGCGCCCGTCCCGTTTGTGACACCCCGCCTTCCGCGAGTCGCACTTCAGCGGCGGGGCGCGCTCAGATTCCCGCGCCCGTGCCGCGCTGGAGCTTAGGCCAACCCCCAGCTTGTGGCGGCGGGTGACGCAGGCCG
>Ga0209186_1001704_pt1 | contig 16030 bp, 8 predicted proteins | sample SidtaG_FD_187426 | JGI IMG/M metagenome (GOLD analysis project Ga0209186, IMG submission 187426) | Marine algal microbial communities from Sidmouth, United Kingdom - Sidmouth_Male2 metaG (SPAdes) (version 2) | ecosystem: Host-associated > Algae > Red algae > Unclassified | place: Sidmouth, United...
GTTAGAGTACACGTCTGGGGGGCGTGGGGTCGGAAGTTCAAATCTTCTCATCCCGACCATAGAATGCTAATTTTCAGAAACATATGTTTTTGGGGATTGGCTTTTTTTTTTGTTGGAGGATCACTATTCTTGCTTTTTGAGTGCAAAATAAGCTCATTTGAAGTGCAAATAGAGTGCAAATCTTCGTTTGGTAGTTGTTGTCAAATACAATTTATGGCAACAATTAAGATTATTTTAGATACAAGAAGACAAAGAGAGGATGGTACTTATCCCTTAAAATTAAGGGTTTTTCAAAATCGTAGCAATAGCACATTTACCTTAAATCTATTCATTACAGAAGAACAATGGAATAGTCAAAAACAGCTTGTAAAGGCTAATCATTCCAATCATCAAACATTAAATAAACACTTGAAATTCCACTATCTAAAGGCTCAACAGGCTATCTTAGAATTGGAATATAAACAAGAGAATTTTACGGCTAAAGAGGTGATTAATGTCCTTAAAGGTAAGCCAGACAAGACCACTAAAAAGAAAGATACTACCATTTTTGAATATGGCTATAAGTTGGTCAATAGACAGAAACAAGCAGGTAAAATTGGAAATGCAAGAGCCTACGAAAATACGTTGAAGAGATTGGAAAGTTATTTGAAACATCGCAATTTGCCCTTTGTTGATATTACCTATGATTGGTTGGAAGAATTTGAAGCAGATTTTTTGAGTAGTGGTATCAAAGTCAATACCATCAGCTTTTATCTAAGAACCATTAGAGCCATCTATAATAGAGCTATCAAAGCTAAGTTGGTAGATAGAACAGCTTACCCATTCAATGATTTTACGATTAAAAGAGAATCAACCGCTAAAAGAGCCATTAGTAAGGAGAAAATTAAGCTGATTGAAAATGTAGAGCTACCTAAAGATACTCCTATCTGGCACAATCGTAATTTCTTCATTCTGTCTTTTAATCTGATTGGTATTTCTTTTATTGACCTTGCTTTTTTAGAATGGGATAATATTCAGAATGGAAGAGTACAGTATCTTAGGAAAAAGACCAAGAAGCTATATAATATCAAGCTGACCAAGAAGGCTGCTGAAATTTTGGCTTGTTATGAGGATCATCATCAGGGGAAATATGTTTTACCCATTATTGATAATAATATTGTAGGAGATTTGGAAAAGGAGCAGTTTTATTCAAGACAAGGCTATAAGTTGTGTAATAAGTATTTGAAGCGTATTTGTGAGTTGTGTGGTATTGAAGAGACTGTTACGACTTATGTGGCAAGGCATAGTTGGGCTACTTCTGCTAAGAGATTAGGTTTTTCTAAGGATTTGATTGCAGAAGCTCTTGGTCACGAATATGGTAATAGGATCACTGGAATTTATTTGGATGATTATGATTTGGAGGTTATTGATGAGATGAATGATAGGGTTTGTCAATGAATTGGTTTTGATTTATCACCACTATATAGATATGGTTACACACTTAGTTGGAGTAGCTTACTACAATAAGAGTTGACTAGGTGTGTAACTTTTTGATTTACTTGCTTTTTTGTTCAAATGTACAATCTAAAACAAAACTCTTGATATTCTTATTTGTTTTCTGTGCTATTTTTTCAGCTTGATTTTCATAATACTTCCTATATCCCTTTAAATTTCTGAATTCTTTTGTTTTGAGGGTGTTTTTGTAGTAACTTGATTCTTTATCTAATCTTGAATTGTCAAGTATATAGTAAATCAAATAGATGCCACTATTACAAGTATGATTATCTAAATACTGTTGGACAAGTTGATTTTTCATAGCTACCTTTAATTTCTTATTCCAAGAACCTTTTGCTTCTATTATAACTGTTAGTACATTATTCTCATTTTGAGCTTCAATTTTTATATCAGTACTATCTCCTTTGTCTTGTCCTTTACTATTGATTTGAACTTCTCTATTCACTATAACTTTTAGCTCTTGTTTTAAATATTGAGCAACTATATTTGTTATCTTATTTTCCGATTTGGGATGATAATTATCCTTTATCTTATTTTTTTTCTCTGAACTTATTTTTATCATTTCATCCTTTCTTTCAATTATTTTTTGTTCTTCCCATAAACTTTCTATCAAGACTAAACCATCTTCCTCCTTTAGATTTTTTTGAAATTGTTCTAAAGTCTTATAAACAAGGTTCAAAAGCTGTTCTTCTGAATGAATAGGAATTTTATCTTCTTTCACTATAGACAAAAATTCTTTTGGTTGTAGAGGATACCAGTTATTGAATTTTATGTTTTTCTTCAAATTGTCTATAGTAAGTGAAAACTCTTTATCTACTGACTTATTAATCTTTTCAAAGCAACTTACAATATTAGGAGTATTTCTTTTATGCAAACTATTTAAAATAAGTTGCTGATAATCACTAATACTTTCATTCTCATTATCTCTATGCAATTCTTCACTGTCATCAATTCTTTCATATCTTGATACTATAGGATAGTTGTTATGCAAAAAGATATACCACTCTGTTAGCTCATTATCATTTAGACTGTCCAATAGTTTACTCTTATTTTTATCTCTATTACCAGCAAATGAACCTGATATTATTTTAATAAACACATCTAAAAACTCTATGTTCTCTTTTAGCAAATCAAAGATTTTTGTAAAATATTTAGAATTGTAGTTTAGTATTAAGATAAGGGTCATTGCATTTTTTATATATATTTCAGGAGTTAGTTTGCTTTGTAAAACATTTTCTCCATATTCTAATATTTTAGAATGATTTTCTTGTATTAATTTATTTAAAATTAAAATATACAACTCATCATCAACTATATTAAGTATTGAAAAGTAATAATTATTTAATTTTTCATGACTTATATGTTCTATTCTGTAAAAGAAACTGTTATAATAATAAGACTTATTCTCATTGTCTAATAAAAAATTAAATCTCTTTATAATACATTCAATAGTCTTTTTAGGGGAAAAAATGAAAAGAGTTTTAATATAATTATCTTGGTTTTGTCTATCTCCATAGTTCAGGTATAGTATGGCTCTCGCCCATTTTTCATATAATTCAATATGGTTTTCCAAATAATTGGGGGTTAATTCATATAGTAAATTAATCGCAAGATAACCATAATGAAGAGATCTGCAGTGCCAAGTACATTCGCATTTTAGATTAAAAAATTCCAAATATGCCTGTGCAGCCTGTAGAGCTTGTTCTTTTTGAGCAGAAGTAAGTATCTCCCAATTTTTTTGATTAGTTAAGTCAAGAGAAGTAGATATATGACATTTTTCATTTCCTTTTGCTTCTAATAAAATGAAACGTGCAATATCTCGCCATACACTAACATTGTTGCAATCATTTAAGCTTCTTGTTAATTCTAAAATAATATTTTTCTTATTTTTATCTATCTTCTTATTCCTAATTGCTATGTCTCTATCTAATTTTTCATTATATTCCTGCCACCTAATCTCTCCAAGATGAACTTGTTTTAATTCTTCTGCTCTCTGAGAATTTAGCTCTATTCCTCCAAAAATCTCTTTATATTTTTCTTGAAAGGGTTGAATTTTAAATTTATGGTATATATCATATAACTCTTTCAAAAATTCTTTCAAACGACTGTTTTCGTAAAATTGAGAATCTGTTAATATGTAAATTAACTCCGTCCAATAATATTGTTCTTCTTCATCTTGCATTAAGGAAATTTCTTCAAATATCCAAGATAAGTCTTTTTTATATAAAATTCTTTCATTATGTCCATAGCAAAATATATCAATTTTCAAATTAATTACATCTTTGTTTTTGATTCTATTTATAACTTGTTTAATAAATATTTTTTTGGTTTCTATGAAATTCTTGGTTTTATTTAAAGAATAAGGAAAAAACTGTGTAATATTGTAATGTGATTTTTTTGTTATTAATGTAATAATAGCATCAAAGAAAGTAGTTCTAATTTGATTGTTGTTTATCTCTTTATATCCTAATTCAATAATTGCTTGGCAAAATCTCTCAAAAAATGAAAAATCGTTGTATTCAAGTTCAACTGCATAATTCATAACATAACACAGATCATCTACTCTGTTACTCAGCACTTCCATAAAATCATGTTGCCAAAAAGAATGGTAAATTCCTACGAAATTATCTTTTTTAGGATTTCTTAAATGGTGTAATATATCCTTAGTAGAAGTAAAGTCAGGGTATAAGATAGAAAGTAAAGTTCCCTTTAGTTTATCCTTAGTATCATTTTCAAATGCTTTGTCACTATTCAATAAAGGAACTAATTGTCTTATAGTTTCATCATCTCCATAAGGTTCTAAGTACCTTAATGCTTCTACTCTAATATCAATAGATTCATTACTGTTTAATGCTACCTTAAGCATACAGTTCTTTACTCTAATATCTTTTGAACAATAATGAGCCAATTGTATGAAGTAATACTTTAATGAAGTATCTTTTTGATCTAATATAGATAATATTTCATCTTCTATTCCATCATAAACTAACCCTTTAAATGAATCTCGCCAATTGTAATATACTGTACCTTTATTAAGGCTTTTTTTAAAAAAAGTAAGTAACGTTTTCTTTTGGTCTTTTGATAAATGATTAGAGTGTCGATTTAAAAAAACGTGGTAATCATTATTAAGTATCTCTTCTAAAAAAACTTCATTATATAGAGAGTACCAATATGCTACTTCACTTAATTGAGAATATACTGCTTTTTTGGAAAAACTATTTTGAAAAAATAACCCCTGACTTTTTTCCTGCGAAATGTAATTACAATGTAAATAGTATGCTGCTAAAAATTCTGCATAAGATTGATGACTCCAACACATTAAAGTATTGTTATAAGAGCTAAATAGTGAACTGCCCAAAACTTCTTCAATATTACCATCATTAATATCTAATTCCTGTTCTTGTGTGAAACCTTCTTTGATTTTTTCAAAGGTAATACATTCTTTGAGATGGTTATCATCTTTAGATTTGGCTATTGTTGTGAAGTTACAAAATTTAGATATAGCTGCTATTCGGGCTGCAATCAAAAGTCTATCTTCGGGATTTAGTTTACCTATAATTTTAAGTTCTTTATAAAATGAGTTATCTTCTATTGATAATAATTTCAAACCTTTCTCGTACAATTCAACTATTTTATTAGGGAAGCCATTATTTTCACGATATAAATTAACCAAAAATCTTAAGGTGATAGGCTTAATAGCTAAAGAAACAACTTGTTTTTTTATAATTTCTTCTATAAAGTGTTCTGAATCAATATCATTTTGTTTTGATGCAGTAATAATATTTTCTTTAGTTAGTGGTTGTAATTTAAAGCAGTTATCTTCTTCTTGGTTATAAAAAGACTTAAGCCCTTGTTTGATGGTTTCTGGCAAATCTTTTGCCCTACAAGTAATGCGAAGTTTTAACCTATCTTTAAAATTTTTTAGTTCTTCCTTTAATAAATTTGTTAAGTATGTTGCTGCTTCTATAAAAACTAAACGACACTCATCTAAACTATCAAGGTATACATACAAATCACCTTTTGTCTTATTCAGTTTTGGAATGACTTTTGTATGAAAGAATTTTTCTAACTTATTTCCATCAATAGCTGTTAAATTTTTAAAAATATAATCTTGCCTTTGTCTTTTTTGTTGTTTTAAATGCTCTAATACTTTTGATTTACCAATACCAGGTTCTCCGATTAATATGAGATAATCTTTGTTTTCTAACTCTTCTAAAGTTCTTAAATGATTATTGTAAAACTCAGTAGGTGGACGAAGAAATCCGTCCTCTGTTAAACTTATTCTAGCTTCTTCTTTGTTTATAGGAATCCAATATCTTTTCCAATCATATAATTCTGAATTATCCATAAGGTTGTTGTTATATTTTTACTTTTGGGGGATATTGTTTTACAGGTATTCATCTACTTTTGCCCATCACTTTTCACTTACTTTATTTTGATTCCTCTCATGTCTCATAATCCTTCTTTCTCGCCCTTCACTCCAAATAAATATCCAATCATCTGTTTTATTAGGAATAAGGTGATGTTCTTTTAATTTTATTTCTTTGGGATTATCATTGTCAATTCGGTGTACAGTTGTTCTCACTTTATTCACCTGCTTAGATGTTCTTGTAGTTCCAAAAAATAGATTTAGTGTTTTGACTGCTTTAGTCTCTGAATCTATTGGAGTATTAATACCTGCATCTAATGAGTTGAATACTCTCTTGAGTTTATCAGTTATTTCTTGAGCAGTATATTTTTCATTCATTACAAATTCTTGATTTAACTGTTGTTTAAATGGATGTTCCGAATCAAATGCTTGATATAGAACAGCCATATGATAGTTGTTAAATTCTCTACTGTCTCTTTTGTCGAGATTAAGTTCTTTGAGTTTTTCTACAATGGTTTCTTTATCAAGATAATGTTCTAATTTTTCGTGCTGTTCAAATATTTTCTTTTTCTTACCTTTGGCTTCATAAATGTCATAAGCATCTTTGTCTATTGCCTCAATCGCTTCTAATATCAATTCATTATCTGTTTCAGTAACTTTTTCTCTAACTTCATTCAATATTTTTAACTGTTCATTAGAGAGTTTTACTTTCTCAATGCTATTCTCTACATCAAAACCTATTTTTTCTAAACCTTCTGTCAACGATTCTGAACTACAATATAATTCATTTTGTGTTGTTTGTTCAGATATAAAAGCATCTATATTGAAATAGGCAATTTTATATTCCTGTCTGATTGTTTTACGAGTTAACTTACAGTTAATTCCTTTTCTGGAGTTATTGATAAGTCCTTCTCTAATAGCATCAATAGATTGTGATAATAACATATTTCTTTCATAATGACTAGCCACACATTCAAAGGCTTGCAATTGTCTTTTTGCTGCATCAATAATATCATCATAATTTATAATTTCACTCTGACATTCCCCATCAGATTTGATGAGTTCTATTGTATTTGTCTCCTTTCTACTTCGTCCAATGACTTGCTTTACTCTTTCAGCATTTAATAGGGTATGTGATGTTGTCTTATCAGTTACCATTATTATTGAACAAGGGTCTTCAATATCAACTCCTGTAAAATAAGCAGATGTGATGAAATTTACTGTATTGGGTAGTGTCTCATTAATCAATTCCTCATAATACTCTTTGTTATCTAATTTACATTTGGCTTTACTTGCTTCACTACAAAGAACAGCACAATTAGCTCTATCTTCCTTAGATAACAACCCAATGATTTGCATAATCTTTGTTACAGAATTGAAAGCAATAAGGAGTTTATACTCACCATCATTTTCCTGAATAAATTGTTCTATCTTTTGGGCTGTTAAAACTATAGGATGATTGGTTTCAACTATGGTTATTAGTTGTGGTGAACTTGGTTGAGTAATGGTAATTAAAGATTCTTCTTGTATCTTTGGATTAGAAAAGTTTTTCATTGTTGCAGATACCAAAGCCCTATCTTTAAACTCAAAATAATAATCTATACACATTTCTAATTTGGGTCTATAAGAACTTTCTGATTGAAAACTATCTACTTCATCTATCATCAAAAAATAAGAGTCATAAACACCATCAATAGCAGAAATTACTTTTTTTAAACTATCTGCAACAACAACTATCTTCTTGAAAGGAATAGAAGTATTATTATGATATGCTAATATATTCTCTATGTTAACTTTAGCAGGATGCAATGATGTAGGGCTACCCACATATAAAGCATTAGAGGTTTTATGAGCTTTAGTGGACGCAATAGCTTTGGTAGGTTCAACAATAATAGAGTCTCTTTGTGCATTTAATTCCATATAAGTAGCACCAATTCCTGTAGTCCTTTTATCAATTCGTCCATTGGGTATTCTATCAAATATATCTGCAAGGAATTTACCTTCTTTGATTTCTATGGATGATTCATCTATAATATAAAATGAGGAATCAATGTCTTCTTTTAGATACTTATCTATCATTGGTTGAAAGTTGCACACTTAGTTGTGGTGTTTTATTATAAATAGTCTTGACTAAGTGTGTAAAGTTAAGGCTTTTCAACAAATTTTTTTATATTTTTATGATTCATCGTCTTAGCATTTCCCACCTAATTAGCATACTAAAATCTGTCCTCCTCCTATAAGCATCAAGAATATATGGATTAAATCACTTTTCTTCTTTATTCTCCTCTTTACAAAGGCTAATATTTAAGTATTAGGATCACATTTCTCATAGTATTTATGTTAGAAGGATTAATGAAGAGTAACCTTTTGTAATAGAAATTCCAGATAATAGTGATCCTCGTATCAAAGATTACGTAATAGTGTGACACCTTTCATTGATTCTCTACCTGTACTAAAAGCCAAAGAACTTGTAGAGTCAATATTTTGATACAAGTGTTACCTAAAAATTTTCTTCTGTATTTTTTTGAAAACTTCTTCTGCAAATACAGATACATCTCCCAATAAAAACACCCCCGCCTAATGTTGAGTTTTTGTGATACCCCCCGTTGGGATATATCGCAGATTTTTTAACATTTAAAACCAAATAAAAATGGTCAAAGTAATTGATTTCAAAACCTCCACAAATCAAGCGGGAGAAGAGTTTATTGTATTGGTACTTCAAGGGAATCCTGTTGCAGTACAATCTAAAAGTACAGGAAAGTATTACATCACAGCAAGAAAATGTACGATACCTTGTACGTTTGATGCTCACGTTGCTAAAGCGATGATAGGGCAACCAATGGAAGGACGTATTGAGAAAGTATCTTGTGATCCTTACAACTACACCGTACCCGAAACAGGAGAAGTGATTGAGTTAGATTATACTTGGTCATACAATCCTGATGAGAAGCCTAAAGTAGCTGATTTCCCTGCTGTTCAATTTAGTTCTAATGGAAGATTAGTCCATAACTAAAACCACTCTATGAAGCTCTGTATCAACGTATATGGGGCTTCTTTTTTTTAACCTAATTCTTAATAAAATGGAATATACAGAATACGTCTTGATTCCTTTTCCTGATGTTCAAAAATTTATGGAGAAGGAATGGTTTGAGACAGAAGCATTTGTTGTTATTTCTGATGAGGTAACAGGATATTTCATACCAAAAATAAGAGTCTATGAAAATAGTACAAGCGGAAAGAAAATACGCTAAAATAAAGATGTGTCTACAAGGACCATCTGGAAGTGGTAAAACCTATTCAGCTTTATTGATTGCTTATGGATTGTGTGGTAGTTGGGAAAAGATTGTAGTTATTGATAGTGAAAATGGGTCTGCTCATCTCTATTCAGATTTTGGAGAATACAGAGTAATTCATCTTGGAACACCTTTTACGCCAGAAAGATATATTGAAGCTATCACGATGATTGAAGAAGCAGGAGATTTTGAAGTTATTGTAGTTGATTCTATTTCTCACGAATGGGAAACGATACTGCAAGAACATTCAAAAATGGCAGGAAACAGTTATGCAAATTGGGCTAAGTTTAAGCCAAGACATAATGCCTTTATCCAGAAAATGCTACAAACCAATATACATCTTATTGCAACAATGAGAACCAAACAAGATTATGTCCTGACTGAAAAGAATGGAAAAATGGTGCCAGAGAAAGTTGGTTTAAAAGCTAATCAGAGAGACGATACCGATTATGAATTTACCCTTTCATTCAATTTGGATATTTCTCATTATGCAAAAGTCACCAAAGACAGAACAAGCATTTTTAGCTATAAGCCACCTTTTGTGATTGATGTAAATGTTGGAAAAATCATCAAAGATTGGTGTGAGACAGGTACATCTATTAAAGAGGTGAAGCAACAGATAAAGGACTGTATGAACTTGAAAGAACTTCGTGAGATTTATAAGAAGTATCACATTTTCAAAGAGCCTTTAAATGACCTGTTTATGCTTAGAAGTAAGCAACTCAAAGAACTTCAAACAACCAATTTATCAACCCTTAAAACATCCCAAAATGGACATTCAAATAGTAAATCCTAATCTTAATGGTACAATGCAAAATGAGGAAGTCAAATTCATAGAAGCCAATACCATTCCAATGCCTTTTAAAGAAATGAAGGACAACCATATCATCCCTGTATTTGTCAAGGATAATGAACCAACCATTTCACACACAGAATTTGTAGAAGTAATGAATGATTGTGCAAGTCAATTCTTTAAAACACCTACAAGAATGCCAGCTATAAGAGTATCTCATCCCATTAAAGGAAGGACACCAGAAGCACGATTAAAACCTGCTAAAGACCTTGAAGAATGGGAAAAGACAATTTATTATGAACGTATGGCTTTTATGGTAGAACTTCCTCAAATCCAAAATACGATTGATGGTAAGTCATTATCATTAGTAATTGGTGGAGTAAGATCGCTAAATGAAACAAATCTATACGGCTGTAAAGGAAGTGTAGAGAAATTTAAAATATTTTGTGGATTCAAGGTTGCTGTTTGCACTAACTTATGTGTATGGAGCGATGGATACATAGGAGAGGTAAAAGCTACTTCTATTGAACAACTATACAAGTATATCATGGCAATGTTATCTGTATTTGATGCAGAAAGACAGCTTGATTATATGAGACGTTTAATGACTACTGTACTGACTGAAATGGAGTTTGCTACACTATTGGGCAAAACAAAGCTCTATAATAATATGACCCTTAAACAGAGAAAAGGGAAACCAATTTTATTGCTTAATGATACACAAATGAGTAGTGTTGCCAAAGGATATTTGAGTGACAATGAATTTGGTGCTTATGAAGATGGTAGTATTTCCTTATGGAATCTCTACAATCTAATGACCAATGCTGTAAAGAGTAGCTACATTGATAAATTCTTGGAACGTAACGTAAATTCCATAGAGTTTATGAGAGCTGTTGAACAAGGTAACAATTGGTTTGGCTTATGAAGATTTCTGAAATCAAGGTCATTTATTCCAATAAGAATAAAGAGACTGTACATGTGAATAGTAGTGAATCTGCTTACAGAGTTTTTAAAGAACATTGGAATCCTGACACAATTGAGTTACAGGAATGCTTTAAAGTGCTTTATTTGAATCGAGCCAATATTGTACTTGGTATCGTACATCATAGTGTAGGTGGAGTAACAGGAACAGTTGTAGATGTTAAATTAGTGATAGGAACAGCTTTAAAGGTAGTTGCTTCTGGAATTATTATAGCTCACAACCATCCATCAGCTAATTTAAGAGCAAGTGAAGCAGACAAAGCTTTGACAAACAAGATGAAAGAAGCTGCAAAGCTATTTGATATACAATTACTTGACCACCTTATCATTACGAAAGAGGATTATACTTCTTTTGCTGATGAGGGTATGTTGTAGATTTGAAGAGGTGTCTCTTTTTGGGGCATCTCTTTTTTTGTCTTTGTTGTTTTTTCTATGATTATATTTATATCTTTAAAAAAGCAAGATTTATTTTAGTTTTTTGTTAAAGCTAAATATCAAGAGCCATATACAATTGTAATATCACAGGAATAACATTGCTAGTTTTACCTCCTTCTATTATTTCAATGATAGAATTATAATAGATTTTCAATTTTTCAATAACACAAAGAAATATATAAGTCATGAAATTATCCGATTTCAAAAAAATGGTAGGCATCAAGTCTTTACCATTATATAAAACCAAGAGTGGTCGAGGTATAACTACAATTGGCAATAAGAGAATATTGACTTCATCAGACTTTAATCCAAACGGAGACATATATATCTATCGTTCTTTTGAACAAGTAGATGGAACAAAGTGGGAATTCAACGAACACGGAGTTGATGAAATCTGGTTTCTTTCTAATAAGAAATCTCCTGAAATCTTAAAAAGCTTCAACAACAAAAAGTTATTAGATAAACAAAAACTAAAGGAAAATCCATATGTATATGCATATGACTCGCTTTGGTTTGATTTAGTTGAACAAGAAATCAACGGAGTGACTGAAAAGCTGGTTGAGTTTAGAGGTGGTTTTGAAGTACTGAAACAACCAAAGGATTGTCCTGTTCAGGAAGTCGGTGCAAAAAAGACAAAGCTTAGAAGAGTACCTGTCCGATTTGTGGTGGAGCATTGGGATGAGGAGTCTTCCACCATCTCGTATTCAATCAATGAGACCTCTGCTACTCTTTGGGAAACTCAATTTCAGAAAAGAGGTAAGGATGATTGGGATTTAAGTAAATTTTATTTAGGAGAAGTAGTTATTAGAAAAGGAAATATATTTTATGCAAATATAAGTCATTTTCATTTTGTATGGAAAAGTAGATTGCTTTTTGATTCTGATTCTGACTTTGATTCCGACTATTCAAATAAAGTTTATTTATCTAATTTAGAATGTGCTAGAAAAACTTGGAATGAAAACCGTAGTTTATATGTTCAGGAACTAAATCAAGGACAAAATTATATATCCCAATCCCAAGAATCAGATAGTAATATTATTTCTATAAAAGATACCAATCAATTGAAATCAATGACTTGGGATAGTTTCAAATTATCAAAAGGAATTCCTGCCGGCGTTCCTGTTTCTCTTAACGAAACGAAAAGTGGACGAGGAATCGCAACTGTTGGCAATGCAAGGGTGTTGACAAGCCAGTTCTTTGATTTTGATGGAGAATGGTATGTTCACCGCTCTTACAATCGTATAAAGAAAGATGAAGATGGAAAAGAAATAATATCTGAATGGGAGCTTCCTTTTGGAGTTACAGAGATGTGGTTTCTTTCAAATAAAGCTAAGAGTATCACCCAAAAAGCATCAATCAATAATATAAAAGATACCAATCAATTTAAAACGATGACACTGAAAGAGTTCAAAGCTTTCAAGGGTATAGAGGCGGTGCCACTAAAATTCTACCCTTCAAAGTCAAAAGAGTCAAAGAGGTTGATTGCCTCATTCGGAAATTACATGATGATGACAACTGAGGAGTTTGACATTAAAGAGCCAGTGTTCGTGTACCAGTCACACGGGCATAAGGACGAAAACGGGGACGTTGTTCCTTGGTCGTTTAGTCGTCCTGGTCAAGAACATCTTGAGGAGATGTGGATATTCTCCAATCAAAAACCAATGCAAACAAAAGAAAAAATTCCTTCCTTTGATGAAAAAAAACTAGATAAAGATAACATTATCTTCAATGATGCAGTTGAACTTATCAAACATACCAACCAAATTATCTACTTAACAGGAAAAGCAGGAACAGGAAAAACGACCTTTCTAAAATATATAAAACAAACAACTCAAAAAAATACAGTTATAGTAGCTCCAACTGGAGTAGCAGCAATTAACGCAGGAGGTGTTACAATAAATTCATTTTTTCAAATACCCTTTAGTCCTTTTCTTCCAGACGATGAAAGATTACAAACTAGGGAGATAATATTTGCAAATTTTCAATACAATGAAACAAAACGAAATATCATTGAAAATCTTGAGCTGCTTATTATTGATGAAGTATCAATGGTAAGATGTGATACAATTGATATTATAGATAGAATTTTGAAGGTCTTTAGAAGAAAACCATATCTTCCATTTGGAGGAGTACAGGTATTATTGATAGGAGATACCTTTCAACTTCCCCCTATTGTAAAGTCAGAAATTTGGAAAATATTATCTCCTTATTATCAAGCTCCTTTTTTCTTTAATGCTAAAGCGATTGAACAAGACAAACTTGTATATATTGAATTGGAAAAAGTATATAGACAAAAAGAGGAAGACTTTATTTCACTCTTAAATAAGGTTAGAATCAATGACATCACACAAAAAGAAATTGATTATTTGAACTCAAGATATAAGCCTAATTTCAATGATACGCAAAGTGATTATATTGTTTTGTCTACCCATAATGAAACAGTTGATGAAATCAATGAAAGCAAATTAGAAGTTTTAGAAGGTAAAGAATTTACATATCAAGGCATAGTAGAATACGACTTCCCTTTGTCCAAAATGCCTACTAATGAAGAACTCAATTTAAAAGAAGGAGCACAAGTAATGTTTATTAAAAATGATAAAGATGGCAGATATTTTAATGGGAAAATAGGAAGAGTTGATGAATTAGAAGAGGATGAAATAATTGTTGTATTTGATGATGAAACAAAAGTCTCTGTTAGTAGAACTACTTGGGAAAATGTAGAATATAAGTATGAAGGGTCAAGAATTACAGAAAAAGTTATAGGTACATTTAAACAATTTCCTTTAAAATTAGCGTGGGCGATAACAGTACATAAAAGTCAAGGGCTTACTTTTGAAAAAGTAATTGCTGATTTGGGTAATGCCTTTGCAGCAGGACAAGTATATGTTGCATTAAGTCGGTGTACTTCATTTAATGGTCTTGTCTTAAAAACTAGAATAAACAGAAACGCAATTAGAGTAAATCCTAACGTAATAGAGTTTGCAAATAACAAAACTCCTGATACCCTTATAACAGAAAAGTTGAATATAGGCAAAGCTGATTCATATTACCAAAAGGCAAGAGAGAATTTCACTAATGATTTTCCTGAAAAAGCGTGGGAGTATTTACTGAAAGCAATCAAATACAGAAATGACATAGAAACAGAAGAGTTCAAAAGGTATTTTTTAATTTATGCTCAAAAGTCCCTATTAATAAAGAAAGAAAAGCAAAGACTCCAAGATAAAGTTGTCAAGTTATATGGAGAAATTAGTAGAAAAGATACAGAGTTAAAAGCTAAAAAGGAGACCATTCAAGAACAAAACAAGCAAGCTAAATCAGATAGATATACAATACAAAGTCAAAAAAGGCAAATCAAATATTTAGAGGAAAGACTTAGTAGTTCACAACAGGATATACAAAGACAAGAACGTAGTTGGAGGGTTCAAGAATTTGACTTAACAAATAAATTACACGCTACTGAACAGAGAGAAAAAGGATTACTTGAAGAAATAAAGAGGTTGAAAAATATCAAATGGTATCAAAAACTATTTGGAAAGTATTAACCTCTCTTTCATTAATTCATTATAATCACTTTCATAATTTAGCACTAATTTGCAATTTATTTTTCTGGGATTTTCAAAAAATAGTTTTGATATTAACAAAAATAAAAAATATTCGTCCCCGTAAAACATAAAAGTGATGAAGTGATCCTCTAACCTCTACTTGTACAATTGAAAAATACACTATATATTGAACATGTAAATCTAAACCTTAAAACAAAATTTCATAACACAAAAACAACTACTAAACGTGCAAATAAACGTGCAAATAAAAACAAGAAACACCCTAACCTTTTGAAAATCAATAAACTAACTCCCCTTTCAATACGTCTGGGGGGCGTGGGGTCGGAAGTTCAAATCTTCTCATCCCGACACATAGAATGCTAATTTCCAGAGACTTCTGTTTTTGGGAGTTGGCTTTTTTTTTGGGGTTGAGTGAAAATTTTAGAACTCACCTTGCAAAATACTTGCAAATTTTCTGACTTGGTAGTTGTTGTAAATCTTATTTTATGGCAACTTTAAAAATCATATTAGACACTCGCAGACAAAAAAAAGATAGTACATATCCACTAAAAATCCGCATCTATCAAGGAGACAAAACAAAGTCTGTATCTCTGAATATCTCTATCCTAAAGGATGATTGGAATGAAATAAAGAACGTTGTTAGAAAATCACACCCTAATGCAGCGTTGTTAAATCATAAAATTCAGAAGGTTTATACTGAACTTCAGGCAGAGATTGTAAAGAAAGAAACAGCACAAGAAGTCATAGAATTGACAGAAATAAAAGAGGTTCTATCTTCTAAAAAGACCACTAAAAAGAAAGATACTACCATTTTTGAATATGGCTATAAGTTGGTCAATAGACAGAAACAAGCAGGTAAAATTGGAAATGCAAGAGCTTATGAGAATACTTTGAAGAGATTGGAGAGTTATTTGAAACACCGCAATTTACCTTTTGTTAATATTACCTATGATTGGTTGGAAGAATTTGAAGCAGATTTTTTGAGTAGTGGTATCAAAGTCAATACCATTAGCTTCTATCTAAGAACCATTAGAGCCATCTATAATAGAGCTATCAAAGCTAAGTTGGTGGATAGAGCAGCTTATCCATTCAGTGATTTTAC
>Ga0209186_1001720_pt1 | contig 15955 bp, 14 predicted proteins | sample SidtaG_FD_187426 | JGI IMG/M metagenome (GOLD analysis project Ga0209186, IMG submission 187426) | Marine algal microbial communities from Sidmouth, United Kingdom - Sidmouth_Male2 metaG (SPAdes) (version 2) | ecosystem: Host-associated > Algae > Red algae > Unclassified | place: Sidmouth...
TTCGGGAGCTTCTACGGCTTCCTCGACCTCTACTGTTTGGTCTTCAAAAAATACCTCTTCCTCTATTTCCTCCGGTTCTACTTTTACGATATCAGGTGGTGGCGGCGGAGGTGGAGGTGGTGGTGGAGGTAACACAGGCGGTTCGTTGATGAGAAATTCATCTTCCCAACCAGAATCCACCTCTGGAATATGTACTTCCCTATCATAAGTCGTCCAATTAAAAGCAAAAATGACCAACAAAAGCGACAGCACCATTCCAAATCTGAAAAAAGTTGGTGTATTCTTAAATACATTCACTTCATCGTGTTGTCGTCGGGATGCAGACGGCGTATCCGACTGTGCGAGTTGATTGCCCGTGCGCGTCATCTGCCTTCGCATCGCCGAGATAATGCCAATCAGCACCACCCCGATACCGAGCAGACACCACATAAATTTGATTCCGGTAATTTCTAACATAATACCTTTTTAAGTTTAAGAATAAGTTTAAGTCTAAAGAATGGATGACTTGTGGCTTTTCTCTTCCTTTATGTTTAAAATGTATTACGGACGCGCATTCGTAATTTTTATGAGAAATTCCAATTTCCAAAAAAATAAATTCAAACGTATGTTGGTATCTCGTCTGGAATTTGGAATTTGTTTTTTGGAATTTACTCTATGAGATGCAATCAAATTTAAATGTGGTGTATGGTGTATGTTTTTTTCTGAAAAAAATCTTTATAATTCGTTAAAGTGTGTTATTGTGATGTTAATTAAATGATTGACAATCAATTTTCTGTATCTTGGTAATAACTCGTAACGGCGATTTCAATCGCCAGTTAAAATATAGCGGGACATGGCGAATGAATTCGCCTGTACAATATGATAACATGAAAAAAATCACGCTCTTTTATTTCGGTTTAATGTGCATCCTCGCCGCCTGTGTGAATGAATCAACGCCCAAATCAAACGTTATTCCGGTCATTTTCAAACCTAAATTAGACACCCTCGCCCATATACGCAACTATGAATTATTACAAGAAAAAATCAAGCGGAAAAAAACCGCATTTCGCCGGAGTCCTACCGAAGCACACGACTATTTTTTCGAGATGCTCAATGATTCGATATTCGGATATTGGATGCAAACCCCGTGGAATTTCAACGGACATACCGACACCCCACGCAAAGGCGAAATCGCTTGCGGTTACTTCGTTACCACGACTTTGCGCGACATAGGCGTGCGCCTTCAACGCTACAAATTGGCACAACAAGCCGCCTCCGTCATCGTCGAAAAACTTTGCGAACCGACGAGCATGAAACGCCTCGCTTCGCTCGAAAAGCTCAATAATTACCTCGAAAATCGTGGTGAGCGAGAGATATACATTTTGGGCTTAGATTATCATGTAGGATTTGTGATACGTGAAGGTGGTGAGTCGTATTTTGTTCATTCGGATTATATCGGGAGTTCGGGAGTAAAGCGTGAGAAATTGAATGATTCCCGCGCAATACACGCTTCTGAAAGTTATGTCATCGGTAGCCTTACGGCAAATGAAAAATTACTGAAAAAATGGCAGACAAGATGAGTTGTGGAGTTGACGAGTTGTTGAGTTGATGTAATTCGACAACTCAATAACTCGTCAACTCGTCAATTCGTTCAAGAAGCTGCATTTTTATTCAATTCATCTTGCAAACGGCGCATAATTTTTTGTTCTTTTTTGAGGGTACGCTCACGGAAGGAATCAAACTCATCTTGGGTACGTTTGAGTGCTTGTTGAGTGCCTGAAGTGACACTATTGCTACGTTTGAAGCTCATAAATAGAATCAGCGATAAGAGTGCCAAGCCGCCCACGATACCCCACATAATGCTCTTATAGGTGTTTTTTCCTACATTGGCACCAAAGAATTTAATGCTATCGCGCTCGCCTGTGACGGTAGTGAGGTTTTCGTTCGTTCCGGCGAGTTCGCCTTTGAGGTCGTCGATTTCTTTTTGTTGTGTAGTGATGGTATTTTTCTTGGTCTCCAAGTCGGCGCGTACCATATTGAGGCTATCCGCTACGTGGTCGCGTATCTTGCGTATCCAGCGGCGATTGACCACCTGAAATTCCTTGAATCGCTCCGATTCGTTAATCAAATAATTAAACTTGCTGGCAATCGTTCCCTCATCCAACGGCGCACTCGATTTGGCTTGACCAAATGCTGAGACAGTCACCAAAATTAATATAACCATCAATGGAAGAATCCTCATATTTCTCATTGTCTTAATCTATTGTTTTTCTTGAATGTGAATAAGTCTAAGTTTAAATTTAAATTAAATAAGGTGTTGACAACCAATTACTTGAAATTTAATTCAAAAAAAACATAATCCTTACGAACACTCACTTGTGTATATCGTTATTTTCAGGGATGCAAAGCTAATAAAATCACTCCTTTTTGCAAATTAAAACATTATTTACCAAAAATAAAAATATGTTTTAATTCATTCATTATTTTATATCAAAATTAACATTTTATCAGTCGATAGTCCGTAGTCCATAGTCGATAGTTTGCATTTGGGTTACCGTCCACCGTCCATCGTTTGCCGTTTACCGTCAAATGCTTCTATCATCATGATGACTTTGCTATAACTCAGTGTACCTTCGGCGATTCCCTGTGATTTCAAAAATCGGTCATAGAGCCAATCACGGAGTTTTGGAAAAGCTTGCGGGTAGAGCGTCCAACTGTGTTTGAGGGCTTCGAGGTCATTGCGGATGCCTTTGGGGAATTGGGCTTCGAGGTCGAGATAAGCCTCATTATCAAGCCGATAGAGCGCACCGCGCAGGTATCGCCAGTAGGAGTACGTACCTGCGTAACGTATGTACGGGTCTTGGGCGTTTCGACAAGCGAGGTAGGCGAGAAAATTGCAAGTGCCTTCATCGCCATGACCGTAGCCGTGCGCCATTTCGTGCGCTATGGTGAAGGGCATCGACAAATGATATAAACCACCATCAATATTTCCCTCGCCTATAAATGGAATGTAAATTCCCGAAGCATTATTACGGATGAGTGTGCCTTTTGGGTAAATGAGTCGCCCACGCACTCGTCCGGTGGTCGGGTAATTGAGTTCGGTGAGGGTAGCGGTGAGGAGGTCGCGCATGGTATTTTCGAGATTTTCGGGTAAAAAATCCTCGCTCAATGCCGCTGTATCTGCATTGGGAATATTTTTGCGTAGCGAATCTAATAAAAGGGTGTATTCGTTGAATTTGGTTTTAATTTCTTCTAATTCAAGGGGTTTGGGCTGAAAATTGAGTTGCTGCTCAATAGGCACACGCAAATAATTGAAGCCCCAAAGCCACGTAAAAAAGAAGATAAAACCACCCGCGAAAGCTAATAGGGAAAAGAGCGAATTGAGCAGTTTTTTGCCAAAAGGTTGTTTGCTCCGAAAAAATCGAACGATTGCCCATACCAGCCATACTACCAACAAAACAAACAACACATACAACAAAGGTACGGGCGTGATCGTCAATGTATGGTCGAATACCCAACGCACACCTTGATATAGCCCACGCGAGTATAAAGACTCTACTGTTTGTGGGTAAAAGCCTATTACCCAACGAATTAGCATCGTCAGTAAGCCCAATCCTATCCAGATGAGCCTACCCGTAAAACGATTTTGCAAATCGTTCTTGCTATGCTGTTGTGGCGATTTGGAAAATCGCATTATGTTTAAAATTCGAGTTGAAAATTACGATAGTAAACGTAAACAATGACCGAGATAACAAATAAAAAACCCAGTATGATGAAAACGAAAGTTTTGCCTTTGCTGCCGTAGTCTTGGTCGCCGTGATCTGACATATTTTAATGATTAATGATTAATAATTTTGAATGAATGAATGAGTGAATTTTGAATGAATGAATCTTCATTGGTACAAAATGCTGACAATCATTGTTTTATGGAGTCATTTGAAAGAAATTGCAATATTAATGGTTAATCATTCATTATTAACCATTAATATCGGCTGCAAAGGTAGTGGGTCTTGGATTTAATGTCAAACTTTAAGCGAGAAATTCCAAATTCCAAGCACCAAATTCCAAGTAGAAACCATAAAACTTTGGAATTTGGGTTTTGGATTTTGGAATTTCACTTTAGTATCGCATGTCCAATCGCACATTGCAAGCACTTTTTCTTATCACAATATTCATTTTTCAACTGAATGAGGGCTTGGCTTTCATAAGCAGAATCGGGGCGTATATCAAGGCTGCCCCAATCACGGATGATGTGGTTATTTTCGGCTGGTAGGGCGTCCATGAATTGCAGGGCTTTTTTAGTGGCGGCTTCTTCGTCGCGTATTTTTCCATACAAAAATAAAAAGGGGACAATGGTGTTGATAATAAACAAATGAACGGTGTTTTTACCAAGCGATTTTTTGATGTTTTTAGAATCTTTGTCGAATGTATAATGCGTCTGCCAGTAGTCGGACATTTGTACGTCAAACAATTCTTGTACTTCTTTAATCGTCTGAACTTCAAGTAGATGACTAAACAAACGATTGGAACGGAAAATCAAAGCGGCAAACTGTGCGAGGCGTATCGTCGGGAAATTCGCGGGTCGTAGGCGCAGGAATTGCCAACGCTCTTTTGGAATGGGTGTGAGCTTGTATTTTTTCTGTAAAAAACGATATTCTTTTTGTAATTCACGCGGATAATCATCCGACAAATCTTCTTGCAAAAAACCTGCCTGACCAAATAGTAAAGCCTCCAATTGCATCAGGCTGTCACCGTGTTTGGCGAGTATTTTTTGAGGCAATGAACGTGCTACTTGTCGAAAGGGCTGTTTATTGATTTTCGCTCCAAAATTCGCCGCTAAAAACTGATAAAATACTTCCTCCCAATCGCTGCCTTGCGCTTCCAGCTGTATCCGTATATCCCCGGATTTACGTTCCAATCGTTCTACGATTAAGCGTTCGAGCCACATGGTTTTGGTGAATTGAGAAACGTCCAAAAAATGTTTGGCACAAGGTATGACTTCTTCATTATCAATTAATTGCAAATATTTTTTTGCAAGTTCTTCATCAAATCGCCCCTTCAATTCCAAACAAGGAATCGGTTCGCCTGTTGTACGAAAAGCGGGTGCATTTTCTTCATAAACGACATGCAGTACCACCGAATCGTAGGCTTTATTTTTGTGATGTCCGTGCAATTGCCAATCGTGCGAAAGGAGGTGCATTTCCATGTTGCCCGCCCATTCGGTATCGCCGATTTTGAGCCGTACATTTGTGAAATCCGGTCCGCCATCGGTATTATAATTACCTGTTTCGTAGATGTTTATGGCTTCGCCTTGTGTGGTGTGTAGGTCATTGAATGAGAATTTTTTCATCCTCCAGATATAATGGAGAAATTCTTCTTTGAATTCAGGTTTCATGATAATGCTACAATGCGTCAATGCTACAATGCGATAATGATAATGAGCGAATTTTGAATGAGCGAATGAGTGAATCATTTCGCAAAGTGGCATTATGTTAAGGAAATTTTGTCGCACAAAATAATATGAATTTTGTTGAAATAAGATATTTTTCAATCAAAAAACAAAAATCACTCAATCAAAAACTGTCTATTTAAGCATTTCATCATTTCAACATTTAAGCATTGTAGGTGATTCACTCCCCGAAGCGAGTACGGGATTTCATTTTATTCAACATTCAAAATTCACTCATTCAGAATTACTTTGCGTATCTTTGCAACTCATAAATGTAACTTTTAAAAATGAATATTTTACTAATTGGTGGCGGTGGTCGTGAACATGCTTTTGCGTGGAAATTGACGCAGAGTTCTAAGTGTAATCAACTCTACATTGCTCCGGGCAATGCAGGTACGGCACAGCACGGCGTGAATGTAGATATTGCGGTAGATGATTTTGAGGGAATGAAAAAATTTGCCCTCAAAAATCAAGTGGAGATGATTGTGGTTGGTCCTGAATTGCCATTGGTGAAAGGCATTTATGATTTTTTTGCAGAACACAAAAAAACGAAACACATCAAAGTAATCGGTCCGTCAAAAGCGGGGGCGGAGTTGGAAGGCAGCAAGGTATTTGCCAAGAAATTCATGGAGCAATTCGAGATTCCTACGGCGAAATATTGTGAGGTAACAAACGAGAATGCAGAGGACGGCGTGGTGTATATTGCCACTCAAAAAACGCCGATTGTATTAAAGGCAGATGGTTTGGCAGCGGGGAAAGGGGTGCTGATAATCAACGATATAGTAGAAGCAACGCAGGTGTTGCGCGAGATTTTGGACGGTAAATTTGGCGAAGCAGGGAATAGGGTAGTGGTCGAAGAATTTTTGGATGGCATCGAGTTTTCGGTCTTTGCATTGACGGACGGCGAACACTACGCACTGTTGCCCGTAGCGAAGGATTATAAGCGCATCGGTGAAGGCGATACGGGCTTGAATACGGGCGGTATGGGGGCGGTTTCGCCAGTACCTTTTGTGGATGATGCGCTGATGCAAAAAGTCGAAGAACGCATCATCAAACCCACGATTCAAGGCATCAAAAAACGCGGAATGAGCTATAAAGGCTTTATCTTTTTCGGCTTAATTGCAGTGAAGGGCGAGCCGTATGTGATAGAATATAATTGTAGAATGGGCGACCCCGAAACAGAAGTCGTGCTACCGCGATTGGAGAATGATTTGGTCGAACTTTTTGAGGCAACACACGATGGTACGCTCAATATTCAAAATATCAAACACGACCCACGCACTGCCACAGCCGTGATGCTCGTCAGTGGCGGCTACCCCGAAGCCTACGCGAAAGGCAAGCGCATCACCGGCATAGAGGCGGTGCAAGATAGCCTTGTATTTCACGCAGGTACAAAGGAAGAAAATGGCGAATTGCTGACGAACGGTGGGCGTGTCATCGCGATTACTTCTTATGGAGATACGATGGTGGAAGCCTTAGCATTTTCCAATAAAAATGCAGAAGTGATTGATTTTGAAGGGAAAAACTATCGAAAAGATATTGGGTTTGACCTCACGTAACCCAGACATTCTTGTCTGGAGAAATGTCTACTCGCCAGACAGGAATGTCTGGGTTACGTTCTTAATAATATCTTCATCTGCCGTCCAATAGTCCACATCAAATAGGCGTAACCCAGACATTCCTGTCTGGGCTTTAACAAGTTTTTTAGCTGATAAATGTACCTCTTCGCTACCACAAAAAGCCGTTAATTCGCGTATATTATCTAGATGAATCCCTGCTCCGGGCATGATGATGATTTGCTTGTTTGCCTTCTCGGTTAATGATTTTATCAATTCCCTACCCACCCACGCACTACTTTGCTGACCGGAAGTAAGCAGTCGTTCAATTCCTAAATCAATCAATTGCTGTAAAGCCACAAACGGCTCATTTACAAAGTCAAATGCACGGTGAAAGGTGATGGGTAAGTCATTTGAATGGGCTAAAACTTCCTTCAAAAAAGGCAAATCAATAGCACCTTCAGCCGTCAGCGCACCAACCACCAAGCCACTTGCCCCCGCCGTTATACTCGCGTTAATTTCCTCTAAATATTGATGTTTTTCTTTTTTCGTATAATAAAAATACCCTTCACGCGGACGTATCAGCACCATCAGCGGCGTATCACTTTCCGATTTAATTTGACGGATAAACGAAGGACTCGGCGTAAGCCCGCCAAGCGGCAAAGCACTACACATTTCCAAACGGTCAGCACCTGCTCTGATAGCAGTACGGGCAGATTCAAGATGCCCGCAACAAATTTCAATTTTCATAATGATTAAGGGTTAATGGCAGCGATTCGCACGATTTTTTAACATATATGATAAATTATGGAGATGATTGAATTTTGATGTCTCGCGCAATGATTCTATAGATGAAGTTCATTGAAATACAGGGAATCAGGTCAAAAATGACCCTGACTTTTTGCCTAAAGTCTCTCAAAGTCTTGGCTTCTTTTAATGCTTTTTGAAAAGTTGCGTCCAAAATTTGAGTTAATTGGTCAACGAAAAAAGCTAAAAACATGAGGGTTGCTAGCAAGGAGGATAAGAACTGTTTGCCATGTCCATAATTATGTTCAAGATTATAGCCTTGATTTTTAAGGACATTAAAAGTTTCGTTCTCAATCTTCCATCTGCTTCGGGCGGTTTTTACAAACTCTTTTATCATGTTGTGTTTTATGGTTAGGGAAGTAATCCATTTACCTTTATAGATGACTTTATCGGTACGAGTATCCACTTCTTCATACTCAGCATAGTTGACTTGTATGTCGGGATTGACTCCATTAAGAATTAAGTCGTTTGCCCATTTAGCCGTACATTTTATGTGCTTGTTTTTATACCATGTTCTAGTTTTTAGTTTGTTTTGTGCTGCTAATCGCTCTGCTTGTACCAACACATAACCATCTTTGATGACGGTAATAAAGTCCATGCGGTAAAACTTCATTAGTCGTATCGCCGGACCTGAAGCAAATAAACCATCTAAAAGGATAAGGTGTTGATTATCAGGTAAAACCTTAGCGATTTTGGGAATAAGTCTTTTAAAAGCATTGTACTCACAATCATTTTTAAGTTGACCATCCTGTTTGGTAATCGGTTCGGCAAATACCGGAAAAACGGTACTTTTATCAGGATGAACAATACAAGCACCGGCAAGTTGATGGTAATATTGTTGTTCACCATTTTTCAATTGTTTGACCATGCAATGTGGACATTGAATGGTATTTGAACAGAAACAACCTGTGCCATCAACAGCAATTGCAGTTAGACCTCCTAAGCTGGCAAAGCACTGATGTTTGTCAACGGCTTGCTTTACTTTTTCATCCGAATGTATCGCCTTAAAAGTATCAAGTAATCCGTCTGGGTCAACAGGGTCTAATATTTTACGAAATCCCTGCTCACTTGGAACTGATGATATTTTATAGACTTGTTCCATATTTTCTCTACGAGTCGGAAAATGCTCTATAAAAGACAACAAAGAGGGGTCTTTGAGACTAAACATCGCAAAGCCACTCATCAAAACATCGGCTAATTCAAATTCGGGAGTCGTGCTGCGGTAGTCCGCAACTTTACTAAAACTATCGCGAACTTTTTTTACTAGATAATCGAACATCATTTACTATTTTAAGCAAAGGTATTCCCTATTTCAATGAATTTTAAATGTTTTTTATGATATACGTTAAAGAATCGTGCGAACTGCTGGGTTAATGGTTAATGAATTTAATTTTTATTAATAATAAAAATAAATTATAATCTATTTTTATTATTTTAATGGAAATTTATGAAATAAATTTATTTCAAAATTAATCATTAATCATTAATCATTAACCATTAACCATTAATAATAAAGCTTCCAAATCATTTTCTGTTGTAAAAGGATTCATTAAAGTTGTTCGTAGGTAAACGGTATTGCGTAGCGTAGTTTGTACAATGTAGAACTCACCACTTTCGATAATATTTTGGCGAATATTGCTGTTGATACGATTATTTTCTGCTGTATCCAATTCAGCCTTATACACGCGAAAACACACGATATTACATTCCGGCTCAATAAGCAATTCCAACTGTGGTCTTTTTTTGATGAGCTTCGCAAATGTTTTTCCCAAATCATACAACGTCTCCACAAACTCTGCAAAGCCTTGCTTACCATACAATTGCATCAGGCAGAAAAACTTAATACTCATCATTTCTTTGGTACATTCAAAGGTGCGTTTAGCGAGATTATACCATTCTTCTTCCGTGGCTTCCTTCCATAGATATTGCGCCTTCTGATTGAAAGTCTTGTAAGCATCCTTCGATTTTTTAAACACCAACGCCGTCATAATCGCAGGCGTCATCAGCATTTTATGACAATCAATCACCACCGAATCCGCGCGATGTATGCCGCGTGTGAGCGATTTATATTTTTCAGAAAAAATAGCCGCCCCGCCATGCGCCCCATCCACATGAAACCAAATCCCGCGCCGTTCGGCAAAATCTGCAATGGCTTCCAAATCGTCGTAACTTCCCGTAGAAGTCGTACACGCACTCCCTACAATGGCGATAACCTGCAAGCCATTTTTAGTTGCCCGTTCAAATTGAGCATCAAGCTCGTCTGTTCGCATTTGAAAACGGTCATTCGTCTTGATTTTCAGGATGCCTTCCTCACCAAAACCCATAATTCGCGCCGCCCTATCCACACAATAATGCGCCTCTGCCGATACCATGACCGCCAATTTTTGCCCTGCATGTCCTGCCTGCCACACGTCCGTATGTGCGTACCTGCTACGCGCGGCGAGCAACCCCGTCAAATTGGCAAGCGTACCGCCCGAAGTCATAAAACCATCTGCACCCGTGTCGTACCCAATAGCCTCCACGAAAAAATTTGTTACCACCTTTTCGATAGCCGTTGAAGCGGGTCCCATTTCATATACGCCCATCCCGTTATTCATAAATGCTGCTACGAGAGCAGCTAATGCCGTCACGGGTGCAGCAGGTGAGATTTGATGACCTGTATATCGCGGATGATTCAACGCAATCGAACGCTCAATAATATCCTTGAAAAGCCTCGTCACGCTAGCATCTTCCAAGTCGTATTTTTCCCAAAATGCAAACTGATTATCAGGCGTTTCCCACGGCAAAACAGGAATTTTACCCTGTTGTGCAGCAGTGAGGTGATCGGCGAGTAAGTCGATGAGTTCGTGACCGGATTTTCGGAAGGCTTCGCTGTTGTAAATGTGTTTCATAACGAATGTGGTGAACATTTTTAAGCAACAGTAGAGACGCTACAATTCTGTGTTGTGCAGAATATGCTCACGGCAAAACCCTATCTTCGTTACTTTTTTATCCATTTTACAATTTGCTTTGTTTTCATGTTAACGACAATAAGGCTCAATCCTTTTTTTTCAATTGCATCTTTCACCATTTGTTGTTTTATCAAAAATGTATTGTAACTATGAAGACTTGCTGCCAAAAACAACTCTCTATCCTTAATCGCATGATAATCAAATGCCATTTGATGAACCAAGTATTGTCCAAAGGCTTGATAAAATGCAGGTACTTCCAATCCTTCCACAAAATTTTTAATTTCCAATGCTATCCTTCTTCTTCCTTTTTCCGCGCCAATTAATTTTTCCACATCTGGTTCTGTTTCTAGATCATTCGCATTATACGCAACTGTTAGTGGGTCATTCGTTATCGTCCAACCATCATTTTCGAGTGCCTCTCGTACCTGTGCATGATATTTATCTTTTGCCATAATTAAAAAAATTCTGTTTCCGTCCACCGTTTAAAATCGGTGCTGTTCGAGTAAAGTATGGAGTAGTCGGCAGACGAAGGATAATGTCAAAATTGGTGCTTTGTTCACCAAAATACGTTCTTTGTACAATCGGATTCGTCTGACGACAAGGGAATTTGCTTAACCATAGATAAAAATCCGCGCGAATCCGTTTATCCGCTAAATTCGCGTTCCATCTTGCTCTAAAAATCCATTCCAAGCGACAAATAAACCTGTCCGCCTTGTAGCTCTCCCGTCTCTATTCCCCAAGCGTAATCCAAACGCAATAAGTGTCCGAAAATAACACTTCGCAGTCCAAGACCGTAACCCATTACAATCGGATTTCGGAAATAATTGACCTGCACCGTCACGACCGGATTATCGACATAAATTGTATTCAGCGGGTTATCCTCTTTGAATGGCGAAAGCCCCTGCCATGCCGTTCCGACGTCCGCGAAAATAACGCCTTGCAAGTTGCGAATAAAAGACGAACTGCGGAAAGAAGTTCGCGACATATTATTGAACAATCGAGCACGGAGTTCGGTATTCCACACTACATATGAATTGCCGTTGCGGATATTACTTCGGAAACCGCGCATATTGGTCGCGATCGTCTGAAAAGCAAACTCTTCCCTCGAATTTGGAACAGCCACCTCGCGATTATTGCGCTCTCCGGGAATGAGCCAATTATCTACTCCGCCCATAAAATACAGGTGTTTTTCTTTCCCAAATGAAGTCGCTCCCGCTACACGCGTAGCTACAATCATATTTTTGGTCAGCTTGCGATAATGTCGCGCATCCAAGCCCAAAGTAGCCATCCAACCGGGATAGATTTTGGCTTTTGTGTCTTCTTTCAAGCCTAAATCAAAGCGTTTGGCAGTCTCCGCAAACACTTTGTAACGCGTTCCTGTACGAAGATTAATGCCCATACTACGCGTATCGTCATGTACATATTCGAGGCGGGCAAATACACGATTTTGTTGGTCGGTCGGCACTCCGAGTGTATTCACATCGGTAGCAAGGCGGATATTTTGGTCAGAACGCAATATCGCAAACCCGCGTACACTTCGGTAAGTATCCAGCGGATAAGAAAGACGCGTTTCAAAATAATTTGTAATATTTTTTATATTGAATAATAATACATTCCCACTCGCAACACCATAAATACGCGGCAAACGATAGAATGAAAATCGCTTATCAATACGTCCTTTTTTATTATCATAAATCAGATAAAATTCAGGAAAATTCAATTCAAAAGGCAGTCGCAAACCTCCTTTGAATGAGTGGTCTTCCATCAGGTCTTTAATCCCTGCTTCGAAGAGCGCGGAAAAGGGCGTCCATTGATAAAAGGTCGATGTATGGTCGAAATTCGTATAGCCATCAAAAAGCAAGCTATTATCAAATTGCACCACCAAATAATCCGTCCTGAATTTTAATTTATAATCCTCGACATTGCGCGGATGTATAGCCGCTTTCTTCGTTTTCTCCTTCGATTCAACGAGAGAAACATCTTCTGAAAGAAGGTCTTCTTCCGACAATACTTCTTCTTTTTTCGGTTCAATTACTTCATCAAATCTACTCTGAAAGAAGTAATCAGGATTTTCCTGTTCGGTATTAATTTCTTGTTCAATTTCAGGCGCGTCTTTCGTTTCTTTTTTATCAATTTCTACAAAGACATTGTCAAAAACTGTCTGTGGCGGTTTAGGTTTTGTTGCTTTTGCAGGTCGGTAATTGCGGTATTGTGTACTTATTAAATTAAAATTATTTTTTGTATTAATGCTATTGATAATCAAATGATAATCGCCGCGATTGAGTACCAAATCCGCGGTCTTTCTGCCGCGTTTTGTCGCGCTGTGTTGTAGTATTCCTATAAATTGATTGGTGTTCGCTCGTGCTGTAACACCGATTTTATATATCGGTTTTAATTGCTCATCAATCACCGTAATGCTATCGGGCAATGTGAGGATAGAATCTTCAGCAATCGTCCTATTTTCTCCATTCGAAAGTGTTACATATTTTTCGTAAAAATCAATAACCCGTTCCAGTTTTCCCGAATAACGGTTGTACAGTCCGTTTGCATCGCCCAACCACGCAAAATGGAGGCTGTCAAGTTGAATTGGTTGGCGTTCATTTGCCAGAGGCGTATCTGTTACGCGGATGATTTCGCTGCGTTTTTCGGCATCAAAAGGCATGAGATAGAGGTCAAAAGTCTTGGCTTTTTCGGCAATGATACGACGGGTCGCTTTCACAGTAGCTTGGTCGCGATTGGAGGCAAAAAGCAGGCTTTTTTGTCCATTAATTTGAACGAATGCCACATCGCGCTCATCGTAAAAATCGCGTGTAATATGACGGACTTGCTCTCCATTCGACGAGAGGCTGAAGAGGTCAGATTGACCATTTTTCAAGGCGGTCACTACCAATTGACGGCGACTCACGAAGTCTGCGTGTGTGATGCGTTCCAATTCGCCGCCTATATTATTTGTGCTTTTTATTTTATCGTCAGAAACATTATAAATCGCAATTTTGATATTATTTTTTTTCTCAAAAATTATCGCCAATTCATTGCCTTTACTCCACGACAATACGGGGTAATTTTCGTCTGTTACATGACCAAAATCGAAATTGACCGTTCCCTTTAAAATGACTTTTTCGCTATCATTTTTCAAGTCTTTCAGAATGATTTTATAGCGATTTTCGCGCTGCGTAACATAAGCAATGTGCTGACCTTTTGGCGCGATTTTGCACATACGCACGGGCGCGTGTGTGAGGCGCACGGACTCCCCCGAAGGAAGTTCGTATTTAGCGGTTTCTTGCAAATATCTTTGCTGATAAAAGCCATACCATTCCTCCGAAACAGTACGAAAACTATTCCCCAAAACAAATAAAAACCCTTGCTCAATACTGCGATTAATACGCGTCAGATATAGCAGGTTGGAGACAGTAGATTTGCCATAATTTTGCCCGATAAAATACCACATCGAATGACCTGCAAGGCGCGGGTCTTTGCCTACTAAATCACTAAATTTCTTATACTTACCCGACTGAATACCATCGCGCAAGCGGTTGTCAAGGTCGGTATTCCAAGTTTCGCCGACGTAGGCTTTCAGTCCTTCGGTAAACCAATGCGGCAGGTTGAGCAGCATAGCATTTTGCACGATTTCCTGAAGGCTGTTGCCAAACATCATTTGATGCAAAAACACCTCAGTGATACCCTCGCGCACCTGCCTGTGCAAGTCGCCGTGGTTGCCATTAAAATAGACATAAATTTTATTGTCAGAAACACGGGTAATGCCGCCGTTGTGATAGTTGGCGTTGTCGCTTCCGGCATTGCTCTGCATGAAATCGCTGTAATCGTTGAATACGAGCAAATGAATTTTGTCATCCATCTTATATTCAAGCAGGTTTTGGAGTTCGGCGAAGTCTTGCTCTCCCATTTGAATGGCGTAGTCGGCAAGCGGGCGTCCGTCCTTTGTCCAATAGGTGATAAAATGCTCACTTTCAGCTTGCTGCCAATTCATTTTCTCATATTGCACGCGGTTTTTACCAAATTCGGTATGGATGCCTTGTGCGAAAATTGAAATGGGAAGCAGTAGCAAAATCCAAATTCCAAGTACCAAATTCCAAGCAGCAAATTCCAATCCGACTCGTCTGACATTTTGAAAATGTGAGCTATCGTATTTTATTTTAATATTATTCAACCAATTCATATGTATGTATAAGCGATGTTTTTGTCGATGAATGTGTACTGTACTGACGACTTTAGCCGTCATAAAAATACCTTTCAGACACCCGCGACGGCTAAAGTCGTCGGTACGATGAAGGAAATTCCAAATTCCAATCCTCCGTGTATTTTTTTAATGTATTTTTGCAACATTCAAATTAATAAAAAAAACGGATATTATCAAATATTTCACGTCGTCATCGTTGTAGGAACAAGGCATGCCTTGTCTCTACAACGTAAACAAAACACATTTATAATGACACAGGTTTTGGGGTTGACCTTTAATTCTTTTCAAGAAAACATGTATTTGGTATATGACGATACGGGCGAATGTGTGATTTTCGATCCGGGTTGCAATAGTACTGAGGAACAAAACACCTTAGTAGAAGTCATTGAAAGTAAGAAACTTAAGCCCGTTCGATTGATTAATACGCATTGTCATCTCGATCATGTTTTTGGCAATCATTTTGTGGCAAAAACCTATGGTTTGGAGTTGGAAATTCACGAAGGGGAAGTGCCTGTCTTGGAAGCTGTACCGCGTGTATGCAAGATGTACGGTATTCCGATGATGCACCAATCGCCGGAAGCAGGACGATTTATTGAAGTGGGAGAAACGATTGAATTTGGGGCGTCAAAATTGGAGGTTTTGTTTACGCCCGGACATTCTCCGGCGAGTTTGTCGTTTTATTGTGCAGAGGCGGGTTTTGTGATTGCAGGGGATGTGTTGTTTATGCAAAGTATCGGGCGTACTGACTTGCCCGGCGGCGATATGGCAACCTTGCTTCGCAGTATTCGGGAGCAGATTTTTCCATTGGGCGATGATGTGAAAGTTTTTCCGGGACACGGACCTATGACGACTGTGGGTTATGAGAAATTAAATAATCCGTTTTTGACGAGTTGACGGGTTGACGGGTTGACGAGTTGACGAGTTGATGGGTTGATGGGTTGATGGGTTGATGGGTTGATGGGTTGATGGGTTGATGAATTGACGAGTTGACGGGTTGATGAATTGACGAGTTGAT
>Ga0209186_1001721_pt1 | contig 15953 bp, 14 predicted proteins | sample SidtaG_FD_187426 | JGI IMG/M metagenome (GOLD analysis project Ga0209186, IMG submission 187426) | Marine algal microbial communities from Sidmouth, United Kingdom - Sidmouth_Male2 metaG (SPAdes) (version 2) | ecosystem: Host-associated > Algae > Red algae > Unclassified | place: Sidmouth...
ATCTAAGTGGTTTTCTTTCTTTTTGTCGGCAAAATGAACGCGACAATCGCGCAATTTTTTATTGTTGAGATTGGCTTTTTTGGCGCGTTGATTGGCGAGTTTTTTTACGCCGGCGATTTCTTTGCGTTCGCGTTCCGATTGGATGATGCGTTTTTGAAGTGCAGTTGCCGTATCGGGGTTTTTATGTAGGAAATTATCAAGGTGTTTTTTGATAAAATCACTGATAAATAAACGCACCGTCGGTCCGTCCGGTCCCATGTTTTGCGAACCGAGTTTGGTCTTGGTTTGCGACTCAAAAATCGGGTCTTCCACCCGCACACTTATCGCGCCGATGATAGATGCGCGGATGTCCGTCGCATCATAACTTTTGCCGTAAAAATCGCGCACCGTCTTGACCAGTGCTTCGCGGAAATACTGCAAATGCGTACCGCCCTGTGTGGTGTATTGCCCGTTGACAAACGAATAATGTTGCTCGCCGTACTGGTTGCCGTGCGTGAGCGCGACCTCTATATCTTCATCTTTGAGGTGAATAATCGGATAGCGCAATTCCTCCTTCGCCGTCTTGCGGGTGAGGAGGTCGAGCAAGCCGTTTTTGGAGTAGAATGACTTCCCGTTGAAAAGAATTTTTAGCCCTGCATTGAGGTAAACGTAGTTCCACAATTGATTCTCCAAATACTCCGGGATATAGCGGTACTTTTTGAAAATCGACGCATCGGGCTTGAACTCCATGTACGTTCCGTTCTCGTCTTTTGACTTGCGGACTTTGGCATCGGAAGTGATGACACCGCGTTCAAATTCCGCGATTTTCGTTTTGCCATCGCGTACCGATTGCACCTTGAAATAGTCGGACAGGGCATTGACCGCCTTCGTACCGACACCATTCAAACCCACCGATTTTTTGAAGGCTTTTGAGTCGTATTTTCCACCTGTATTGATGCGCGACACACAATCCACGACCTTGCCCAAAGGAATCCCACGCCCATAATCGCGCACCGAAACCGCACCGTCTTCTATCTTGATTTCGATGACTTTGCCATGCCCCATCACGTATTCGTCGATAGAGTTGTCGATGATTTCTTTGACTAATATATATATCCCGTCATCGGGCGAAGAACCATCACCCAATTTGCCGATATACATACCCGGACGCATCCTGATATGCTCTTTCCAATCTAGTGAACGTATGTTGTCTTCTGTGTATGTTACCTGTTGCGCCATATTTTTTTAAAATTCCAAATCCCAAAAAACAAATTCCAAATTTCACACGTAGAGACGCGATTAATCGCGTCTCTACGTTTTTTTTATTTTTTTTCGTATGCCCCACACCTAAATTCATCACTATTTTGTTGGTCATATCTGGTCATGTTGCATAGCATTTCTTCATTAGGGTTATCGTTTTTAACGCAGGTCAAACACAGAGAAGGTTTTTTAATTAAATCTGTATTTATTTCATATCCGTCATCGTCAAAGAATCCGGCTATTTTTGTGGGAGGTATTTCATTAATGTGTCTGCCTCGCAAGTTATGTGCTTTTTCTGATGCTCCTTTGATTTCGTAATCATCATGCGGGTAGGCTTCTCCTGTGATGCATGTAAAGCACTTATTGCCCACAATGGCAGAGGCAATGACCCAAATATCATTCCCACAAGTGCATTTCACGCCATTTTTATACGCATTTAAAGCTGATTTCAGTCCTTTACGCAATTCCTTTTCATTCGCGGAAGGATTGCTCTCTAAATGCTTTTTCACATATTTATCAATGGTAATTGGTATGAATCCCATGTTAGTTTTTTTATTTTTTATCGTGGCAAATGTAAGAAAAATTTGAGAGAAAAACAAGAGATTGAAACAAATTGTTTTGAAAAATTATAACAGCTACCACTATGTATAGGCAACACCAACACTATCCAACTCAAACAACTTATCCCCCACAAATCTATCTTTATCCGGCTTGTAAATATATTCTTCTTCTAATTCAAAAAAGAGGTCAAAACTTGAAGAATCATCAATTTTGCTTTCTGCGTCGTCAAAGAATTCTTTTATTCCATTGACAAAATTGGTTGCGTATAATTCATATCCGATTTCGTGAATATCCTCAACGACCTCTGCGTCAGGGAGATTGTCTTTACCTGAACCAGAACTGATTACGGCAGGACATTTTTCTATTCGTTTCAGCTTTCGCCAAAATTGAGGATAGTGATTATGTTTGGAACCATGATGCGGAACTTGGGCAAGGTGAAGTCGCTTAACCTTGAGGTCGTCGTCTTTTTGTTCACAGAATTTTAAAGTTTCTATGGTGCAATCTGAGGTCAGTATCAAAAGTATATCATCGGTATGGATTTTCAGAAAGGTCGCTATCTCATTCAAATCGGGGCGTGATTTTCTTTCTCCTTTGATGTACTTTTCCAATGCCTGACCGAGCTTGGTGTAGTCGCGTTGTCTTGGATAGACACATTCGAGTTTGTACTCATTTATCTTGAATTTTTGAATGAGATTAGAGGCAGGATAAGCCGTTTTTATGATGCCTTTTTGCTGTACAATTGAATTAATTCGCTTCAAAAGCGCGACGATTCTTTTTGATTCTTGATAGGACTTTGAGATTTTGAAATACTGGAATTGTACCGGATGAAGTGTTGAGATAAAATGGTTGATCGTGATATTTTCCTTTTCGCAGTAATCAATCACATCATTGACACCGGAATAATGGTCATCATGCCCGTGTGAGATGAAAAAGAAGTCAATAACTTTCGGTGATTTTTCATTTTGCAGATGTTCTAAAATGGGGTTTTGTCCGTAGTATTTTCGACAGTCGATGATGCCGTATTTTGTTAAGGTTTCTGTTTTCCATTCGAGCATTATGGAGTCACCTTGTCCTACGTTTTTGAATATCAGTTTTAGCACTTATTTAAATTTGAACATATCAAGGTCTTTGACGCTATCGAATAGATTATTTTCGGGAAAGTCGCTTGGATTTACGAGATTTTCACCGTCTTCTATCCTCACTTTCATTTCATTAGATTTTATAAAATGAAAAATCTGAATCAATTTTCCATGAGATAACATTTGAGTATCAAACATCTGTCTGGGAATATTTCGTACCTGATATTTTCCCTCTTCTTTATTCATCAACACCTCAGTCTTTACGAAGTTTTCGCCAAAATCCAACACACGCGCAGCGTAGGTCGCGATATGTGTCCAACCTTCGTCCGCATTAGCACCCGTTTGATGCTCAATAGCCTCCAAAGAAGATACATCATTTATCTTCATTATCTCGCGGATGATACGTTTTTTTCTGTCGTCCAAATGTTGTGTCATACTGTAAATTTAAGGAAAATTTGGGTGGGAAACAAGATATGAAACGGAATGTTATCACTTTTAATTTGAATCTGCATTGAACTATTTTGATGTCAAATTTGTATTAATTTGGTGTCGCACATTTTAAATTTTAAAAATAAAATATGAATTTATCCCTCATAACATTCAAACGGGATACTAATACAGAAAGAAAAGTAAATTTCTTCGCAGACTATTTTAATCATCTCAATAAAAACTTGGGCAGATATAGCTATTTGGAGTTTGAAACCCCACTATCTCTTTGCAGTAAAATTGTTTTTCAAATTGAGAATAATCCCGAACATATGACTGCATATCTTGACTATTACCTGAAGCATATTTTCTTCGACGCTGGTGGTTTTACAAATAAATTCAAATATTATAAAAAATTACGTCCACTTATTGACGAATATTTTAGAGAAAGAAAACCCGATGAAAGAAAAGAATGGATTAAAAATCATCCTATTTTTTTAATGTCATTGAAAAAATACGTTGACGAACTTACAAAAGATCAAATTGAAGTTATTATAGAAATACTAAATAGAATACTTTGTTGTCAACACAAACTGGAAGAACACAAGAAGGATATTGCCCGCCTCACGCGGATTATAGCTTCACATTTGAGACTTTCGCAAAAAAGAGAGGAGGACATTAACAGGCTTATTGATAAATTAATGAGTAGAGAGAATTTCCCTCTACCAAAGTCAGTACGTTCTCAAAAAGATGAAGATAACTATGATGAAATTGTAAATATCTTTTTTGAAAAACATGATTTTTCAAGTCAACTTAAAGGAATTATTAACTTCATTGAAAATGATGATGAATGCGGATATAATCTAATTAGGGTATTTAATTTACAACTACCAATTGACAAATCAATAAAATACGAAGATGTAGAATTTGTTAGTCCAAAAAATAAAATGTTTGATAAGATTAAAATTGAAATCAAAGGTAGGGAAGACTTGGAAAAAATGTGGAACGAATTTGTTGAAACTGAAGGTGCTTCTGTTGCAATTGTAAGAGGATTGCGGAATGATAATAGAACGCTGGAAGAATCCATAAGAGAAGTGCAAATAGCTCTTGACCATATCAATAATAAATTAAGCGTGAATGCCTATCCCGATCCTTATGAAATTAGGTGGACATCTGACTTCAAAGGAATGTGTTACATATGGAGAGCTAACAAGGCTTCAAAACAATTATCAGAAAATGATATTGAAAAATTAAAAGATGATAATTTACTTGACGATAACCCTTCAAATGCTGCAAAAAGTTTTTTGTTAGCAGAAAAGATTTACAACCAAGCTCTGACTTCAAATAATATATCCGACTATTGGCAATATCTTGAATGTATCATTCCGCTTAAATTAGAAAATAGGAAATACAAAAAACAAGTAAAGTCAGCTTGTGCAAGTATTTTGTTTCTGAATTACAGAAAGTCTTTTAAAAATCACATAGCTATTAATTTGTTTAATTTACTTTCAAGTAATTTTGGACGAGAAAGAACGGAAAACCACTTTTCGCAGTTGGAAACGCTCATCATGTGGAAAAATTACAACGCTGGTTCAGTTTTAAAAGAATCAAAATACTTTGAAAAACATCCAATAGTCGAGGAACTTAGAACAATTTACAATCAAAGAAATGTGAGTGACAACATAAAGGATGAATACAGATATTTTTACAGTGTAATTCATGAATTATACGAGATAAGAAATACCCATGTTCATAGTGGAATCACAGATGAGTATGCCGAAAAAAAAATGAGTTTGATAATACCAAGGTTTGTAAAAATAATTCGACGAGAAATACTCGAAGAAATCAAAAAACACAAGCGAATAGAAATGGAGAGAGTTGTAGAAAAAATCGTCAAAAAATCGCAAAAATATTGTCCTTATAAAGTAAACAAACATGGAGAGTTAGTTCACATTTGACCCAAGTGATTCATCGGCGCGGCATTTTTCACAGAATTGGAAAACCCAAACTGGGGCGAGTATTTTGTGCAGTCGGTACATCTGCCCGTTGATTATCTCAACAAAGCGGACAGCCTGCAATTGATTACGCAACCCAATGAGACGTTCAGCATCCGCTACCCCGCAGGTGTGCCCGAACAGATGTACGACTTGACGCAAGGGCATCCGGCACTCTTGCAGCGTATTTGTAAGGAATTGGTAGATATTGCCAATAAGGAAGGACGACGCGACCTCACCCAAGCCGACCTCGACTGCGTGATTGACGAAAAAATCATTATTAAATCGACCAACGAAATCGCTATTTTCAAGACGGAATTTTGCAAAACCGATGCGCTCAAAGCCACTGTCCGCGCCATTCTCAAGGGTGAAGCCGTGACCGACGAGGAAAGTCTGTCGATGTTGGAGACGCATCAGTATATCGTGCAAGATGAGGAAGGAAAATGGAAACTACGCGTACCACTTTTCGAGACTTGGTTGAGGAAATTTAGGATTTAAGTTTGGCATTTTCCCACTCGCAACTCCAGCCCTGAAGGGAGTCAGCCCTCAAAATGCCTTGGGTGAGCCTTCCTTTAGGAAAAAAAGGTGCGTGTAGGCTTAAAAACTAAAAATGAGCCATCCCCAAACCGGAAACAGCTCACCTATATTTTCTCAAAAAACTCGCTACTCGAAACTCGTCACTCGCTACTAAACTACACCTCCACACTCATCAAATCCGAGAAACGTTTTACACGCGCATCAATTTCGCTTTTGTCTAAGTTTTTAATCTTTTCGATACCAAACTTCTCCACCGTACACGATGCGAGTACCGAACCATAGACCACCGCACGTTTCATATTTTCAAACGACAAATCGCCCGAACCAGCAAGGTAGCCAATAAATCCACCTGCGAAAGTATCGCCTGCACCCGTTGGGTCAAAAACCTCCTCAAGCGGTAGTGCGGGGGCGAAAAAGATATTTTCCTCATGGAAAAGCAATGCGCCGTGTTCGCCTTTCTTGATGACGAGATATTTCGGTCCCATATCACGTATCACGCGGGCAGCTTTTACGAGCGAGTATTCGCCGGAGAGTTGGCGGGCTTCCTCGTCGTTGATGGTGAGTACATCTATTTCTGCAATAACTTTTTTCAAGCTATCCATCGCGACATCCATCCAAAAATTCATGGTATCGAGTACCACAAGTTTCGGACGTTGGTTCATTTGCTGGATGACGCGCATTTGTACTTCCGGTGTCAGGTTGCCGAGCATCACATACGCTGCATCCTTGTAACTTTCCGGCAATACGGGGTCAAAATCCGCCAATACATTCAGTTCCGTCACTAGCGTATCGCGCGAATTCATATTATCGTGATAACGTCCTGCCCAATAGAATGACTTTTCTCCTTCTTTGATTTGCAGTCCTTCCATGCTCACGCCCTGCGCACGCAAGGCGTCCAATTCGGCATCCGGGAAATCATCACCGATAACGGAGCATAATTTGATGTCATTCACAAAATATGACGCTGCCCAGCTAATATATGTTGCTGCACCGCCTACGATACGGTCTGCTTTTCCAAAAGGCGTTTCGATAGAGTCAAAAGCTACTGTGCCAACTGTTAACAGGCTCATTTCTTGTTTGTTGAAGTTCGTAGTTCATAGTTGATGGTTCATAGTTCGTAGCGAAAAAACCATGAACTATAAACTACTAACTATGAACTGCGAACAATTTTTTTAAAAATTTTCGTCACAAAGATTGCACATTTATTTTTCTTAGCCTACCTTTGCATCACTTTTTGAAAAAAGATTTGCACAGGCAGAACTTTTCTTTCCCAAAAAACGTATAAACATTGTCTCATTTATAATTCTGAATGAATGAATTTTGAATGAGAAAACTGCCTCCATAGCTCAGCTGGTTAGAGCGCCGGACTGTTAATCCGTAGGTCCAAGGTTCAAGTCCTTGTGGGGGCGCAAAAAGCTCTGTAAGTCATTGATTTACAGGGCTTTTTTCATTTTACTGCCGAACGTTTTCAACTTTCCTTTACCACTTTCTTAGTTATTCCTTATTTATTTTGGGCTGTGCGGTTATTTTAGTTGCTTAAATAGGCAACATTTATTATCTTTGTAAAAACAAACCTATGCCGACTGTACACAAAATCGACTCTATTAAAATAATGGTTTATTTTGACGACCATTTACCACCTCATTTTCACGCAGAATACAACGAATATGAGGAGTTGTTTGTGATTAGAACTATTGCAACATTGCGAGGGAGATTGCCCACCAGACAGCATAAAAAGGTCGTTGAATGGGCATCTGACAGTGAGGAACGGAACACAAATAAATGTGTATTTTGACTTGTTCTTTTTCCTTTATACTTCATCAAATCCTCCTTAAATACAGGCAGTATTCGCGTCAGATTTGATTCGTCTAAAGAAAAAATAACAGCGCGAAAAAGCACATTTATTTATGTTCCGTTCTTAAAGATTATCTCATGCAGAAATGGAATCAGTTTAATCCAGATAGTTAATTATGAAAGGACTAAGAAGCATACCAAAGGTATTAAAAATCAACGAAGTAGGTAAATTTACGGTTTCCTGTTTGTTTAATAATGGCGAATCTCGTATCATCAATTTCAAGGATTTTTACGACAAAAAAAACATCACATCCGCGCACCCTGCGTACAAGCTGATGCAAGACCTCAAGGCATTCCAACAAGTAGAAATTATTGGTAATACATTAGGTTGGAAAAATACAGGCATCCATGCAGAAAACTACGAAGGAGAGACTGAGTTTTACCCTTATGATGTTGACCCGATTGTATTGTTTGAGCATAGTGTACCGGATGAATCGCGCAATTTGAGCATCGGCAATATCATCAAATCTGCCAGAAAAAAGGCAGGGATGACCCAACAGGAATTAGCCCTGAAAAGCGGTACATCAAAGCATTACATATCTAGATTAGAAAACAATAAATCTGATATTGAGCTACTGACCTTGAAGAAGATTATTGAAGCCGGACTTGGTAAGGAATTGACGATACAGATTGCTTAATGATAATTTTTGTTACGAAGTAATTAGACCTAAATCATACTATATAAAAAAGGCTCATCGCCATAGAAAAAAGTTTTTTGTGGGGTTGTTTTTTGCACTTTTTGCACTGGTGAGTTAATAGAGTGGGTAAAAAAAATCTCACTGCACAGGTTCAGCCTTCATCTATTCTCTTCTGTAAAAAGAATAATTTGCAATATTATAAGTTTACTTACGAGCAATTTATATAAATAAATAATTACAATTTCATGGCAAATAAAACATTTAGCTTTCAAATATTTTAGATAAGTTATCAACCTTGCTTTAAAAAAATATTTACATTTCCTTTCATAAAATAACGAAGTAGAGTTTGTGTGCAGAATAATGCTTGGAGAATAGTGGCGAGAATGAAATTATAATTTCAGACCTTAATTTTTGCAAATATTTTTCTTGGTTACAGTTATTTTATATATTTTTGCACAAAATAATTCTGAGAAGCGAGTCTCACAAACTCTTACTCCATTAATTAAAACGGTCTAAGTATTCATATTCGTTGGTTTCAACTAAAATCAAGTATAATAGCTATGGATTCATCTAAAGTATATGATCACCTCATAAATGGTGTTAAAAGTAATAAAGCTGTTGGCAAAATAAAAGAAGAACTTGGTGAAGCACTAAGTAATGAACTCTCCGCTTTATGGCTGAAAGCAAGACCTTTATTTATAAAAGAAGACCCTAACTTGGTAATTGATATTGAAAAAAATCCTGATGATAAAGATGCTCAAGGAGGTTTTAATTACAAGGTCAAAAAGAAACTACAGGATAAAGAGTTTATGGAGTTAATAAACCCCAACTTAGAAAAAATATCAAAACTTGAAAAAAAGATAACTAGTAATGTAACAAACAAAGTAAAAATTACTGGTGATAACAATACAACGATTGTAGGAACGACGATGAAAGACTCAAAAATAAGTATCAAAAATGGAAAATAACGAATTCAATAATGATGACAATCTGGATTTAGATAATCTTAATGAAGTTGACGAAACTGGTATTTCAGATGACGATACAATTGTTCCAAATGAGGAGGACGAGGATATAATCACTCCAGAAGATGAAATTTCAACAAATAACACTTCTGAGGAAAATGATGATGATATATTATTTGATAGTGCTGACTCTGAAAAATATGATGACGAAGGTGAGTTATCTTCCAAAGCTGTCAATGATGTAGATGTTGAAGGTTCAGGTAATGCGAGTATAGTAGGTTCAACAATAACTATTGGAAATAATACAGATGATGACACCTTGACTGCCTGTCCGGGATGTCAGTCAGAAGTTGATGCAAGTAAGTATGGTAAAACTACTTGTTCAGAATGTGGGTTTAATATTTACAGAAGAAATCCCAAATTAGATACTACAAATTTTCCAACTATTGATAATGAAAAATCCCCAACTTCACAATACCACGACGTCTTAGCACACATAAATAATAATTTAATACGAAAGAAGTATAAAGACGCCTATAACTTTTGTGTAAAAGCAGAAAAATTAGCTCCAAGAGAACCCACTACATGGGAATATAGCACTTTAGTCAGATATTATTATGAAATCAGTATTCCCAAAAATGCAAGAAAAGACATCAAAGACATACTGAAAGATGTCAGGTGTAATATTAAAATATGCGAAGCTAATGGTGTAAGTAATGATAAGTCGGAGGAAATTAGAGGAGAGATAGCCAATCACCTTTACAATCGCTCTAAGGCTCAGATTGGTACTTTCTATGCAAAAAGTAAAAATCAAACAGGTTATTGGAGTGGAAGAGGGCGTGGTGGAACCATTAACGGGCTAAAGGTTTTTGAAGAATGCTACAGACTCACTGGAGATGTATATTATTTACAAGGTTTTGTAGATGAGTTAAGTAAACCTTACAAATGGATTGTCCTTAATTTATCTAGTGATTTAATTAATCTGCCTGCATGTGGAAGAAGATTTGATGCTGTTAGGGAGAGGGAGAGGATTGCGTTAAAAATTAAAAGAGTAAATAAGGACTACGAACTACCGGAAATCCCACAAGAAAGATTTGATATGTTTTTTGAGGAAGAGGAAGATGGGAATGATGATGTTGAAAATGGAATTGAAATTATCTCACTTGAATAAATTAACAAATGGCGACAAGACAACTTAAATTTAATCTTCCCACTGGAAAAGTGGTTAAAGTAAATGTTGAAGAAACAATTACAATAGATACATTTATCGAACAACTACAAAAAAAGGAAGCCTTACCTTTTAATGAAGAATATTCTGTGGTTAACTTTAATAATGTACCTCTTGCAAACGATCTAATGTTTGGAAAAGTATCTGGTTCTGAGTTTAATATAGTAGAAAAAAACAAATTAAATTCGGCTCCTCCCCCTATGGCTCCTGTGGGAATACCCAAAATACCAAGATATTTTCATCAATTAGGTATTTTAGTTCTTGACGGTAGTGGCTCTATGTCTGGCAAAGCAGCCATGAACTCAACCAAATCCAAAGAAGTCAATGCGGCTGTTGTAGAGTTATTTAATGTTATAAATATCAGTCGTGTAAAACAAAACTTCTCATTTGGTTGCATTAAATTTGATACAGATGCAACAGTAAGTTTGAGTCCAACAGAATTTAATTATAGTAATTTAATTGGCTATGATTATGACCCTATCGTAAACAAAGGAGGTGGTACCCACATATTTGATGCTTTACATAAAGCAAAAGAGATGACTGATAATTTTCTCAATAGTGCATCCTCTGATGGTGTTCCTCATAAAGTACTCCTATTATTAATGTCTGATGGAATGTGTTTTGAACCAGATAAAACAAGAAAAATAGCATCAGAATTGAAGTCAAATCCTAAAGTTTTGATTGCATGTGCTTATTTTGGAACGATTGGAAATAACGACAAAGAAGCACAGCAATTATTGAAGGAGATTAGCAGCGAATCTTCCACATACTATACTACTGTTTATGATGGTGAGGCTTTACGTGCTTTCTTTGAAAAGTCAATTAGTCAATCATCTGGTTTAGGAAACAAAATTGAGTGATACATGAATAGTTTATATAACAGTGTAAAAGACACATACAAAAAAGAAGAGGAGTCTCCAAATGCTGATTATTGCCAAACTTTAAGTAACCAAACTTTAAATTTCAGTGGTATTATTATAGCTGATGGGATTGGTTCTCATTTTAAATCAGATATTGCATCTAAATTTTCATGCGATAAACTAAAAGAGCTTTTAGAGTCACTTGACAACTTAGAAAATCTTGTTTTTAAAAAACTGTTTAAACAAGTAAAGTCAGATTTAATTGAGTACGCCCAAAAAACGGGAGAATTCAATTACGATGCTATTAATAAAAATCAATCTTTGAGTACCACCTTAATATGTGTACTTGAATTTAAAGAAAGATATGAGATAGCTTATATTGGAAATGGTTGTATTTGGTACGTTGATGGTAGATTTAATCAATTTAGTAAAGAGCGTTATCTGCCTTGGAATGCTATAAATTTACTAAACCCCCATACTATTGAGCAAGACGGTAAAGAGGCATTATACAGATATATGTCCATTTCAGATGCTCAATATATACCAACAGTTCTCACCCTCTATAAAAATATGTTTACACCGGGAGAAATAATTATTGCGGCTACAGACGGAATATATAGCAATGACCATGTTCCTGTAGCTAAAGATGCAACCGGTACTCTTTGGATTAGAGGAGAAGAAAAAATGGTGTTAATATACGAACACATTTCTCGTTTTTTGAAAGATGCACCAATAGAAGCTAATAACGATGATTTAGCCAATACACTTACACAGTATCTTGCAACTCTAAAGGAAAAAAAGATGATGGACGATGATTGTGCAATTGGAGTAATCATTTCACCAAATACTATTAAGTATCATCAATCTCTATTTGAGAAAAAAGTAAAAACTAACGTTGAAAAAGATAACAATCAATAATGGACTTTCAACCAAAATCAAAACTGATTTTGATAATGTCAATTACATAGAAGTTGATGATGAACCTTTTGCCACTGGTGGATTCGGGAAAGTGTACAATTGTACTTCAATTAATGGTAGACCTCCAACTAATCGACAAGTTGTTAAAATATTCATGGATAATGGCAATGGTTCTGCACGTCTGAATTACACAACAACCCAAAGACTCCAAAAAAAATTACATGGGGAAAATGATGTTTTATTATCTAATTCAGGAAAGAATATAACTGATACCTTTCCCGCACTTAAAGGTGTTCCTCAATACAGTTTTGAAGGTGTTTTAGAGGGAATAAAAGTCTTAGGGTTTACCTCTAATAACCTAACTTATTTAGGATTTGAAGAATTTAAAGATTACCTACAACCGCAGTTAGTAACCCAATATCAACAAATTCCAATTCAAAGAAAAATGCTTATGGCTTATCATTTAGCCTCTGCGTTCAAATTGTTAGAGAGTTTTCATTTCATCCATGCAGATTTAAAACCAGAAGCGCTTTTTGTAAACCTTCAAGCTAATGAGATAGCTGTTATTGATTTTGATAGCGGTGTAATTACTGAAAACCCCGATGATGAACCTTTAACATGGGGAGCTGCAAATGACTGGGTTGCACCTGAAATTTGGGAACAGCAGTCCAATTTACAACACATTGGAAAAATAAATGTAGATGTATATTCTGATAGATGGTCGGTAGCTATCGGCATTCACTATATTCTTACTACATTTCATCCATTATTTTATCTGAAGGAACTTTCCCCTAAAGTAGCAAAACAATATTTGAATCCGCCTTCAGGTTGGCCTTACGTAGATAAAAATGCTACATATTTTGAAAAAGATAATGAAGAAATCTACGATAACTATTTAAACTGGATTACTTCAAGTGCAATACCTGAAAAAATAAGAAATGAAATTTCGCATACCATTAATTATGGATATTCAAATTCAACTGTAAGAACATCATACAGTAAATGGCAGGCAGTATTACAAGACATACAAAAGAAACCCAAAATAAAAGTTTTTGATTGTTCAGATGCTTTGATAAAAGGCACTACAGGTAAACTAATTTGGAAGATAGAAGATGCACATACTGTCATTATCAATAATGGAATTGGACAGGTTGGTTTATCAGGTACTATAAACATCCGTCCCAGTTCAGATATTAAGTATGAAATAAGAGCAATAGGGTATTTTGGAGAAGTAAGTGATGAGGCTAATGTGAGGGTATTTCCTACTCCAGTTATAGAAAGTTTAAAAATACCAATGCCTGATTTTCAAAGTAAGATTGTTTTTGAAAGACCACACAGCGAATTACCTAAAATTGATTTGTCGGTTAATCTTCCAAATTTATCATTGAAGATTCCTAATTATGCAGATTACAAGTTAGACCTTACAGAACCATCAATAGAGTTAAAAACACTTCGCCCCATTAAAGAAAGAAAATCAATCTTTAATCTATCATATATTTATGACACCATCAAAAATAGAATCCTCAATCAACAAGATGAAAAAGCCTGATTTCATTCAAAGTTTTTTCATCCTATGTTCTGGTGCAGATAAAGATATTCTACATCAGTGTCCTTCTGAATGGAATAAATATTCAGGTATCGGTGCCACAATACTACTTACAGCCCTTTTAGCTGTCTTGAGTGGTGGGTATGCTTTATATACTGTATTCAATAATGTTACAGTAGCAGTAATATTTGGAGTATTCTGGGGTATAGTCATTTTCAACTTAGACAGATATATAGTTTTGAGTTTGAGAAAACCCAAAATTCCTACATCATCAGATATTGAACAAGCACCAACACATAAAAAAGAAGTTTTAAAAAAGGATAGACGTAGATTGCTATTTCAACAGGGAATAATGGCAAGTCCAAGATTTTTAATTGCAGTAGTCATAGCATTAACTGTATCTAAACCTCTTGAATTACAATTATTTGAGAAAAGAATTGGCAAACAACTTGGAGAGCAAAGTGATGTGGCAATATCCAGCTGTCAAGCTGAACATGATGAGAAAGTGCAGAATTTAAACAATCAATTACTACAACTTGATAATAGCGAGACAAGTACAAAAGATAATGTTTATAGTTCTAATCCTATTTACAATGAAACAAAAAATAGACTTAATACCATTGAAACAGAAATAAAAAATAAAGAAGGAACAAAAATATCAAACAATAAGACAATTGATAAGAACAAATATCTCAAGGATGCAACAAGAGAGAAAGTTGATATATATGGACAGATATACTACGAGCCATATAAATATTGGGCTTATAATAGAACTGCAAAAAGATATATAAAAGAAAATGAAACACTTAGTGATGATATTACTAAACTTAAAAAGGAAAAGAAAGAGAAGCAAACACAAAAAGAAGATATAGAAGATGAATTTGGTAAACAAATAATTAGTATAACAGGAGATTATGCCACAAAGAAGAAGCCTATTAATCAGCAACTTACTGAATTACAAGCACAGTTTTCTTCTTTCATGACTGAGTGTAGAGCAAGAAATAAAGGAAGTAGTGATATTTTAGCTCGATTAGAAGCATTGAGTGCAATAACCAAAGAGAACAAATCAGCTATGTATGCTAGTTGGGTCATTACTCTACTGTTTATGCTACTTGAAACAGCACCAGTGATTGTTAAACTCGTTACCAGTAGAGGTCCCTACGAGGAAACACTTGACGGTATAGAATATGAATATTACCTTGCTGCACAGGAGAAAATTTCTAAACTAAATGCAAAAGTAAATGAACTATTAAAGAGGGCAGAAGAAGCAGCTATACTTGAAGGAGAAAATTCTATCAAAATTAATAAACAACGCCTTGACAATGAATTAAAAAATAATCAAAAAATTCTTGAAGATATAGCTGAAAAACAACAGGATTTAGCAAAAATAGCAATTGAAAAATGGTACAAAAATGAGCTAAAAAAAATGGAAGAAGAACCAGAAAATAAAAATCCTTTAAATGTTTCAAATGATGTTTCCAAAGATATTGAAGTTATAGAAATAATTGATGTTGAAAATAATGAAGAATCCCAACAAAGCAATATTAGTAATATAAACTCTAATTCAGTGTATGGGTTAGAAAATACATCGTGGAAAATAAAAAATGCTGTTGACTTAATTCAATATCATTTTAAGAATGGTGTAGAGGATGATAAAGAATTAGTCTATACAGAAGCCGGAAAAACTGATACTGGACATTGGAAATATTTAAGTAGTAATAATGAAATACTTATTGACATAAAAGACATTAATGTAGTTAAAGAATATACTATATCTGAAATCAATGAAACTTACCTAAAATTAGGAGAAAAAGGAACGAATGAGTTTATTGAATTAGAAAAAATTTAATTTCACCATAAAATCCCCAACCCCATAAATCAAATCTCCCCACCTACACGTATCACAAAACCACACTCTCGCCCTAAAAAACCTTATCCCAACCACCTACACCACATCCCCACAACACCTTTTAAACTTCTTCCCGCTATCACAAGGACAAGGGTCATTTCTACCGATTTCGGCATCTACGATTTTAAACTCGCGTTCGCTCAGGCGTTGGTGGAATATCATTTCGAGATAATCGTAGAGTTGGGGGTGTTTGCGTTCG
>Ga0209186_1001724_pt1 | contig 15935 bp, 18 predicted proteins | sample SidtaG_FD_187426 | JGI IMG/M metagenome (GOLD analysis project Ga0209186, IMG submission 187426) | Marine algal microbial communities from Sidmouth, United Kingdom - Sidmouth_Male2 metaG (SPAdes) (version 2) | ecosystem: Host-associated > Algae > Red algae > Unclassified | place: Sidmouth...
CGCCCTCCCCCCCCCCCGCTCCCCCTGCCCTACGGGACAAAAACCTAGAGGTCTAGGTTTCCGAAGTCCCCGGCATGACCGCGCCCAGGCGGCCAGAAACTCAGACAAACCCCTGGAGAGTTGTAGTTTGATTGGCCCACAATCGCTCTCAGAGGTCGACATGGATGTGGGAACGCGTCGAGAGCCACGTTTGATGGGAACCCTCCTGGCTCCTGATTGGTCAAAACTGGCAGCCTCTCTCGAGACCGCACTGTAGAGACAGTGCCACAGTCTGCTCTTCACGCTTGGTAATTACAGGTTGTGTTGCTTGCTTTATTGCTACGCTACTAGCATCTCACGGTAGCTGGGACAGAAAATCGTACTGAGTGTGCTCCTCCGATGGCAGCCCCGAGCCTGCGCCTTCCTCGGCCGCCGCCTCGGGGTTGCCTGGGGCAGCGTCTGCGTCGTCGCCGAGCCGCATGCGCTTCCTTGCCTCATGTTGTTGGCGGTAGTACAGGCTGCGCGACAAGGCGGCACACGCTCCCCAGCTCCCGTCGCAGGACGCAAGCACAGGAACGCGCTCCTCCAGGTAAAACACCACCAGACGTACACGATCCGGGGGTTGAAGGCACAGAGAAGCGTTAGACCTCAGAAATGTCGGACATGAAGAAAGCGACTGCCCGGTGCACGCGCCGCTTGTCTATGTCCGACAAACCAAGACCGCCGTCAGAAAAGATGTTGATCTTGGAAATAGTGGTCCGCGGTGCAAGTCGCTCTCGTTCACCGCCCACCTCAATCCCTCCCCGCGCGGTTGTAAACCTCCTGCCACGCGCCACACCCCGGTCAGCATGCAGCGCCGTCGCACTGCGCGGTTGCGCGTCGCCCTGCAGCACGTGCTTGCACACGGAGGAAATAGGAAGAAAAGACGGTGCTACGGGAGCTTGTGCACGGGCAGGGACTGGATCAGCCTCCGCCCTCGAGGAACGTGGAGGGCTCAACGACGAAGACGCATGTCCAGCCGGCATTTGGCGACCGGCCGTGGGAGGAGCGGTGGTTGCGGACAACGCGGTCGTGCCACCAGTTTCAGCTCCCGCCGAGCGCGGTGGTTGAGGTGGAGGCCGCGCCGATCCCGGACGCGACGCAGCAGCCGGAGGTGCCGGGGAGGGAGGACCACGGAGGGGAACACCGCGCGCCAGTCGAGACGCCGCCGCCGGCAACGAGGAAAACTTTTCACGACTGGGACTCGCCGCCGTCGTCCGTGATGAGTGCCGAGCAGGTGCCGACGTTGTCGGTGAGGCACGTGCCAGAAGAAAGCTCACACCGGTGGGGGCGGGGAGGGACGCGGCCGCGCTTGCCGCAGCGACCAGTCCTGGAACGAAGAACGATAAACAGGTGAACGGTCACAGGCTCCGAAGCAAACAAAAACAAACATACAGCCCGGTCAGAAGAAATTCTTACAAATAGTAGGGAACACACGAGGAGAGAAAAAAGGAGACCACATGACAACCACGACTGACACACCAACCTCCAGCAGGCATGTCAATCTAGTCTAATGAGGCTTACCATCGATGCTATTGACAGAGCAAGATGTAGGACGTGGGTGCGTACGCAGTCGGCTGGATGACCTGGGAGGCATGCTTGCGTATCGTCAGCGGAGTGAATGTGTATGGGAACACGGTGGCGGCAGAGACGACGGCGGTAGCCGACGACGACGACCCAGAGGTTTCCGACAGCGAGGCGCCTGCCACCGGCACGTCTTGTCTTCCGCGGCCATCCTCCAGCACAAATTACGTCTACAATTACTATAGAAATGCTGCAGCCCTGGCTGCGCGATGGTGGCTTCGTCCAATCTGGCCAGAGTTCGTGGACCTGCCGGAACAAGTTCGACGCTGGAGTTAACACAAGTGCGTAGGCCTCTCCCTGCGAGCCTTAGAGCTCGGCGCCCAGTCGCAATGAGTCGAAAACACGTCTCCTGTTCAAGCCAGCAGCTTCACCGTGCCTTCCCCAGTATCAATGCGACAGCGCACCCCGGTAAAAGTGCGACAGCGCACCGCCCGCCACCAAAGGAGATGTTCCCGACACTGGGCTTGCATCTTCAAGTTTCTGGCCGCGCTAGCAACTTTCTCAGCTCCCACCAATCGCATTACTGATGTCGGAATACCGCCCTCAAAGGGCTGTAGGCACCCTGTTCCCACCCCTGTGTGCCGTTCGTCTCTGTGGTGATCAATTCGCCAGGCCATCACGTGCGGGAAAAAGAGAAAAAATAGCGCTCTTCTATTTCTCATGGCTGAATCGGTCCCTACAAAACTTGACGACGTGCCTCTTGCGCATTTCCAATGTGCCCACAACAGCGTCAATAGCTAAAGCGTTGACATACCTCAGCCGCCCGCCCAGGGAGGTGAAGCAGTCAGTGCCATTCCGCTTCTCTGGTAGCCCGTACGTGCCACAACGGTCTGCGGAAGATACAACGCACTCGATAAGTGCGAATGCCTTCGGCTTGCCCGCCACATAAACAACTGCGTAATGGTGCACGGCCCCGTTAACCGTGGCGGCAGCTCGCTCAACGCCTCCGCCACGGCTTCGCTGCTGCACGGTCGACAACACTCAAACGAGGTGATTACGGCGGTAGTCTAGACGACTTGCCTGCTTAGTAGTACCGGCCACTTGTCCTCGTGCCAGCTTCAAGCCGAAGTATTTTTTGGCAAGTGCTTGATTTGGAACGGCTTCAATTCCCTCCAAAGAGAGCACTTCTCGCATGCTTTCCAGTTCGAGACCGGTCAGGTGGGCGGGGTCGTGCCTTGGGGGCAGCAGGTACACCGGCGGGTAAGATGCTTCAGACAGTTTGTAGGCCCCTGTCGGCACTTCCAGTACAGCAGCTACAGGCTTGCCAGTTGCGACCGCCCATTTCTGCTGCGCGTACGTCTGTGCGTAGCGCGTGATCAGCTCCTTGTTGTACTTGTGTGCTATCGCATTGGTCAGAGCAGCGTAGGGCTCACTGTTCGACCTAATGAGGTCAGGTAGAGTGCCGATCAGTCTCTCGATGGGAAACTGCCAGTATGACCATGCCGGACAACATGCGCGCATGTTTGGGACAACATCGAACAGAGCCGCCACGACAGGAAGGCACACCCTGACGCGCTCCGGGCGCTCGGCGTTGATGTACTTGTAGAAGTCGCGGCAAAAATTCTTGAGATGACGCTCGACTGTCCTTAGTTCCTCCTCAGATAATCCTGAGGGCCGGAACATCAGCCGTGCGGCTTGGCACAGGTGCAAAAATGTCATGAAAATCTCGTCGGGTATGCGGCTGCACAGGATGACTTCTCCTACGCTAAGCAAGAAGAACAGCCAGTCAGAGGCCATGTATGACTTCCAGTGCAGCTGGATGTCCCGCAGGGCGCGCGCTTGCGTGAGTGGAACAGTGGCACGCCCGTTTGCAATCTCGCGCCCGATAGTAGTGCCTGCCCCCTTGGACATAATGTAGGGTACGGGTTTGATGCCCATTACGCCAAAATCGCCCGAAAACAGCTCCCAAAGCCCCTTCGTGACGTTTGCGAGCACTAAATGCATGGTGCCATACGGAAGTGCGGCCTGACCGACTCACCATAAGTAGCACAGATGGGGGAAGCGCAGCTTGTCCTTTGGGCTGGGCACAAAAAACAGTGAGTAGCCCTGGATTCCAGTCTTGACCGCCAACCTGTCAACAGCAGCCATGCTTTCGCCTTCCCGCCGAGCGGCTTCGAAGTTTTCGACGTCTTCGGCCAGGCTCTTGGCAGTCATTTGGGTCTTTTCTGACCCGTCGATGCTGAACCGTCTTTTTTTCGTATACGGGTTCACGGGGGGGTAGTAGTACCGCTTGTCGGCGCGGACGCCAAAGAGCAGCCGGAAGCGACCGGGGAAAAACGCTTTGTGCCCCTTTGCGTTTAAGAGCTTTTCGCCTCCAGGCATGTCTGTCGTAAATTGAAGGACGTAGGGATGCACTTGACTTGCTCCGTCGCGACCGGCGATCTTGACACCACTAATTCCACTTGCAAGCTCGTTTAGCTCCTCGGCGATTGGATGAAGAAACGGCTCCAGATCGGCTGGTTGGCGCGGTCCAGGCGTCACAGCAAGGATGATTTGGCCGACGTTCTTGACTCGTTCACCGGGCTTCACGTTAAGCACCGTCGCTACAATTGGCCAGCCTTAGAAACCCCGTCGACGCCAAGCCTCGAAACCGTCCATGGAGACGCTGAGCGCCACGCAAGTGTCAGAGTTGAAGAGACCAGCGCGTACGGCTTTCCTGAAAATGTTTCCATCGTACCAGCCGCGCACACCGTCCAGGGGCAGCTTGGCAGCCTGAAGAGCGTCAGCCATGGCGGAGGTCATGCTAGGGCCGACTTCTGGGTCAGCCAGCATTGTGCGTAGCCACGCAGCGAGAGACCAGTACAGAGTGTGGCTTGCTGTTGACCCGGTAGCCACGCGACGGTCAGCGCCGCATGCGTCACAAGCATCCATGTCTGCGCGGCGCGAGACAAGCGCCACACAGCCGTTGCGGCACGAAGCTACGTGGCGCTCGTGAAGGTTGACGCTGGAGCGGACAAAAGCGTTGAGCCGTGTCGTCGCGCGGCATGTGACATGGCGGGACCGCTTCTTTAGTAGGTCCGACGCAGCTTCACGCGTCAAGTTGTGCTGATGAATGAACGTGTATGCCACGTAGTTGTCCACATTCTCACAGAACACCAGCCGTGAAACGCAAACACCATTGGCCCCGGCCTCGAGCATCGCCCCAAGCACCGTACTGCCCCGCTCAGTGGCGGTACCAACGGCAGCCTCCACCAGAGCCTCATCTGCGTGTTCATCTCCACGCTGCTCAGAGCCATCCAATTCTGCGTCGCTCGAGGGGCCGGCCACGCTCTCCTGTCGCGGCCGCTTGCGGCCCCTGTCGTCTCTGGTGCGGTTGTGGTAAAACCACGTGCGTTCCGGCACCGAGGACGACCCCCCCGGTGTGGTATGAATGACGTTGTTTAACAAACCAGTAAGTAGCGACGGACCGTAGACTCACGATAAAGCGAACACTATCGCCCAAGAGGCGAGGAAGGAGAACCTGTGTTCGTGCAACATCCGATGGGGAGCCGGGCGTGCCGACGACGGCGAACCCCGGTCCCATGGTGCGTTTATTATCAGACGGTAAAGGGGAGGGGTCGATCGACCGAGCGATCATACAGATCGAATAACCACCAAAATAGAGACGATAAAAGAAAAGACAGAAATACAAGACGGAAGTAGCCTCCTAAAGGGCGAGCCACAGGTCAGTTGAATCCTCCACGTGAATACTGACCAGTCAGGGGGGCTACTGGGCCCAATATCCCAAATATTAACGAGATATGCTACATACTCCAGTAATAAGATTCGAGCCGTCCCGGCGAGTGGGCGCAGATCGACTGATCCGCCTCCACGAAAGCCATAAGTGGCAACCAATCAGTGTGTCGCGTAAAGACGCGCGAAGGGACGTGAGGGCGTTACGCCCTGGACAGCGCCTGCAAAGGGGATTGGGGAGACCCCTGACACTCTCTCGCGAGGCGGAGTGGTGTAGCCCGTGGCGCTAACGGTCGCGAGCGGCCCAGAATGGCCGATGGGTGCCGGAGGGCAAGAGGGCGGGGACGGGCAGCCTCTGGGCACCCACAGGGCGGCACCGGCCGTGCAGGCATCAGATCGGCCCCTACAGGGGTGGGGGCCTTGTGCCTGCGTGCCGCAGGGGGCCCAGCCGGGGGCAGCACGGCGGGCCTCTGGGCTCGCCACACGGTATATATACCGGGGGGTTGGGCACGGCAAGGGCCCGTCCGGTTCCCCATGCCGTCCGGCGTCCGGGTTGAGTAGCCCAGCTGGGCAGGTTGCCGTGGCCTGCGCTTGCGCACTTGTTGACCTCTGGGTCCTCCGTCTGCCGTGACCCGTCCGTCGCGCGGCGAGGCTATCACGGCTTTTCCTTCGGCGGGTGGGCGTCGTTGCGCTAGCGCACACGGTGGGCGGGGGAACAGGGTCGGGCTCATAGCAACTGAGGAGTCGGGCGCGCAGCTTGTGTCCAGCAGTTTGACCCTAGGTCGGGAAGGGAAAGCGGCGTGGGATTTTCGGTCGGGGCGGATGGCGTTGGCCCGAGTCGGCCACTCGACGTGGGTTGCCGTCGGCAAGGGCGAGGAAAAGATGGCGGGCGGCGGTAGCGAGGTCCAGATGGCCGACGCGGCCGGCGCGGCTGGGAACAGTGCCAATGGCGCGGGGGGCCCGGCGGGGCGAGCCGGGTCGGAGGCGAGCGTTGGCTCGGGGTCGCGTAAAGACGACTCGTCAGCCGACGATGGGCGCGACATGCGTGGCACCGACATCCCGGCCGGGTATCCCGATGAGGCCGAGGACCAACCGGCGGAGCTTCCGCTCATCGAGGGGGCGGCGCCGTCGCCTTTTCGGCGGACGTACTTCAGCCCTCCGTCACTTGGGACACGCGACGGCGTCCCCGTCATGAGCGACGACGTCCTCATGGACGCTGCGACCAAAAACCGCCGCGTGGCGTTGGTTCATAATGAACAAGGCCATTGCGGCGTCCCGCCGGGGTTCATCGACATCCTCATCGCGGTCCCCGACGATCACGTTGACGCCGTCGTGGCGGAGGTGCACGGAAACGCCAACTATGGCAACCAAGGCGAGGCGCGGCATGCGTATGAGGGTCTGGCGTACGCCAACGAGTTGGTCCGTTACGGAAGGCCCTTCCATGACTTTCATACGCGTCTTTACGCTTGGGCTCTCCTGTTCCCGGTCCACCGGATGGGGACCTTTGAGGTCGCCGCCAACAACTTCGGGCGTCTGCGTCGGGCTTGGCCGGAGGCCGTCTTCCTGTCGCGCCGTACGGCCAAGGAGCTGTCGGTGCCCATTGCCCAGGAGGCGGGCATGGAGGAGTACCTTGATGAGCTCATCGAGGCATCTCACTAGGCGGAACACGCCGTAAAGGAGAAGTTCGACGCACGAACCGTGGCTTTGACTTCCCCGTTTCGGGCGCCGAGATATGCCCCCGCCCATCGGCGTGCTGAAGACGCGGCGCGTATCTCGAGCCGCGGGCTTCTTCCCACCGCTTGGTGTTCCGGTGTTATCCGGGCGCCTCTTCATTTCGACTTGTCGCGGCGGTTCTCACGCTACCCCCGCTGGTGGTTAAACCGCGGGGTGTCGATGGAGATGCCTTACGCGCTGTCGTACATGGGTCAGAATCTGGTCGACGAGTTCAGTGCCGTTTGTCACGTCGTCAATGGGGAGTACTACTACTTCCTAGCGACCGGGTGGGTGCATACCCTGCTGACGGACAAGGTCTTTGCCTGGCTCGATGCCAAGGCCCTTCGGCGGATGTCCAAGCTGGACCTGCACCGGATGGCCAGTGGGCCGGGTGGCGAGGCCATGTTGGATACTTTCCACAAGATGCACAAGGCCACGGAGGTTTTCCCGTGGACCATTGTGGTCAAGGACGTCATTTGACGTGACACGCAGACGCGTGCGGCGCGTCAGCTGCACGTCCATTTGGACTCGTTGGCCGAATACGGGTTCATGCTGAACAACCCTTGTCGGGGATTTGCGTCCCTTCTCACCTGCGGCGAAGGTTTGGACGACGATGGCGATACGCCCGTGACGGCGGCTCAAGGCAACGGCGGGTTTGTCCGCCAAGGGACGCGGGCGGCCGGTGGGCCTTCGCGTCGGGCCGCTTCTCCTAGCCGTCGTTCGCTCTCGCCGGTGCGCGAGACACGCGTGACCGCCGAGTCCGGGGGACATGGGCGTTCGGCGCTTGAAGACGTGTGGACTTCGCCCGAGGCGTTTTAGGCGGCGGTGGCTCTGTTTGGCGACGGGCCGAGTCGTCGTATGGACGAGCTGAGCGTGTCTCGTGGCGTCGGGGCGGCCGCCCTGGCTTCGGCGTGGAATCGCCAGACGGAGGCGTTGCGCCGGGCGGTTCGTGATGATCATGGCTATGTCCTTGAGGACGCCATGCCGGTCTTGGATCGAACCATAAGCGTGGCGGCCGGCAAACTCGGAGGCTGTCTTCGACCTGTTCTACCAGGAGGTCGAACGTCTGCGCCAAGTGGCGGCGGTGCCTCCCTCGCCTGTGCGTTTTGACGCTGGAGACATCCTCGGCCGGCGTCTCAGCCGTGACGACGAGGATGAGGAGGAGCCTCCGCGCAATATGCGCCGTCGCAGTTCGTCGGTGGACGAGGGTAGCCGGGGGCACTTCCGCAACTGAGGCGGGTGGTCTAAGACCGGTGTGGGCTCGACTTGTGCCTTTGTTTTGATTGGCTTGTTTTTATTGCCGATGCCCGTCGGCGGGTGATGCTGTGGCGGTGTTGTGTACACCTTGCCCGCTCATGGGTTACTGTCATTTAGACAAAGAGGGTTTGGATTGTGTAGCACTGTTGGTTTTCCTGTTAAAGAGAGAGGCAACATGTGCCCATGTGGTCGTGTCATTATGGTCTTTTGACACGTGGGGTACTACTTCGTGCGATGCACAAGCCGCCTTGGCGTCGGCCTACCAGGGGGCGCTTTCCCATCTGGGGGCTATAAGCGTCGCCTCTGTACTTTGGTACATCAGGTCCTCAACCGTTGTGGTTAGGTCATGGACCGAAGGTAACAGTAGCCCGTTAGGCTCGGATCCAACCCCTTGGGTATCCGGCGCGGGTGGCGCGTCATTGCCGTGTAAGGTCGGGGGGCAGGGCCGCACGTAGGTGTACGGCCCATGCCACTCAGAAAGCTCGGCGAAACGCCGAAGTGCCAACAAGGGGTCGTGGCAGATATTACGCGTCCGTTCGGGCAATGTCAGTCAAACCCAACAAATCGGTAAAGTCTCCTGAACTGAGTTCGATTGGTTAATTTTGATCCAGCTCAGTGTGATTCGAATTTCGCCGTGGGAATTCGAAAACACACCAAGAATGGTCGGGGTCCACTTTGGTTCTTGGCGTTGGGGGGTTACTACCAACGCCGTTTCGGCTTGATTAAGCCTGGGTGATCGGCGGGTGCCCGGAGACGGGGGTTTGGGAATACTCCAAGAGTACCCGGCAATTTTCTTCTTTTTCCCTCGGAGAATTCGGATGACCAAGTTTCGAGGAAGGTTTTCCAAGGGTTCCCAGGAATTGTCCTTGGGACCATAGTCAAACCATCTGACTTTGACACTGTAGATGCCATTGCTCCGACGGAGCTTCAATAGGCGGTCAATGACGTATTCGTCGGGTACCGGAGGTGTGCTCTCAGGCTTATCGAGTCCGTCCAATAGTGGATGTGATGTCTCGTCTGGGGTCGACGGCCGTGGGGCCGGGATGACGTGGTCACTATTGACTCTTCGCTCTTCGCCATTCACGTCTACGACGTAGGTAGAATCATCTGCGTCGAGTACGACGAATGGGCCTACGGTCCTGCTTTGCAGCTTGTTCTTTTGTTGGTGGTACGTTGTATACACGTAGTCACCGACACGGACACGTTTGATACGTGTATCCACGTTCGAGTCGAAGTTACGCATATAGCGTTGTTGAGTCTTTTGCAAGGCCTCTACGACGGCTGGAATTTTCTGTCTTAGCTTGGCCATGAACTCACGCTTGCGCGCTAGGGGTGACCCGTCATTGAGGGTACCCTTTTTTGTCAATGGCGTCCCTGGGGAGAGGATGCGTACCGGCAAACTCGGGATTCGTCTCGGGATAACGAGTTCGAATGGCGCAATGCCTGTCGATCTGTGTGGTTGGCTATTATAAGCCATGGTCAATACGGGTAGTAGGTCATCCCAACGGTGCGGGTCGTCCGTGACGTAATGTCGGAGTTGCGTAGCCATGGTACGGTTGTACCTTTCGACTTGACCATTCGTCTGTGGGTGGTAGGCCGTGGTGCGCACTGTTTCTGTGCCCAGCACTTTCATTACGGCAATGAAGAAGTTCGACATGAACTGGGGCCCTTGATCCGATAGGATTCGGTCAGGTGGGCCATAATAGGCGACCCATGCGTCGATAATGGCTGATGCCACGGAGATTGCCGTTATGCGCCGTGAGGCGACGCATTTGGTCAGCTTGGAGAAGCGGTCGGTAGTGACCAGAATGAAGCGGTTACCAGCTTTGGTAGCGGGGATTGGCCCGAAAATATCGACCGATAGGTCTGTCAATGGTTCCGTAGCTGGGAACAGCGTCAGTGGGAACGTGTGTCGTCGTAGTGACAGCCGATTTTGGGCGCAGGTGGTACACCTGGTAATAGTGTTGTAGATATCCGTGACCATGGATGGCCAGTAATACCGACGCCGCATGGCGCAGTACATCCGGTTCATACCCGGATGGGCTGACACCGTTGCGTGATGTTCCAACGTAAGGATACGCTCGCGTAGGCTTTCCTGGATGACCAATTGGTCGCCGTACGGTGCGCGCCTGTAGAGTCCATGGCTTTCATTTTGAAAGAAGGATTTTGCCGTTCTGCGCGCCACCCGTTTAGCCAACTCGACGCAGAACGCGTCGGTTTGTTGGGCTTCCACGATATAGTCGTATTCGACGGGGGCCGCCATGTCGGTACCCGTGTACCTCCCCGTCAGCAAGCCGTTGGCCGTCTCGGCCAATGCAAGGCATGGGATATCGTCGCTGATATCTTCGACGGCGGCGACATTGTCCGTTCGGGACAAGAGGTCTGGGGCGTGGTGCGATGCACCGGGTTTGTACTGCATGTCGAATGTATATTCGGACAGACGTAGGCGCCATCGCATCAGCCGACCACTTGAGTCAGTGGTGCTGTAAATCCAGCTTCGGGCTTGATGGTCGGTTCTTATTAGGAAGCGATGGCCTTCGAGGAAGTGTCTGAGCTTGAGTACGCTCCACACAACGCCGAGGCACTCTCGTTCCGTTGTGGAATAATTCTTCTCAGCTGGGCTGAGTCCACGGCTCCAATAGCCAACCGGTAATCTAGTACCGTCAGGTTGCTCTTGCAGCAAGGTGCATCCGAGTTGGTCGGCGCAGGCGTCGACATCGACAATCATATGGTCTTTGGCCTTTGGCAGGGCCAAGATTGTTGGTGCAAGAAGCGCTTGCCGCAGGTCGTCGAAGGCCGCGAGGGCTGCGTCCGTTGGCTTTGGTAAGTCTGGAGGGACCTCCGCGCGGGTCATTGCGTTGAGCGGCTTTGCTCGTTTAGCAAAGTCTCTGACGAAACGTCGATAGACATTACACATCCCCAAGAAGCTTTCATGCTGGATCTTGGTGGTGGGGAAAGAAGCGTGCTTCAACGCGTCGACGTTCTCATTATGAACATGGAGTTGACCCGGTCGGGCAATATGTCCAAGGTACTCGACTATGTCGGAGAACCAGGTGTATTTCTCAATATTGAGAGTGACACCGGCTTCACGCAGCCGCGTTAAGACCACGTCAACGTCCTTGACGTGTTGCTCTGCAGATGCAAAGATGATGATGACATCATCTAGGTAGACGAGGCAAAGTTGCCACTTGAGTCCAGACAATAAAATGTCGAGGGCACGTTGAAACGTAGTTGGGGCGTTGGTCAGTCCAAAGGGCATGGACTGCCAATGGTAAATACCCGCATGCGTTATAAACGCAGTCTTCTCTCCGTCGGCAGGGCGTAGGGGCACTTGCCAATAGCCTGCCGTACAGTCAGTGGAGGCGAAGACCTTCGCATCTCCTAAGGAGTCCAGGAAATCCTCCATTCGGGGAAGGGGATAAGCATCCTTCTTGGTGATGTTGTTGAGTCGTCGGTAATCGACACAGAAGCGGGCCTTACCATTCTTCTTTGGTACGATGACGACGGGGCTTGCCCATGCACTGTGGCTAGGTGCTATGACCTTGACCTTCAACATCTTGTTGATTTGATCAGCAATGATCTGCCGTTTGAATGGACCCGTGCGATACGGTTGTGCCCGGATAGGGACGGCATCCGTTGGGGTTACAATAGCATGCTCAGTGGCGTGTATATTACCGATGGTACCGTCCCACATCGCGGAATGCGTGCGTAGCATCTCCCGGATTTGCTTGTGCAAGTGCTCCGGTGCTTCACTAAGGTCCACATCCTCAACAGGGTCGTCGGACGACGATGTATCTTCACCGGTTGGTGTGTCTTGGGTTGCCTTCTCTTCTGTCATGACGGCCAACATGTGCCCTTGGAATGGTTTAGCGAACCCGAGGATGCTGTTCTTACGAACTATGGCTTGGTCCGGCCCGAAGTTGCAGACCTTAACCAAAAATGGTTCATCGGGCTTGACCAGTGCAACGCCACGGGCGACTGCCACTGACTTGTGCCGACATAGGCGGATGTTGGGCGAGATGGTGACGAAGCCAGGGGTGGCACAGGTCGCCATAACCCATTCTTCCATTCGTCCTTTGACGCGAACCTGGCGACACGCCCTTACCTTAACAGGTTGGTCTTCCCACGACCGTTCCCACTTACTGGCAAGTAGCGTGGCGAGGATAGGCGTTCGCCCTAGGTTCCTGGTGAAATCACCGACATGGTCTTGCCACACAACCTTCTTCAGGCGTGTGAAGATGGCTTCGACATGGTTGTCCATGAACTCAGTACCGAGAATACATGGCACCGATAGGTGTTCGGCGACAAAGAATCGGTCGAAAATCTTGGCGCATCCAACATCTATGTACAGATGTATAGCATAATTTGCTATGAGGCGGTTGTTGTTTGCATCTTTGATGCGGGGTGTGCGCTCGAGCTTCTCAGCAGACCTCTGCCAGATGGCGGGCAAGACATTAGGTCGAACCAAGTTAATGCCGGCCCCAGTGTCCAGGACATGGAGACAGCTGTGCATTGCCCGTTGGCAAGGGCCAATAGTGGCCGCGATCTCATAGTGCCGATGTGCTGGGCATAGTATCCCTGTGACTTTACGTCTTTCACCAGTTGGTGATGATGCGCCGGGCAACCCGCTAAGGGGCACCCGGCTCATTCGTTTTTCGAGTCGGTGGACTCGTTGCTATCGCTTTCAGCGGTTGGTTTGGTATCGTCCGTTACGGAGTACACGGCAATAACGGGCGGACGGCGTTCACGTGGCCGATACGGCTCAGCGCATTGCGCAGCGAAGTGACCGGGCTTGTTACGGTTGTAACAAATGTCGGTCCTCGCCTGAGGCGACTCCTTCGGAGGAGGGGAACGGGACCGGGCCCGCGGTTGGGTAACCGGGAAGGGGCGGTCGACATTGGTATGCCGGGTTGGCATGGGCGAGGCGTACGCCACCTTAGTCGTCTAAGGACGAGGCAGCTTAAGCGATAGGCGAAGCTTGTTCGTCCCGTCCCAATACATCTGCGCGGCAGAGATGGTGTCCGCCAGAGTGCGCTTGGGGACCTGCCCGTCCAATACCCGGACATGAGATTGGATGATCTCGGAAAAGCCATTAATGAATACATCCTTGACATCTTGAGCGTGGAACAGGCCGTCTAGGCGGTCGCACTGTGTCTCAACGCGGAGCCCAAAGACTGTGGGCGACTCATTGTCGGGTTGACGCATTGTAATAATGTCGTGGTAGACGGAGGCCATTACGGCGTGGGTGGCATACTTGGCTAGAAGCCAGTTAATAGCGGCACCATAGGTACGGATCGCATATGTGCGGTGCCCGGCTTTCGAGTTGAGGGCACTCGAGAAGGCTCGTTTAGCCGCGCCTGACAGGCGAAAGTCCAAGAGAGGAAGGGCTTGTCCGTGTGTCAAGCCAGCTGCGTCACAGGCACGACGAAAGGTCGTCAGAAAGGTGAATACGCCGAGGGGGCTGGTGCCCGTAAACGGCTCTTGCCCTTGGAACGCGCCATCCAGGCGGCGGTTCATCTTATGTGTTTTATCCACTAGGGAGGGGGGCAGAGACAGATCACGTCGGATCATGAAGTAGGTACGATAGTCCAATAGGGACTTGAAGCGACTGTTGGAGGGTCGAATGACCTTAGCCGATCGGCTTTCTCCAACCTCTTCTTCGAGTCGGGACGACCCTTGTACGGACCCGGGCGGGATCGTCGAGACGCCGCGTCCGATGACGTGTCCGAAGACTCGGAGCTTGAGCTCGACTACAGGGACGACGGGGAACCCGGGGATTCTCCGGAGTCGGAGGACGAAGAGGAAGTTGTCCCACTGAACGAGCTTGACTCGTTCGCGGCCGACATGTTGGCGTTCTCAACTGAGGATGTTGAGCGGGCCAACTTGGTCTCCTTGCGGATCTTACGCAACTTCTGGCGAAGCTTGCGCTCTTGATCCCGGCGTTCGGTCGCTCGGCCAACTGGCTCTGGACGAGAGGAAGACGACTCGCCCCCCTTGGGGTCGACCTTGAAATTAGTCTTTCTCTTCGTCTTGCGACGCCACTTTGTCGCCCGGGCATCGGACTCGATGTCCTCCTGGCGCATAGCCTCCACGCTTGCGATCAGTTCGTCGTTTGCTTCCGCTAACGAGCGGTTAGTCGCTTGTTGGGCCGTCAAACGGAGACGAAGTGTCTTCACCTCCGCCTTAAGGCTCTCCGCGTCGAGCGGTTGGCCAGAGGCCGCCGCGCTCAACGCAGGTGATCCCTAGAGGGAACCACCTAGGGTGTTAGCGTCTCGCATGTTCGTAGGAACGCCTCCCGGCGGGACGTAGTCGGAAGGCAGGGCGTTGCCCTTACCCTTCCCATTGCTACGTTTCCCATCGGCACCACCAGGGGTCATTGCTCAACAGGCACAGTGCCAACAGAAGCGCTCCGCGCTCCAATTGGAGATCACCACCCACAACGCCCAGCGTCGTGGCACACACAAGTGGGAGACGCGCCCTGCGCGTCAAGCCAATGGGTGCAATACCCGTCACCGTGCCACTTGGCAACATGAGATAGCTCTCGGGAACCGCGTGCAGATGCACGCGGCAGGCAAGAGTATCCCCTGCTGCTCCACCAAATGTGGGATTATTGACGTTGGTTAATTATCCAGTAAATAGTGATCGACCGTAGACGCACGATAAAGCGAACACTATCGCCTTAGAGGCGAGGAAGAAGAACCTTTGTTCGTGCAACATCCGATGGGGAGCCGGGGGTGCCGACGACGGCGAACCCCGGTCCCATGGTGCTTTTATTATCAGACGGTAAAGGGGCGGGGTCGATCGACCGAGCGATCATAAAGATCGAATAACCACCAAACTAGAGACGATAAAAAGAAAGGACAGATATACAAGACGGAAGTAACCTCCCAAAGGACGAGCCACAAGTCAGTTCAATCCTTCACATGAAAACTGACCAGTCAGGGGGGCTACCGGGCCCAATATCCAAATATTACGGAGATATGCTACAGAGTGGATGTACTTTTGCAGAGAGAAAAAGAGCTCGAAAGGGAAAGAGGAAGGTGTCATTCCGGCGAGTGCCTTGGCTATCTCCCTCAGTTCCGGCTTGTCCACCCCAAACAGCGACCACCACCCCCGCAGGTCCCAGTTTGACTCCACAAACCTCGTCGCGACGAACTCCACCCCGATAGCGCGTGCAGCCTCCGTCCCGAGGAAAAACTGTCCCTACATGGCGGTGTAGGTGGTGAACTGCTCCTTGGTGAGCACCATGCGTTGGTCTCTGTTCAGGATCTGAGAGAGGGGGGAGGTGAATACCGACGGCGAGCGCAAAAAAAAGAGCGCACATCTATGAAAGCTCGCTAGCTATTAGATGCGGCACTGCTGGCCTGCGGGTCAAAACTTCGCGGGTCCAGGACCACCGCCAAGAAGTGTACGTCCTGAAACAGAACCACTCGCACGCTGTCGTCCGTAGGACCGCGCTCACGCTTCTTTACCGCCTCATCCAGCAGCTATAAGACATCCGCTCCGGCCGTACCCATGACCCCTTCGGCCATCAAGGTACCTGTAGCATATCTCCTTAATATTCGGATATTGGGCCCGGTAGCCCCCCTGACTGGTCAGTATTCACGTGGAGGATTGAACTGACTTGTGGCTCGCCCTTTGGGAGGTTACTTCCGTCTTGTATATCTGTCCTTTCTTTTATCGTCTATACT
>Ga0209186_1001727_pt1 | contig 15917 bp, 16 predicted proteins | sample SidtaG_FD_187426 | JGI IMG/M metagenome (GOLD analysis project Ga0209186, IMG submission 187426) | Marine algal microbial communities from Sidmouth, United Kingdom - Sidmouth_Male2 metaG (SPAdes) (version 2) | ecosystem: Host-associated > Algae > Red algae > Unclassified | place: Sidmouth...
GTTTACTTGGCGACTGAAGTCGCCAGTACGATTTAATCAAATTTCACATCCAATGCCAATCCACGCAATTCGTGAACGAGTACATTGAATGACTCAGGAATACCTGCTGTCGGTAGATTATCTCCTTTAACGATGGCTTCGTAGGCTTTTGCACGACCTACGATGTCATCCGACTTAATCGTGAGTAACTCTTGCAGGATATTGGATGCGCCAAAGGCTTCCAATGCCCATACCTCCATCTCACCAAAACGCTGACCACCAAATTGTGCTTTACCACCAAGCGGCTGTTGTGTAATGAGTGAGTAAGGTCCGATAGAACGTGCGTGCATCTTATCATCGACCATGTGCGAGAGTTTGAGCATGTAAATAACTCCAACTGTTGCTTCTTGGTGGAAACGGTCGCCCGTTTCGCCATCGTAGAGGTGGGTAAGACCGTAAGCTGGTAATTCAGCTTGGTCGATATAGCCTTGTACGTCTGCGTCTTTCGCACCATCGAAAATCGGTGTAGCGAATTTTTTGCCCAATTTCAAGCCTGCCCAACCAAGTACAGTCTCGAATATCTGTCCGAGATTCATACGTGAAGGTACACCCAGTGGGTTCAGACAAATATCAACCGGCGTACCATCTTCTAAGAATGGCATATCTTCCAAACGCACAATACGCGATACGATACCTTTGTTACCGTGACGTCCGGCGAGTTTGTCACCTACTTTGAGTTTGCGTTTTTTCGCCATATATACCTTCGCCAACTTCAATACGCCTGCCGGAAGGTCGTCACCAATGCTGATGTTGAACTTCTCGCGTTTGTATTTACTAATCTCCTCATTCACCTTAATGGTATAATTGTGAAGTAGGCGTTTTACAAGGCTGTTGGTGTGGTCGTCTTCTGTCCAGTTAGAGTAATCAATTGAGGTGTAATCCAAGTCTTTCAAGTTTCTTTGACCAAACTTGATTCCCTTCGGCAATTTTTCCTCATTATAAATACTACGCAATCCGGCAGATGTCTTGCCTTTGAGCAACGTCAATAGCTTATCTACCAAAATCGTTTTGAGTTCATCCAACGCACGAGTGTGTTGGTCTTCCAATTTTGCTAAATCCTCTTTTTCCTGCTGCTTCTTCGCTTTATCTTTCTTTGCTCTCGCAAATAATTGTTTGTCAATGATGATGCCTTTGGCAGAAGGTGGTGCTTTCATCGAAGCATCTTTGACATCGCCTGCTTTATCACCGAATATCGCACGGAGGAGTTTTTCTTCCGGCGTAGGGTCAGATTCTCCTTTCGGCGTAATCTTACCGATGATAATATCGCCTTCTTTTACCCATGCACCTACGCGAATGATACCATTTTCATCCAAATCCTTCGTTGCTTCCTCGCTGACGTTTGGTATATCATTCGTCAGTTCTTCTTCGCCTAATTTGGTATCACGCACTTCCATTTCGAATTCTTCGATATGAAGTGAAGTGAAAATATCTTCGCGTACTACACGCTCCGAAATCACGATGGCATCCTCGAAGTTGTAACCTTTCCAGGGCATAAATGCCACTTGCAGGTTTTGACCGAGTGCCAGCTCACCGCCTTGTGTCGCAAAACCTTCACAGAGAATCATGCCTTTATCTACTTTATCGCCTTTGCGGACGATAGGTTTTAGATTGATACAAGTTCCTTGATTGGTACGCTTGAATTTGGTGAGTTTGTATGTTTTCAGATTGTCATCAAAACTTACTAACTGGTCTTCATCAGTGCGGTCGTAGCGAATGACGATTTCCGTAGCATCTACATATTCTACTTCTCCTGTACCTTCAGCATTGATGAGCATACGTGAATCTCGTGCAACTTTGCCCTCTAAACCGGTACCGATAATCGGCGAAACAGGTTTAATCAATGGCACTGCCTGACGCTGCATGTTCGAGCCCATGAGTGCGCGGTTGGCATCATTGTGCGACAAAAACGGAATCAAGGACGCTGATACTCCTACAATTTGGTTAGGTGCTACGTCGATAAATTCGATTTGGTCTTCCGACGGGTCGTGTACGGGGAAATCACCGTGGTTACGACACTTCACGCGTTCATTAATAAATTCTCCCTTTTGTGTAACGAATTTTGTGGATTGGGCAATGGTTTTCATATCTTCTTCCTCTGCGGAGAGATATTGCCAGCCTTTCATATCCACTTTACCTTTTTTGACAGGACGGTATGGCGTTTCGAGGAAACCCATTTTATTGACCTTCGCGTGAACACATAAGGTCGAAATCAAACCAATGTTCGGACCCTCCGGCGTTTCAATCGTACATAGGCGACCGTAGTGGGAGTAGTGAACATCACGTACCTCAAAACCCGCACGCTCCCGCGAGAGACCACCGGGTCCGAGTGCAGAGATACGACGTTTGTGCGTAATTTCTGAAAGCGGATTGGTTTGGTCAAGGAATTGTGATAATTGGCTTGTTCCGAAAAATGAATTGATAACGGAAGAAAGGGTACGCGCATTAATCAAATCAACGGGCGTAAAGACCTCATTATCACGTACATTCATACGCTCACGAATGGTACGTGCCATACGTGCCAAGCCTACGCCAAATTGTGCGTAAAGCTGCTCACCAACGGTACGTACACGACGATTGCTCAAGTGATCAATATCATCAATTTCTGCTTTTTGGTTCATCAAGCGTACCAAGTATTTGACGATGGCAATGATGTCCTCTTTGGTGAGGGTCTTCGTGCCTCTGTCAATGTCTTGCTTGAGTTTGCGGTTGATTTTGTAACGTCCTACATCCCCCAAATCATAACGCTTATCGGAGAAAAACAACTTGTCGATAATACCACGAGCTGTTTCTTCATCCGGTGGGTCTGTACCTCTCAATTGACGGTAGATGTGCTGTACCGCTTCCAATTCTGAGTTGGAGGTGTCTTTTTGAAGGGTGTTATATATGATAGAATAATCTTCTTCGATGTCTTCGCGCTGGAGGATGATGCTTTCGACATCCGTTTCGAGGATGCGGTCGATATTTTCTTCATCCAGAATCACATCTCTTTCGAGAATGACCTCATTACGCTCAATGGTAACCACTTCGCCTGTATCTTCATCCACGAAATCCTCTGTCCAACTACGTAAGATACGTGCAGCAAGTTTGCGTCCAAGGTGTTTTTTGAGTGCTTTTTGTGTCACTTTTATCTCGTCTGCCAACTCGAAGATATCCAAAATGGTCTTATCTGAATCGAAGCCGATGGCGCGAAGAAGTGTCGTAACAGGGAATTTTTTCTTACGGTCAATGTAGGCGTACATAACCGTATTAATATCGGTGGCAAATTCCATCCAAGCTCCCTTGAAGGGGATGACTCTCGCGGAATAGATTTTCGTACCGTTCGGGTGCAAACTCTGTCCGAAGAATACGCCCGGTGAACGGTGCAGTTGCGTCACGATGATGCGCTCTGAACCGTTGACAACAAACGTTCCCTTCGGTGTCATGTAAGGAATGTTACCGAGAAAAACATCTTGTACCACTTGCTCAAAATCAACGTGTTCTTCGTCGTTGCAGGAAAGTTTGAGTTTGGCTTTTAGTGGTACATTGTAGGTAAGTCCGCGTTGAGAACATTCTTCGATAGAATATCTTGGCGGGTCAATGAAGTAATCCAAGAACTCCAATTCAAAGATGTTTCGCGCATCCGAGATAGGGAAGTTCTCTTGAAACACTTTGTACAAGCCCTCATTACTTCTGTTCTCGGGGGTAGTTTCGAGTTGGAAGAATTCTTGGAATGATTTAACTTGAATTTCGAGAAAATCAGGATACTTATCTGCATGATTGATTTTACCGAAACTAATGCGTTCTGCTACCTTAGTCATGTAATGATGTTTAGCCAAAAATGGATGAGATTGTTTTGATTGTAAGGGATTGCACGATTGTTTGATTGTATCTTTTCGCTTTATGAAAAACTTCATATAGGCAAAATTTTACAGTTTCACATTCATACAATTTCAATAATCATTAAAACCGAACTTTTCCGGTGAATTTTGAGGATTTAATTAGTTGCTTTAATATATGGGAATAGGCTTAACCGATTTTTCGATTAAGCCCATACCCCTTTCAAGTAATTTTGAATGAACGAATTGTAGATGTTGAATTGTTCTATTTCATTTATTCAAATTTACTTGCACTATCTTGCTTACTTGATTTCTACCTCTGCACCGACTGCTTCGAGTGCTGCTTTGATAGATTCTGCTTCGTCTTTCGGTACACCTTCTTTTACATTACCGGGTGCTGCGTCAACGATTCCTTTAGCTTCTTTCAAGCCCAAGCCAAGTAAGTTTTTAACTTCTTTGACAACTTTGAGTTTTGCTGCACCTGCTGATTTCAATACGACATCGAATTCAGTTTGTTCAGCAGCACCACCAGCGTCGCCTCCGCCACCGGGAGCAGCCATAGCTACTGCTGCTGCAGCCGGCTCAATGCCGTAAGTGTCTTTTAATACATCTGCCAAATCCTTCACCTCTTTAACGGTAAGGTTGACCAATTGTTCAGCTAATGCGCTTACATCTGCCATGATGATAATTTTTTGAAAACGAATCTCTTAACTATTGCTAATCAACTAATTATTCGTTTGTATTTTTTTTATTTAATAATTTTAGAAATGCCTGATTTAGTGATAAATGAAGTCCGTAACTACCTCAAGTCTCTCCAAACATGCTTTCTATATTATAATGTCGCTACCTGTGTAGCGTGGAAGCCGAATTAAGTTGAAGTTTAAGAATAAGTCTAAGTTTAATTGTGTTTTAAACTTAAACTTGTACTTAAACTTAATCTTTTTACGCCTGTTCTCCTCTCTCTTCGAGTGCTTTGAGCAAGCCTGAAATGGTATTGCCACCTGATTGAAGCGAACCAAGAACATTTTTGATAGGTGATTGTAATAAGAGAATAACGTCACCAATCAATTCGTTCTTAGACTTGAGATTGCTCAATGATTCAATCTGGTCGTCACCTAAGAAGATGTCAGTATCAATATATGCTGCTTTGAGAGTTGGTTTTTCGTTTTCTTTGCGAAACTCTTTGATGATTTTCGCCGGTGCATTGGAGACTTCTGAGAACATTATAGCAGTAGGACCCTTAAGGGCATCATACAAATCGACATAAGCCGTATCGTTGACCTGCTCTAGTGCTTTACGCACGAGGGTATTTTTCAACACCTTGACCTCAATATTTTTCTCAAAGCACTTTCTACGCAAATTGTTGATTTGCTCGACAGTCAATGCAGAGTAATCTGTTACGTAAAAATATTGTGCGTTACTGAATTTATCTTTAAGTGCCTCTACCGTAGCGATTTTTTCCTGTGTCATCTTAATTGATTTTTGATTTTTGATTTAGTGATTTTTGATTGTATCAATCTAAAATCTGAAATCTAAAATCATTTAATTACTTGATAGATTTTATGTCAATCGGAATACCCGGACTCATGGTAGAAGCTACAACGAGCGACCTTACATAAGTACCTTTGGCGGTAGAGGGCTTCATTCTCATGAGCGTAGTGATTAACTCCCCTGCGTTTTCAGCAAGTTTGTTTGGCTCGAATGAAACTCGTCCGATAGAATTGTGAATGATACCGAATTTATCGACACGGAAGGCGATTTTACCACCTTTTACATCGGTGACTGCTGCACCAACATTGGGTGTGACTGTTCCGGTTTTCGGGTTAGGCATGAGTCCTCGTGGTCCGAGAACACGCCCCAATCGTCCGATTTTTGCCATGACATTAGGTGAGGCAACGACTACGTCGAAATCTGTCCAACCGCCCTGTACCTTAGCAATAAGGTCATCCAATCCGACGAAGTCCGCGCCTGCGGCTGTGGCTTCGTCTTCTTTGTCAGGTGTACAGAATACCAAAACGCGTTTGGTTTTACCCGTACCATGTGGTAAGGATACTGTACCTCTGAGGGCTTGGTCAGCTTTACGCGGGTCGATTCCCAAATGCATGTGGACATCGACTGACGCATCAAATTTCGCAGTATTCACTTTTTTGACAAGTGCCATTGCTTCCTCTAATGTGTATAGCTTACCGGCTTCGATTTTCTCATTTGCAGCTTTACGCTTTTTAGAAACTTTTGCCATAATTATTACACGGTTGACGGGTGAACGGCTGACGGTGAACGGCAGACGATATTCCGTCTTTTTTATTAGTAAAAACAACATCGAAAGAGGTAATTCGATATTGAAAAATTATTTACACGGTGGACGGCTGACGGTGGACGATAAACGGTCACTCACAGCCGTAAATTTACTCGGCAGCATCTGCGGTTGCCCACGGCGCATCACCCGAAACGGTCAAACCCATACTGCGGGCTGTACCTGCGACCATCTTCATGCCGGACTCTACGGTGAAGGCATTGAGGTCGGGCATTTTGTCTTCAGCGATAACTTTGATTTGATCCCAAGTTACGCTGCCTACTTTATCACGATTGGGTACTGCCGAACCACTTTTGAGTTTGGCTGCCTCCAATAATTGGACTGCCGCAGGTGGGGTCTTGATGATATAGGTGAAGGATTTATCCTTAAATACTGTAATCGTAACAGGTAATACTTTGCCCATACGGTCTTGGGTGTCAGCATTGAATCTTTTGCAAAATTCCATGATGTTCACCCCTTTCGCACCAAGTGCGGGACCTACCGGTGGTGCAGGATTTGCCTGCCCGCCTCTAACCTGTAATTTGATAAATCCTGATACTTCTTTTGCCATCTTTATAATTTTGAATGAGTGAATGAGTGAATTTTGAATGAGTGAATTATTAATGTGATAATGCTGAAATGCGTTAATGCGACAATAGTAAATCTTTATTCATTCTAAATTTTATCATTCATTCATAAAAATCTTTTTTAATATAAAAACGAATGCGAATACATACAATTATTTAGAAAAAACAAATGAGCATTTTAATTCATTCAAAATTCACTCATTCACTCATTCAAAATTAATACTACGTTTGTTTTTCAACTTGCATGAAGTTCAATTCGACTTCTGTACCGCGTCCGAATATTTTTACAATTACTTTTAATTTTTTCTTTTCTTCGTTGATTTCCTGGATAGTTCCGATAAAGTCATTGAATGCACCATCAATAATTTTGACAGATTCGCCTACAATGAATGGTTCGCTCAATGATTCGCCTTCTTCTTGCGATTCGTCCACCTTACCTAATATACGGTTAGCCTCGGAAGGCTGCATAGGAATTGGGTTGGATTTGCCCAAAAAATGAATCACATTGGTAATACCCGATATGGCTTGTACCATTTCGCCACTAAACTTGCCTTCAACAGCCTCAACTAAAATGTAACCGGGTAGTATATTTCGCGCCTGAATCACTTTTTTTCCGTTGCGAATTTTATAGACTTTTTCGGTGGGAATGAGTACCTGAGTAACAACATCTTCCCAGTTGGAACGTGAAATTTCCAAGTCAATGCGTTCTTTGAGTTTATTTTCTTTGCCACTAATAACTCTAAGACAGTACCACCTTTTATCTCCGTATGCCATAATTGATTATGTACCGTAAATGAGTGTTTTGAGGATAACACTTGAAATGTTATCCATAACAAAAATGATGAGTGCTATGATGACAGATGCTACAAGTACGAGTACAGTGTTGCTCTGTAAGTCGGACCAAGTGGACCACGTTACTTTATTCGCCAACTCGTTGTAACTGTCTTTAATGTATGAAATTACACTTTCCATGTGTTGTAGTTTATTTGGTTTATTTGGTTTATTAGTTTATTGAGTTTACTGAGTTTACTGAGTTTGTTGAGTTCGCAAGTGTTCGACACTTTTGAACTTTATAAAACTAATAAACTAAATGAACTAAATGAACTAATAAACTAAATAAACTAACTTGCACGGGCAGTAGGACTTGAACCCACAGCCTACGGTTTTGGAGACCGTCGCTCTACCAGTTGAGCTATGCCCGTAATTAATGAGTAAGTTTTGAACTTTCAAATAAGATAACGAATTTACTGCGTAAATCGCTTCTTTGAATTATTTTCAAAATCCTTTTTCATTAAGATGCTTGAAGCCCACGACACATTTGCCGCGAGCTACAAGTTTTTATTTCAAAATAAATTCATTTGTAGGGATAGGGCATGCCCTATCCCTACAAATTTGAACCTATTATTCTTATTCAATAATTTCAGTCACCTGACCTGCGCCTACAGTACGTCCACCTTCGCGAATCGCGAAACGAAGACCTTTTTCCATAGCGATTTTTGTAATCAAGTGTACTTCCAAAGATACGTTGTCACCGGGCATTACCATCTCAACGCCATCCGGCAATTTGATGTCACCTGTAACGTCAGTGGTACGGAAGTAGAATTGTGGACGGTATCCGTTGAAGAATGGTTTGTGACGACCACCTTCATCTTTACCAAGTACATATACCTCACACTTAAATTTGGTGTGTGGCGTAACTGAACCCGGCTTGCAGATAACCATACCACGCTTGATAGCAGTTTTCTCAATACCACGAAGGAGCAAACCTGCGTTGTCACCAGCTTCACCTCTATCGAGGATTTTGCGGAACATCTCTACACCTGTGATAACTGATTTGAGTGGCTCGTCCATGAAGCCGATAATCTCAACGGGATCACCAGAGTTGATGATACCACGCTCGATACGACCTGTAGCTACTGTACCACGACCTGTGATAGAGAATACATCCTCAATCGGCATCAAGAAGTCTTTGTCAACGTCACGCGGAGGAAGTGGAATGTCATTATCCACTGCATCCATCAATGCTTTGACTTGCTCTACTGCCGCTGCATCACCTTCGAGTGCTTTGAGTGCTGAACCTGCAATGACACTAATGTTGTCACCATCAAATTGATAGCTACTCAATAGTTCACGCACCTCCATTTCCACGAGTTCAAGCATTTCCTCGTCATCTACGAGGTCAACTTTGTTCATGAAAACAACAATCTGTGGTACACCTACCTGACGTGCAAGTAAGATGTGCTCACGAGTTTGTGGCATAGGACCGTCGGTAGCCGCACATACGAGAATAGCACCGTCCATTTGAGCAGCACCCGTTACCATGTTTTTAACATAATCGGCGTGACCCGGACAGTCAACGTGTGCATAGTGACGAGCAGCAGTTTCATATTCTACGTGTGCCGTATTAATAGTGATACCACGCTCTTTTTCTTCAGGAGCAGAGTCAATGCTGTCGTAATCCATTTTTGCACTACCTGTCATTTCAGCTAATACTGAAGTAATCGCAGCAGTCAAAGTGGTTTTACCATGGTCAACGTGACCGATAGTACCGATATTTACGTGGGGCTTATCCCTGTTAAAAGTTTCCTTAGCCATCGGTTTGTGAAATTTTTATTGATGTGAAAATTTTATTAAAAAATGATTGTTTTATTGCTGTATTGCTATATTGTTTTATTGCTAAAAAATGCTATTAAACCATATAGCAATGTAACAGTTAAAACAATAAAAAAACTTCGAGCCAATGGGGGGAATTGAACCCCCGACCCCTTCCTTACCATGGAAGTGCTCTACCCCTGAGCTACATTGGCAGAGACTAATGAGTGAATGAATGAATGAATTTTGAATGAGTGAATGTTTTTAATGCGACAATGCGATAATGATGCAATGCGACAATGGAATATTACTACATTTACGCATTTCAGCGTTGTCGCATTAATTATTCACTCATTCAGTCATTCAAAATTTACTCATTGATTCAAAGAGCGGAAGACGAGACTCGAACCCGCGACATTCAGCTTGGAAGGCTGATGCTCTACCAACTGAGCTACTTCCGCTTGTTGTTAGTTAATGAGTTTATTAAGTTCATAGAGTTTATTAAGTGAAAATAATTTTGCTTCGCAAAATTCTTAATAGAACTCATTTACTTTATAAACCTAATAAACTAATAACTAAAAAATGGTGGGGGTGATAGGATTCGAACCTATTCAGTCAAAGACACCAGATTTACAGTCTGGCCCGGCTCTCCAACTCCGGCGCACCCCCGGTAATCAGTGAGTTTTAATTAGTTGATGGAGTGATTAGGATAATTTGCTTTTTTATTTTTTAAAATATTAATTCAAAAATAACCTATTGTGTTTATTATTAATTTTTTACGTCGTAAAAAATTGTAAATAATTGGACTCATTAGCTAATTAACAATTTCAATTCATTAAATACACTGTAAAAAAAAAGTCGAACTTTTTCGACATTTTTCTATTTCCACCTATCCTACCGGAATGTCTATGAAAAATAGATGAAAAAATGGAGCCGATGGAGGGATTCGAACCCCCGACCCGCTGATTACAAATCAGCTGCTCTGGCCAACTGAGCTACATCGGCAAAATTTAGTTGTTTTTGTCAGTTTTTAACCAAATTATCTTCTATAATCTGACCTTTTTTTCAAAGTGCTTGCAAATTTACGAACTTTTCTGAAAATGAAAAGGGTTTGGTTTACTTTTTTTCATTTTTTTTCAACTTTTTTTCTTTCTGCGCTTGAGATTTGGGGTTCGTTGATTTGTGATTTGTTTTGCAAGCCATATAATTATTATGTGATATGCTTCAAATTCCAAAAAATATCTCAAAAAATCGCGTTAGATTGGAATTTGGTTTTTTATGTTCTTCTAAAACTTGAAATCAGTTAATAAATTGAATTGTCATAACGTACATGTCTTCTATTTCGTTCCATACGCACAAAAAAAATCCGTTTTCTATTGAAAACGGATTTTTTTGTGAAATTCCAAATCTCAAATTCCAAGATTTTTAAGTTTTGGAATTTGGAATTTCAGTTTATCTGCGGCTCATTTTTTCTTTTCGCTTGATAAGTTGTCTTCTCAGGACGCCTACGGCACTATCGACAGACCCTTCAAAGGTCTTGCTGGTTTCTCTGACGATTAGGGTGTCTCCGGGTACTTGGAGTTTAATTTCAGCGATTTTGTCTTTCACCTGTCCGGTGTTTTCCAACCGGAGTGTCACATCTGCGTCGATAATCCGGTCGTAGAAGGTCTCAAGTTTGTTGACTTTTTTGTCTACAAATTGAAGTAATTTTCTGTCGGCTACAAAGTGAACGGATTGCGTCTGTACTCTCATATCAATCTATTTATATGGTTATGAAATATCAATGAGTGATTTCAATGATACAATGCGATAATGATACAATGCGACAATGATAATGAATAAATGTTTTAATGCGTCAATATTAGCTTCATTGTCGCATTAACGCATTTTGGCATTATCGCATTAACATTCACTCATTCGCTCATTCAAAATTCACTCATTTTTAATAGCTTTGGGGTGTGCTTGTTCATATACTTTTTTGAGTTTTTCGATGGAGTTATGGGTGTAAACTTGGGTTGAAGCTAAGGAACTATGTCCTAGTATTTCTTTTATTGCGTTGAGGTCTGCGCCGTTTTCCATGAGGTGTGTTGCAAAGGTATGTCTTAGGACGTGTGGGCTGCGCTGTTCTTGCGACGTGACTTGTGACAGGTAACGCTTTACTATATTGTAAACGAATTTTGGGTAAAGTAAGTTCCCTTTGTCTGTCAAAAATAGGTCATTACCTGCAGAGGGGAATGTTTCGTGACGTAAAGTAGTGTATTTTTCTAATAATTTTTTGAGATGATTGGAGAAGGGTATCAGGCGTTCTTTGCTGCCTTTGCCCATGACACGGAAGCGACAGTGGTGCATATCGACATCCTGCAAAGTGAGTCCGATGAGTTCGGCACGTCTCATGCCTGTGGCGTAGAGGGTTTCGAGGATGAGGCGGTTGCGGAGTCCGGGAAAGCCTTCTCCAAAATCGACGTTTTGGAAGAGGAGTGCCATGCTTTTGTTGGTGACAAAGGCGGGGAGTCGTTCGCCATTTTTGGGCATGACGACTTTGTTCATTGGGTTGATAGTTATCCAGTTGCGTTTGAGGGCAAACTTATAGTAGGTCTTGAGCGCGGATAGTTTGCGGTTGACGGTGGTGGTATTCATGCCGCTTTCCAACATAGAGACTATCCACGAACGGATGTGTATATGTTGGGCATCTTCCATAACCGTAATAGTATAGGTGGTACGAATGTACAAGTCAAACTGTTCTAAATCATTCCGGTAAGCCTGAATGGTATGGGAGGCGTATCTCTTTTCGAGTTTGAGATATTGGAGGAAAGATTTTAGTTTTTGCTTCAAACGGACTTCGTTAATTTTGAATGTTGAATGAGTGAATTTTGAATGGTACACTCATTTTCATTCGTTTCATTTCGATTGCGTAATGCAAGGTAACAAATCGAATGATGAAAGTCAAGTACTGATTTTATTCAATTGCTTTTTTGTAAGTTCATAGCGATTGACTGTCTGATGAAAATTAATCCAACCGGGCGTCGTTTCGTAGGTTTTCACCAATTCAAAACCTAATTTTTTCAAGGTTTTGTTGGGGGCAATGTTTTCGGCGCGTGGTTCGCAGATTAATTTTTCCAAGTCAAAATTTTCAAAATAATATGGAATCGTTTGTTGTAAAAATTGCAAGCCGAGTCCTTTTTGTCTGTGATTGCTCTCCCATAGGTGTAGGTGCATGACGGCTGTTTTTCCGAAATCAATGGTGTTGATATTGGAATGTCCGCTTGGCTTGCCGTTGATTAACCATATGATGTAGTAGAATTTTTTTTCGTAATATAGTTTTTCATATTCTTTCTGCAAATTATTTATCCAATCCGTTCGCTTCGGAAATTTACTTTTATCTGCACCCATTCCTTTGAGAAATTCTGCATCTGCATCAACGAAGTAGTTGACGATTTTTGGGATGTCGTTGAGTTGCATTTCTCTTGTGCTTAGTTTCATTTCGTTTTATCATTTCGACTAACTTAACATGCTAACTTTGAAAAATAAAAATATGTTTGTACTTAAAATGAGGAATCTACCTCGAATTTGAACTAAAACACGGCTGACATTTTACAAATCTATTGATACCCCACATCTTTTTCGGTTGCACGAGTTGGCTGACATTTTGCAAATGGCAGACAACAGCATTTTTGTATTTTATTGATAATTAGAGGCTTTATACTTTATTAAAATTTAAAATAAATAATAAAATAAATAATTCCGTTTGCTAAATTTTTTAAGTTTAGCAAACGGGATACTTAGAGATGTAGGCTATCGTTAGATTTTACAAATGGCAGACGAGTTTTAGTCCAAAATTCAAATGTAAATTTTCTTTTTTAAAAAAGAATCGAACATAACGTTGTTAAGTTAATTAAAATATTTTCATTTCATTTATCATTAAAAAACAATAAAATACGGCTATTTATTAAAAATAAAAAACAAAATATCACTCAAATTACAATCATTTTCCCAAATCCCATAAAAGAAAAACAACTCAATTTTGTACTTTGCCAATACTTTCTAATCTGCCGTCAGGCTGACAGCCTTACATTATGTACAATAAACAAATAGAAACCCTCCCACTTCCACAATTACGCACACTGCAAAGTGAACGTCTCATCGCTTTAGTCAAGCGATTGTATGCGGATGTGCCGTTTTACAAAAAACAACTGGACGATGTAGGTATAAAGCCCGGCGACATTAAAAGTCTGGCGGATTTGCGGCGTTTGCCCTTTACGCGCAAGACGGATTTGCGGGATAATTATCCCTACGGCATGTTTGCCAAACCAATGGAAGATGTGCGCCGTATCCACGCTTCGAGTGGTACGACGGGCAAGCCTACGGTGGTCGGCTACACGAAAAATGACTTGGATATTTTTGATGATGTGGTGGCGCGTTCGCTGATGTGTGCGGGCGCGAGACCGGGCATGAAGTTGCACAATGCGTATGGTTATGGTTTGTTTACGGGTGGCTTGGGGATGCACGGCGGCGCGACGAAAATGGGTATGGCGGTCATCCCCGTATCGGGCGGTATGACGGAACGGCAGTTGACGATTTTGCAAGATTTTAAGCCGGAAGTAATGTGTTGTACGCCTTCGTATGCACAGACGCTTTCGGAGGAATTTGCCAAGCGGGGCATTGATACGCAGGATTTGGCGGTGCAATATGCGGTACTCGGTGCAGAACCCTGGACGGAGGCGATTCGGGCGCAAGTAGAAGCCGGATTGAATGTAACGGCAACCAATATATATGGTTTGAGTGAAATTATCGGTCCGGGTGTTTCGCAAGAAGATTTTGAAGAAAAAGGTACGGGAAGTTACGTTTGGGAAGACCATTTTTTCCCGGAAGTCGTCCACCGCGATACGGGCGAACCTCTCCCCTACGGCGAGGAAGGTGTGTTGGTGTTTACGACTTTGACAAAGGAGGCATTTCCCTTATTGCGGTATTGGACGAATGATATTTGTTCGCTTCATTATGATAAAAATGCTAAACGGACGCACGTAAAAATGTCGGCAATCAAGGGCAGGGCGGATGATATGTTGATTATTCGCGGGGTGAATCTTTTTCATACACAAGTGGAAGAAGTGATTCACGAGTTCGATTTTTTGAGTCCGAATTATAAGCTAATCGTAGAGCGCGAAGGCACGATGGATACTGTTACGGTAGAAGTCGAAACTACAAAAGGGGTTGACCCTCAAAATGATTCATTTAAAACAGAATTACGCGAAAAAATCAAAAATACGATTGGACTTTCGATGGATATTGAACTGAAATCGCCCGGAAGTATTCCGCGTAGTCAAGGAGGGAAATTGAGTCGAATTGAGGATAGGCGAGGGTAAGTTCAAGTGCAAGTGCAAGTGCAAGTATAAAGTGCAAATTCAAATATAAGTCTTATACTTCAAACGGGGTCAATTCCGGAAAATTAGGAGCTTTATTTTCCAATGAAACATGTTCCATTGGAGAGGTTTCCGTCTTTTTTGATTTTCCGAAATTTATGCCGTTTGAAGTATAATTATACATTTCAAGCTCATTTATGAATAACAAACTAAACGATAAAAACGTACTCATCACCGCCGGTGCTCAGGGGATAGGTGAGGCGATTACGAAACACTTTATTGATAGCGGTGCCAATGTTGGTATTCACTATTTTTCCAGTGCTGATATGGCGAATCAATTAAAGGAATACGCAATTAGCAAAGGGCAAAAAGCAGTAACGATACGCGGCGACTTGACGAAGGAAGCAGACGCACAACTGGTGGTCGAGAAAACGGTAGAGGCACTTGGCGGATTGGATATACTCATCAATAATGCAGGTTCACTTGTAGCACGTCAAAAGCTGCCCGAAATTGAGGCAGATTTCTGGAATCAGGTGATGGATATTAACCTCACTTCTATGATGTATGCCACCAAATCTGCCGTTCCGCATCTCTCAAAAAACGATAACAGTAGCATTGTTAATTTGTCGTCTCTGGCGGAGCGAAAAGGTGGTCATGGGGGTTAGCTTGCTTATGCTACGAGTAAGGGAGCGATTCTGACTTTTACACGCGCACTTTCTACGGAATTAGGCGGTCATGGCGTGCGGGTCAATGCCGTTGCGCTCGGACTTATTTTGGGGACTTCCTTTCACGCTACACATACCACAAGCGAATCAGCCGCTAAAACAATTGTCGGTATTCCCATACAAAGAGCCGATAATCCTGACGACGTTGCAAGAGCGGTTTTGTATCTGGCATCTGAGTATGATGGTTTTATTACCGGAGCTACGCTTGATATTAATGGCGGGGTTTATAATATGTAAATTGGGTATTGTAAATTAAATAAGTTATTTTTTTTGAAATGTAAAATGCAAAATAATAAATGTAAAATGTAAAAGTTGTAGGACGCGAGGCAAACGTTTCTACCTCTTACCTATTTGATTATCGGTAGTGTGTTTGAAGTAATGCTATTTTGAAAATAAAAGGACAATTCATAAATTTGCATATTCATAAACAAAAATAAATATACGATGAATTGTCCTAAATGTTGTAGCTCAAAGATAAAGAAAAATGGTCACATTCACAATGGCAAACA
>Ga0209186_1001729_pt1 | contig 15914 bp, 13 predicted proteins | sample SidtaG_FD_187426 | JGI IMG/M metagenome (GOLD analysis project Ga0209186, IMG submission 187426) | Marine algal microbial communities from Sidmouth, United Kingdom - Sidmouth_Male2 metaG (SPAdes) (version 2) | ecosystem: Host-associated > Algae > Red algae > Unclassified | place: Sidmouth...
GGCCTATTTGGCGAGAGATGTTTCCACATTATTTATCTACTATTGTTAAGTAGATTTTTTTTGTTTGAGTCGTTTGAGTTGTTTTTTCGGTTCTGGCGTGAGACGCATTCAATGCGTCTGTACTTTTTCGGTTCTGGCGTGAGACACATTCAATGCGTCTGTACTTTTATGAAAATGTAGTATTAAAAAAATAAATTGTGTTATGAAGAAAATTGGAATTCTTTTTGGTCAGGAAAATACATTCCCTCATGCTTTTATTGAGCGTGTAAATAGTAAGAAAGCGAAGGGTATTGTGGCGGAGGCTGTATCTATTGAAAAAGTGGTACAGGGTGAGGCGACGGAATATGCGGTGATTGTTGATCGTATTTCGCAGGATGTGCCTTTTTACCGTTCTTATTTGAAGAATGCGGCTTTGTGTGGTACAGCAGTCTTGAACAATCCTTTTTGGTGGAGTGCAGATGAGAAGTTTTTTAACAATGCTTTGGCGACGAAGTTGGGCGTGCCTGTGCCAAATACAGTGTTATTGCCTTCGCACAAACATCCTGATGATACAACAGGTGAATCTTTCCGCAATTTGGCTTTTCCATTGGCTTGGGAAAATATTTTCGAGTATATTGGGTTTCCTGCGTATTTTAAGCCATTTGCTGGTGGAGGCTGGAAAAATGTATATAAGGTAGAAAATATGGAACATTTCTTCAAGACGTATGGAGAGACTGGACAGTTGGTGATGATGTTGCAAGAAGAAATTAAGTTTGATGCTTATTTCCGTTGTTATTGTATAGGTGGGGATAATGTGCGTATTATGCCTTATGAGCCTCGCAATCCACACCATCTTCGTTATGTACAAGAGGAAGTGGATACTGATCCTAAGTTGTTGAAGACGGTACATGATTATGTATTGAAGTTGAATGACGGGTTGGGCTACGACTTTAATACAGTGGAGTTTGCTGTGAGAGATGGCATTCCTTATGCGATTGATTTTTGTAATCCTGCACCTGATGCAGATCGTAACTCTGTGGGTGAAGAAAACTTTGAGTGGGTGGTAGAAACGGCTGCAAATGTGGCAATTGCGAGAGCAAAAGCACAAAAGAAGGGCAAAGATAATTTGACTTGGGGAACATTTATGAAAGATTGCGTGAAAGGATCTATGGCTGTGCGTAAGACTACTCGTAAGAAGAAGTAGATTTTTTTCGTATAAGTGATGTACGTTTTTAAAATTAGGAGCGAAAGGTCAGGTGCTTCGTCGTGATGCATGGGCCCGCTATCCGCTACTATACCAAAAGCCTTTTTGGGCAGACACACAGGTCTGCCCCTACAAGCCCACGCTGCTTTTTGGTATAACGCTACTATCGGGGCTATTTTGGGTGGTAGGAACGTTGTATAGTGGTGATTTTTTTTCGGTTCTGGCGTAGAGACGCATTCAATGCGTCTGTACGGGATTGCTTTTTTTTCTTTTAAATTGATGAGATATGAAAGTTGCTGTTTTGGATTTGAATAATAATGTGGCGAATCAGGGGATTAAGTGTATTCGAGATTTGTTAGGGGAATATGGTGTAGCGCATGGATTAGATTTGTCGTATGAGATATTTGATGTGCGGCATCGAGAGGAAGTACCTTCTACAGATTTTGACGCTTATATTTCTTCGGGTGGTCCAGGAAGTCCTTTAGAGACAGAAGGAATGTCTTGGGAAGCCAAGTATTTTAAGTTGATTGATAAGTTGATGGCGCATAATGCTTCGACGGCAGAAAATAAGAAGCATGTATTTTTTATTTGTCATTCATTTCAGTTGTTTTGTCGCCAGTATGAGTTAGGGAATGTGTGTAAGCGTCGTCGATATTCGTTTGGAGTGTACCCGATTCATAAGACGGAAGCTGGGCGTAAGGAGCGATTTTTGAAAGATTTACCTGACCCATATTATGGGGCTGATTTTCGAGCATTTCAAGTGATTGAACCGAATGCGGAACGTATGGAAGAGATGGGAGCGACTTTGTTGTCGATTGAGAAGGATCGCCCGCATGTGGATTTGGAACGGGCAATGATGGCGATGCGGTTTACAAAGGAATTTTTTGGTACACAGTTTCATCCAGAGGCAGATGCAGAGGGAATGGCGATGTATTTTCAAGTAGAAGAGAAGAAAAAGCAGGTGATTGAGGCACATGGGGTAGAGAAATATGAGTCAATGGTGGAGCAGTTGCTTGATCCTACTAAAATTGTTCTGACGCAGGCGAGTATTTTACCCAGCTTTTTGGACGAGGCACTTGGGGTTTTGGTTTAAGTCGTTTTTTGTGGGTGAGCATGTTTTTGAACCATATAAGTGCATTTAGGTTTTTGTGGGTGAGCATATTTGAGACGCATTCAATGCGTCTTTACTTTTTACCATTTAAGTTTTTTTTAAGTGAAAATTTATGATACGAGAAATTCGTGAGAAATTTAATAAGGGGTTTAGTGAGAAGAAGTATGCCGCTTTCTTAGAGAGTCTTGTGGCGTTTGATACACCACCTTTGTTTCGTATTGTGGAAACACCTGTGTTTGTGGATGAGCAGTTGAAGGGGCGTTTGATTGAGGCTACAGAGCAGATTGTGGATTTGTTGGTGTCGCCTGGTTTTATGGAGCAAAGTGCTTTGAGTGTGCCTAAAGATTTGTCTGTGCCTAACGAGACAGCACATCCTGATTTTTTGGCGATTGATTTTGCGGTGTGTATAGACGAAAAGGGCGATTATATGCCACAGTTGATTGAGTTACAGGGGTTTCCTTCCTTATTTTGTTTTGTGGATGTCTTAGCAGAGCGGTATAAAACGATTTTTGAGATTGAAGGAAATTGGACGCATTATTTTCCTGATATTAATCAAGAAGAGTATTATGATTTTTTGAGGGAAATTATTGTGGGAAAACATAATGCGGAAAATGTGATTTTGTTAGAGGTAGAGCCTGAGAAACAAAAGACACAGATTGATTTTTTGTTTACAGAACAGAAGTTGGGCGTGAAAACAGTTTGTTTATCTAAGGTGAAAAGTGAGGGAAAAAAGCTGTATTATGAGGCAGATGGCAAGCAGATTCCAATTCATCGTATTTACAATCGTTTGATTTTTGAGGATATTTACCAACGTTCTGATTTTTTAAAAGATGCGATTGATATTCGAGAAGGTTTTGATGTAGAATGGGTGAGCCATCCTAATTGGTTTTTTCGGATTAGTAAGCATACATTGCCTTCTTTAAAAACGCCTTACGTACCTGATACGAATTTTTTGGATAAGGACAATGTGCCTGATGATTTATCGAAGTATGTATTGAAACCCTTGTTTTCGTTTTCAGGACAGGGTGTGATTATGGATGTGACACAAGAGGCGATTGATGCAGTGGAAGATCCGTCTAATTATATTTTACAAAAGAAAATTGAGTACGTGCCTGTGATTGATTCTCCGCATGGGAAGATTAAGTGCGAGATTCGGATGTTGTATGCGTGGAAGAAGGGAGAGCAGCGTCCTACACTATTGACGAACTTGGCTCGGATGAGTCAGGGAATGATTGGGGTGAGCCATAATAAGGCGAGTTCTTGGTCAGGGGGAACGGTTGCTTTTTTTCGGGGGTAGTTTTTTCAGTGCCGTAGTTCTTAGTGCTGTGGTGCTGTCGTTTTTTACTGTGAGTTGAGACATATGGCCGTGTGTCTTTACTGGAGTTTTTTGATGGTGTCTTTTAGGAGGGTGGAGGCTTGGTTTATTTCTTCGAGAGTGGTTTGTTTACCGATACTTAGGCGGATTGCGCTGTGGATTTGGTGTTTGGGGAGTTGCATGGCTTGTAGGACATGTGAAGGGGTTGGATTGGTGGAAGTACAGGCAGAACCTGTGGCCATGGCGAGTTGATTTTGTAGAATTTCGGTAAGCATGGTGGCTTCTATATTTGCAAAAGAGATATTGAGAGTATTGGGCAAGGCGTTGTTTAAATCGGTATTTATTATTGCATTTATTTCTAATAAGTTTTTTATTAGCTGACTGCGTAGATTAGTTGTTTTTGCTGTGTGGTAGCCTTCTTTTTGTATGATTTTGGTGGCTTCTCCAAAGCCTATGATGGCAGGTACGTTTAGTGTGCCTGAGCGCATATTTTTTTCGTGACCCCCTCCGAAGATGAGTGGGGATAATTTGATTTTTGGGCTTATGTATAATGCGCCAATTCCTTTTGGGCCGTAGCATTTATGGGCTGAAAATGCCATAAGGTCAATTCCTAATTCTTGTATATTTACGGGTATTTTACCGATGACTTGGGTAGCATCACAGCAAATAGGAAGGTCATGTTTGTGGGCTATTTCGGTAATTTTTTTGATTGGGTGTAGCATACCAGTTTCGTTATTGGCGTACATAATGGCGAGAAGAATTGTGTCTTTTTGGATTGCGTTTTGCAGTGCATTTAGGTCAATTGCGCCTCTTTGATTTACAGGTAAATAAGTGATTTTTGCTCCTTGCGTTTCTAAGAATTTACAGGTACTTAGGACGGCTTTGTGTTCCGTTTGAACAGTGATGATGTGGTTTCCCTTCGTTTTATTAGCCGCATAAAAGCCTTGTAATGCCGTGTTGAGGGCTTCTGTTGCGCCACTGGTGAAGATGATTTCTGAGGGTTTACAGTAAATGAGTTGGGCGATGCATTCTCTTGCTTGTTCTGTGGCGATAAATGCTTTTTTACCAAACGCATGGCTGCTGTGTGCGTTCCCAAAGTTTTCTTTTAGGTAGGGAATCATTGCCTTTAGGACTAATGAGTCAATCGGAGTAGTGGCATTGTAATCAAGGTAGAGCATTTGGTTTTTGTGGTTTTTTTCGTAGAGAAAATTCACGAATTTTTCTTTACATTTATATGATTTTATTTTTGAACCATCGTTCGAAGCGGATGATTTCGAAGCCTAATGGATCCCAATAATATTGATCTTTGTTGGTTTGGAGAATTTGGAATTGCTGTTTGTGTTGTTCATTGGTTTTTTGAAAATCCCCTCGGCGTCTTAATAGGGTTTTGAGTATTTTTAGGATGATTTTGATGCGAGCGACTTTTTGTTTTTTTTGTCTAAATAAAAGATGGCTGAGATTGTCTAAACGATAGGAGAGGACAGAGAATTCTTTTAACTCAAATAGAATGAGCAGTTCTAAATAACCAATGCCCAATAGCCAGCCAGATTTGTCTTTATTGAGTTCTGTCACAGTTGATAAGATATGGAGTGCGTTGTCTCTATCCCCTTTTTGAAAAAAGAGAAAAGCTTCATACAATATGATTTTGTTTTTGTGAAAATTGGTATTTTTCGTTCTTTTGTGTGCATAGAGTTGTTCAATAAGTTCGCTACAAATATCGTAGTTTTTTTTGCGTAGATTGAATAGCAAACTTCTCTCTAAAAATTTGTATTCATTGTGAGATTTTGGAAAGAGAAAAGGCTTAAGTTTTTGGAAGTAAGTATCCATTTCATCATATTTTTCAGCACAAAGAAAAAGTTTGATTTTTGCTAACAAAAAGTTTGCGTGTCGTTGTCTACCATAGGTCGAAGGATGGTTTTGTAATATATCAATTAGCGCATCATAATGCTTGCTTGTTTCTTCAAAATTTTTGAGGGAATAATGGTAATTGGCATAGGCTTGATGATACCAATAATGCACAATTGGAGAAGGTGTATTTTCCTTAATATTTTTTAATTCTTGTAGTATTTTTTGTATTTCTTCGTTTTGGTCAAGAGCTGTATTGGTTTTGAAATTATTTATCAAACCTATTTTATAAGCCGCTTCTTTTGCTTGTAAAGCACTGGATAAATTACGAAGGTGTTGATGTATACCTCTACTTTCTTTTGAAAAAATGGTGAGTTTGTTTTGTATGCCATCCAATAAACGCAATAGGTCTTTTATCGTAATGATTTCATTGTAGAAATGATATGTTTCCGCAATTTTTAATGCTTTGATTAACAGCTTCTTCCCAGCTTCTTTAGATCCTTTATTAACAATCCATTCTCCTGCAATAATAAGCTTACGACACTCAATTTTTTTTTGAGGAAGTGTCTCTTTGTAGAGTTTATTGTTGTTTTGAATTAGGACGATTTTCAGAATGTCATCCCCTAATCTTTTTTTTAAATGATAATATTTAGAGCTGTTACGTTCTCCGTATAGTTTTTTAGAGGCCTCTTCGTCTGTAAGGTGCTTTTTTGAAATTATTAAATTAAATAGTTCAATTCTTTTGTTTGTTTTTGCATCCGTATTGAACTGTAAAAATTGTTTGAATTTTTGTAGTTCACTTCTATTGAAAATCTCCAATATCTGTTTCATAATTGACACGTCCATAGCAAAGCTTAATTTGTTGAAAAACAGTTTTTTATAGTATGGTTTATGCCGTGATTCTATAAGAAAAGCACTTCAAAGTTAAATATTTTATGCCCTAAAAATGGCTGATTTTGTGAAAAATCAAACACTAAATCAACTATTATGGCATTTGTATTTTACATCTTAGTAACACTAGGTATTTTATGTGGCAACAATGATATAGGCAATTCAGAACTACAAGAACTGAAACAAGAACACCAAGTATCCATTCAAGAATGGAAGGCTTCTCATGATATTCATGATGATACTGATTGGGAATAAAAAGACGCCCTAAATGTATTAGTCAAAAAATATCATTTTAACTCGTTCCAACACATTCTAAAGTGATTATGAATCTTAAAGTATTAACCATATTACTACTATATGTTAATTAGCTTAGTTAAGTAGGGCTAAACAAGATTTGTGGTTTCTTTTGGAATCACAAATCTATTAGCCTTTGGCTTGAGGGGGAAGATTTATGTATTATGTTGCCTAAGAATCATGTACGAGGATGCGTCATTTGTATAGCTTTTGGTAGGATATTCACAATAACTTCGTCAATGGTTGTATTGGCTATTTCTCAAGCAAGGATATTGTTTTTAAATTAATAAAGGTAAGGTAATAAAGAAAACGCAAATTTTATGCATTTATCTACTTTTTTATGGAAATAGTACTGTTGTTTTTCTTTTAGGAGAGAAAGGTAGGTTGCTTCGTAGCAACGGAAAGTCCTGCTATTCGTTCTTATGGTGGTTTGCCAAGCTACAAATATAACAGTTTTTGAAAACCTGTCTCATATTAAGCCAACGCTGTACCACCATACCACTACTATCAGGTCTAGGTGGTTGTGGCCAGAACCTTTGCAAAAGGGATTGGTCTTCTTTCTGTTTAAATGTTATCGGTATTTGTTGGGATTACTACATTATTTTTTAATAGAGCTTGCTTGAATTTTCAATCTGAAACTCCAAAGAAGCTCTTCTTTCGTTTAGGCAGTGCAAAATAGACCTGATAGCAGCGGTAGGCTGCTTGTTTGGCTTTGTAGCATTGGCAGCCTTTAGCGTATAGCAGAACCATGCGCCACTACGAAGCACTTGGCCGTTCTCTCCTTATTACATTTATAGAAAAAATAATTTAATTAATTAATTGTATATGTGTAAATTTTTTTATACATTTGCAATCTGCCGTGTATAAATAATATCTAAAGAACCTAAAAGATTATTCATTTATACAATCAAAACTTACATGAGATTTAAGCTTCATTTGCATCGAATAGGTCGTAATAATGTTCTTCCTATTAATTATCAGTACGAATTTTCATCTTGGATATATAAAATATTGCATTATGGTGATCCCATGTTCGCAACGTGGCTTCATCAAAATGGGTACCTAGTAGACGGAAAACAGTTTCGTTTATTCACTTTTTCCCAATTATTTTTCCCAAATTATGGTTATGCAATTAAACAAGATCGCCTAATTGTTAAGAGCCGTGAATGCTATTTGGAAGTAGCTTTACTGGTAGAAGAAGCAGCGCAACATTTCGTGATGGGCATTTTCAAAAATCAAAAATTTGGCATTGGAGATCGACAAAGCGTCGTAGATTTTAGTGTGGCAAGTGTAGAGCGACTGCCAGAGCCAAGTTGGGAAGAAACGATGACTTTCCGCTGTATTTCGCCCTTATGCGTGGCGATAAAAACGGAGTATGAAGGCAAAGAATCGACTAAATACTTGTCCCCAGAAGCAGAAGATTATGGCGTATTGCTTCAAAAGAATTTGATGAATAAATGGCTCGCATTTCATCAAACAGCCCCCTTGAATTCGGGTGAAAAAATGAATATTGTTCCCTTTAAATTTGAGTTATTGACCCCGCCAAAATCTCGTCTTATAAAAATAAAATCCGATACAGCACAAGAGACGAAAGTAAGGGGGTTTTTGTTTGATTTTGAGGTATCTGGAGCATCGGAACTGCTTCGGATAGGGTATGAGAGTGGGTTTGGGGAGAAAAATGCGATGGGTTTTGGGTGTGTGCGGTAGGGAAGAAGTAAAACGACGACCTTTTGAGTCGTCGTTTTGTAATCCAGAAGTGGTTCGATTAAGAGAAAAGAATGTCCTAAAACACCATATTCTCACTATTTCAATTCCATTTTTGGTTAACAAAGCTATGACATTTTTGGTAATTATTGCGTAAAAAACATATTAAAAATAATATTATGATGTTAAGTTTTGTATTTAGTGTTTTGATAATGAGAGTTTTATTGTTTTTCTGTTAATTGAATTTTTATTTTTGAGAATTATATAACAATATATTATCACTTGCATTTGTTTTTGTGATTTGCTTCGTATATATTTGCATTATGATTTTAGTAAATTTAAATATTAACAAATGGAAAGTAAGTATAACATAGTGATTATACAGCAAACAACAAATGTTTTTGTGAATGATAAGAAGGTAGAATTGAGTGATGTTGTGGAAGAAACAGTTCAAAGAAAAGTCAAAGAATCTAAATCAAATAAGGTGTCTTGGGTGAGATTATTGCAGTGTGTTAGTACTCTTTTTGGTTTGATTGGTAATTCAATGTGGTTATTTGATACCATCTTTCTTGGATAGAGATAGAAGCCGTTTAAGATAGACCTGATAGTAATGGTATGTAAGCAGCGTTGGCAATTGAATGGCTTTTTGCAGAATGTATTGCAAAAACTTTGAGGCATTTTGAAAGTGCCTTACATAAGAATGGATAGCAGGACTTTGCGTAACGACGAAGGATTTGACTGTTCTCTCAAAAAAATATTTATAATAAAAATTAAAGACAATGTTATGAGTTTAGATACAATTTTAGCGATTGGGCGAGCGGTAAGGAAGATGGATAAGGCTTTGGAACACCATCGGTATGTGCGGAAAGCACCACTTTTGAGGATGGCAGGAAAAAAAGAAATTCACTATCGACATTTTATGGTGAGTGTGAATAAGCATTTTGAGGTGGATGTTGCGAGTCTTAAAGAAAATAAAAATGATGATTTTATAAAACAGAATCTGTATTATTTGGCGTATCGAACTTCGGAGGCAGATACTTATGTAAAGTATATTTTTGGGGATATTTGTTCGGATTATTTTAAGTTTGCAGATGATAGTAAAAAGGGAGATTATGCAAAGAATTCTTTTGATCGTGGGATAGGGAATGCGGAGAGTATAAAATCGCCAGTTATTGATGCGTTTAGAAAGAGTTTGGGGCGACATATTGAAACGATTTTAGAACGAATACAAGCGAGTATAGAAGGGGAGGAGTGGTTTTTGTATTTTGATTTTGGCGGTAAATGTTGGTACGAATTAACGGAGACTTTTGAGCAAATTAATGAGGCAATTTTAGGTAATTTTATTAAAAAAGACAAAGAAGGAAATATTAGTCTTTCAGCTTTTTTGGTAAGAACGCTGATAGAATCGGCGGGAGCATTGCCAAATTTTGATTTGAGTAATAGCTATAAAACGAAGCGTTTTGAGGATATGGAAGAGGTGAAAAATTTATTGTATGGCTTGGGTTTTGGACTAAAACATAAGATACGAGAGGATGATATAAAGATTAATTTATTGCCCAAAGGAGACAACTTGACAGGTGAAGATATTGTGAAATTTTATGAGCCTCGAAAAGATAGTGATGAGAAAAAATTTAAAATTGAAAAAGATGATTTAGGGGAAGTAGATGATTTTTTTGCTCCAGCTTTAAATGATAATTCAAAAATAGTGAGTTATGATATTGTTTTTAGTAAGGAAAGTAAGCCAATTGGTATAGACTTATTGGAATTAAAAGATGTGGAGAAGAATCAACTTATGCGTGTACAAAAAAAGATATATAGGGTGAAAAATGAAATGCAACAAGAAGGTTTTTTTATGGACAATTTGAATATTCGTTTTTCACTTAAAAGCATATTTGATAAAAAAAAGTATAAAAAACATTTGTTAAAAGTATTGCCTTTGATTTATAAGGATGCTTATAGAGAAGATCTGGTGTTGTTGCCAGCCTTGTTACAGCAATCTGAGTATGGCGTTCGCAATGATGATAAATACAAAACATATCCTTATTTAAAAAGGTATTTTTATTTTCTTATAAAACTTCAAAAATATGATAATATGAAAAAAATTACAGAAACCCAAAGCTATGAATTGGGTTTACAACTTGGGATTATGGCAGAGCCTTTTGCTGCATGGCGAAAAGATGATTGCCCTGTGAAATCTTTTGAGAAAAACTATGTGGGAATGCTTTCCAGAAGAATCAATAAGCTAGAAGACATATCTAAATTTGTAAGTGATATTAATGGATATGTAATGATGCATAATAAGGAGGGTTCTCCTGTTGGAAAAGCATATTATAAGATAATGGATGCCCATCACAATATAACAAAAATATTGAGTGAATTTGAAGAGCGGTATAATAAAGATTACTGTTCTTTAGGATTTTTTGAAAACTATTATAGTTATCGAAAAAAAGATACTGCAAAATCAGAAGAAGCAACAGAATCAACCCCTAATTCTTAATCTTAGGCAACTTAAAATAATAAATGACCCATTTTGACGTCATCTTTTTCCATCATACTTCGTTAAAAAGCCTCATCATAGCTCGCTATGCTTACGTTTTTTGCCTTGTCTGCTGAAAAAAGATTTAGCCAAAATGAATATTTACTAAGTTTAAATTGCCTTAAAAATTATTTGAAATGAGTACAATTCAAGAAAAATCAGAAATTTTATTTTTATACGAAAGCAAATATTCTACACCCAATGGTGATCCTTTTACGGGAGAACAGCGGTATGATGAAACAACTAAAAAAGTGTTGGTGAGTGATGTTAGAATTAAGCGTTTTATTCGAGATTATTTAAATGACGTTGATCCAGAGAATAATATTGTTTATGTGATGAACGATCGTTCAGTAACAACAGGAAAAGAATCAGGTTCCTCTGCTCGTGTGTCTGCTTTGGAAAAAAAGTTTAAGGCAGAAATTGATGAAGCAAAAAAAGACAATAAAAATTTTGTTTTAGGAGAATTTTTGTTGAAAAAATGTATTGATGTACGGCTTTTTGGTGGGATTTCTACTGTTAAGAAACAAAATGTAAATCTTACAGGACCTGTACAGTTTGCATTATTAAATCCCTCTTTAAATTCTGTAGATTTGCGTATTCATCAAAATACCTCTGTCTTTGCATCAAGTACAGATAAGAAACAAGGAGCGATAGGAACAACATCAGTTGTACCTTATTGTGTGAATCAAATACATGGTTGGATCAATCCTTTTAGTGCAAAACATACAGGATTGATGGATAGTGATGTGCAAACTATGTTTAAAGCCCTTTGGGATAGCATTAATAATGCAAATACTCGAAGTAAATCAAATCAAGGTTCTTTGTTATTAATACAGATTGTTTATGCAAAACCTACAGACAAAGTTTATGGGGTAGATACCTTGATAAAGCAGGAATCTGAGTTGAGAGATGAAGAACTTAGAAGTGTGGTTGATTATAGTTTTAATTTGGAAAAATTGAAAGAGGAAGCTAAATCAGATAAGATAAAATCTATACAATACTATACTGAGTTGGCAGCTATAGAAAAAGAATTATCAGGAGCAGCAAAATTTACTAAAATGAATTTGTCCTAATGAGATCAATTTTACTGACCATAGAAGGATATTGGGGGCATTTTAGAAGGGTTGAGACCAACAACAACCCGTTGACACATGATTTTATAACCAAAACAGCACTAATCGGATTGGTGGGTGCTGTTTTGGGCATTGATCGAGCAACAATGCGCCCTTTATTTCCTGTTTTTTCCGAAGATTTCTTGTATGGAGTTGTGATAAAAAAAGAAGTTGAGAAGGAAAGTTGGGAATTTATCTATCAAAATGCTTTTGGTGGTATACTTTCTACAACTAAGATTTATCGTTTAGAGATGTTAAAGAACCCTTCTTTCGATGTTTTATTGACCTTGAAAGACGAGCGTTCATTGGCTTATTTTGATGCTTTTGAAAAGAGTATTCAGAATAGTCAAGCAAAATTTACGCCTGTATTGGGATTGCATAATTGCCCTGCAAGATTGTCTTATTTGAGTAGCGGCGAGGTGCATCAAAAATCAGGTAAATTTTCGACTTTTGGCTTTATTACAGAAGAAAACCGAATAGATGCCATCAGTATTGGTGAAGAATTTAGGATAGGATTTGATAAAATTCCTACTTATCAGAATGATGATTTTTGGAATTTACCAGACAAATACAAGGAAGTTATTTACAATTCAAGTGCTGAAGCTTTTGAAACAAGTGGAATATACTTTGAATTTGACCATGAAAAATATCAACAATGGGTATTGATTTAAATAAAATTTACTCTCATTCCAATAACAAAACACTTGAAGTTCATACTTCAGGTGTTTTGGGAAAGAGTATTGTTAGAGCGAATGATTCTTTCTTAAAAGAACTAATTCGGATAAGTGTTTTTTTTCATGATGTAGGAAAGTTAAATTCTAATTTTCAGAAAAAATTGAAAAAGCAAACAATGCAAGGAAGCTATACAAAGCATTCTTTGTTGTCTGCGTATGCTTTTCTTTCATTTGTTTTTCAAAATCCTAATTATTTAAAAGAAGACTTGAGAGGTGATTTGTCTTGGCTTTTTTCTATTCTTGAAATTATTAAAAAACATCATGGCAATTTGTCAGATTTAGATGTAAAAGATGGTCAAGGCGAGATTGATTTATTGAGTGGTTTCTTAGAGAAAGAGTCTATTGTTGCATATGAATTTATAGAATCATTGGGTTTGTCTTGTAATGCTTTTGAGATAAAGAAAGATAAAAATTTATTGGGTAAGCTTCAATCATTTAGTGAAAAAAAATGGCAAGTTAATCCCTTGAAATATTTTAGTTATACACAATTTGCTTTTGCTGCTTTGATTGAAGCAGATAAACGTGATGCAGGTGATTTGTACACAGATATTTGGTGGAAAAAAGCAGCAGCTTATTCAGATAAAATGGGAGAGGCTTTAGAGAAGAAGTTTGCGGAATTTGCTAAATCTGAGAAAGCAAAAGAACGACTGAATGAACTTCGGACAAAACTTCGTTTAGAGGCGTGTGCAAATATGGAAGATTTGTTGGAAAAAGACAAGCGGATCTTTTCTTTAACAGCTCCAACAGGTGCAGGTAAAACGTTTACGCTATTGAGTTTGGCAAAAGAAATTCAAAATAAAAACAAGGATTTAGGAATTGTTTATTGTTTACCTTTTTTATCTATTACAGAACAAGTTGAGCATATCTGTACTCATGAAGAAGAGTTGAATTTAGATATTTTTAGTGCAAATTCTCGAAGTATCAATAAGCGATTAGAGTATATACAAAAGCAATTAGAAGATAATCCCTCTGAAATACTAAACAAAGATTTTTTAGCAGAAGCATATAAAGGTCAAACTTTTGACCATCCATTTATTATTACCACTTTTGTTCAATTTTTTGAGACTTTAGTGAGCAATCGAAATAGTACGTTATTGAAGTTGCCTAATTTTGCGAATCGTATTTTTTTGATAGATGAAATACAAGCGATACCACCGACTCTATTTATATTTTTTGCAGCTTGGTTAGATAGTTTTTGTAAAGAACATAATTCTTATGTGGTTTTTTCTTCGGCAACAATGCCTAACTTTGAGATACCCCAAAAAGCTACCAAGCAATATGCGAAAGATATGTTTCCTACCTATGCATCACCATTCCCTTTAATTGAAGCAGAAAAATATTTTTCAGAACCAATATTTAATCGCTACGAGATTTTTAATGAATTAGATAATCCGATTGAAATAGAAGCATTAGCCGAAAAAATTACAGTGATAGAAGAATCTTGTTTAATTATTTTGAATACGATTCGAGATACTAAATTATTGTATAAAAAACTCAAAGAGAATGAAGTAGAGGAACATATTATTTTGTTGAACACTCATTTTATACCTGTTGATAAAAAAGCAAAAATTGAGCTTGCTAAAGAAGCTTTGAAAAATAAAGAAAAAGTCATCGTAATTTCGACTCAATTAATTGAAGCAGGTGTCGATATAGATTTTCCTATTGTTTATCGAGATTGGTGTCCTTTGCCAAGTTTGATACAGAGTGCAGGACGTTGTAATCGAGAGGGCAAATTAGGGAAATTGGGTAAAATTATTTTCATTAAATTGTTGAATGAAAAAAAAGAGGAGAAAGAGCCAAAAGCTGTAGCCTACTCTATTTATCGAGATTTGGCGAGTAAACGATTTTTAGAATTTTCAGAAGATAATTTACCAAAGTATATACAAGAAAAGGATTTGTATAATATACAAGCTAACTTTTTTGATGGTATCAAAGAGAATCTAAGTATAGGTGATTTTGAATATCATGATGGTGGAAAGAAAAAAGAATGTAATATGATAAAATGTATTAATGAAGCAAAGTTTGGAACGTTAGGAAAATTTAAGTTGATTCCAGAGCAATTTTTTGGAGAAGAGTATACCTTTTATGTACCTAAAAATGAGGAAGATAACGCTTATGAAATTTTGGTCGAAAACATACACGAACTTAGAGATTGTAATGGCTATGCAGCAGTAGCTATAAAGAAAATAGAAATACAGAATCAATTTAAAAATATGCAGGAAAGGATTGTCAAAGTACGCAGTCATAAAAAAGATATTATTCCTTGTTCTTCTAATCCAGAACCTTATTATTTTAACATTAGAGTATTGGCTGATCCAACAGAGTTTTATTCATTTGAACAAGGGATTGTTTTGGATTCAACCATCACTTCATTTATTTAAAAGACTATGAATGTAACAGGAACATATATGAGCTACTATCATTTTTGTCATCGTCGTTTATGGCTATTTGCTCATAATATTAATATGGAACATACCTCTGATTTTGTAGCCGATGGAAAATTGATAGATGAGACGAGTTATGGACAGAGAGCCGCAAAATATACGCAAATAGAAGTAGGGAGAGTAAAGATAGATTTTTATGATAAAAAGAATAAAGTTATTCATGAAACCAAAAGATCCAAATCTTATTCCGAAGCAGATGTATGGCAATTGAAATATTATATTTATGTGTTAGAAATGACAGGAATGGAAGGTGTATCAGGAATTTTAGAATATCCTAACTTACGTAAACGAGAAGAAATATGGATTGATGATCGGGATAGAGCTTATTTAAAAGAAACGATAGACAACATACAAGAAATTATAGATAAAAGCAATTGTCCTCCAAGAGTTGAGCCAAAAAAGTGTAAGAACTGCGCTTATTTTGATTTTTGCTGGGCAGAGTGATTTTAATTAAATTTTAAATTTGTATTGATAGGAGAGAAGGGTGGACAGCTTCGTCGTAATGGAAAGTCCCGATGTTCGTTCTTATGGTGGCTGCTAAAGCTCCTACAAGCCAAGGCAGCAGCCACCATACCACTGCCATCGGGTCTAGGTGGTTGAGGTCTGGATTTCTATTGACTGTTTTTTTACATTTTTATTCAGTTATATTGATGTTGAGGCCTTTTAAAATAGACCCGATAGTAGCGTTATACCAAAAAATAGCGGGGCGGATATGTCGGAATGTAGCGCATATGCAGAAAGGCTT
>Ga0209186_1001735_pt1 | contig 15887 bp, 27 predicted proteins | sample SidtaG_FD_187426 | JGI IMG/M metagenome (GOLD analysis project Ga0209186, IMG submission 187426) | Marine algal microbial communities from Sidmouth, United Kingdom - Sidmouth_Male2 metaG (SPAdes) (version 2) | ecosystem: Host-associated > Algae > Red algae > Unclassified | place: Sidmouth...
CGCGGGGGTGGCGCGGGGGCGGCGGGGGCACGGCGTCAGGTGTGGGAGATGGGGAAGCGCGGCGGGCGCAGCTCGACTTTGCGTGTGGCGCGCCAACGCGTGGCGCGCTTGCGGCGTGGAGGGACACGGTTCTCACAGGCTGATTTGTTCGAGGCGCAAGGCGCTGTCGCGTGACCGGCTGTGTCCCGTGACACCGCCGATCTCGCGATGAGCGTCGCGCTCCCTGGAATACATCGACCAATTTTGCACGGCCGATAAGATGAACAATGAAATTCAAGTTGATCATTAAACATGGCGAGCAAACAAATACGCAACGTATTTGTTTGGCCAGGTGCTTTTTTGGCGCGTTTGTCTGATCCTCACAGTAGCCCTCGTTGGCGACTTCGTGGCGACACACGCCGTGTGGGTGTCGCCACGGAATCGCCAAGAAGTAACCAAAACATGCTGGCGGGCGTAACCGCCGACGATACACGGAGACGCTCGTCATGGATCCAGCTGCTCATGCTGCCCTTCGAGTCGCTGCTGTGGGGCTTGCTGGTGGCGCACTGGGGTCTCCTGCACCGACGGCGACCGCACTTGCATTGGACCGCGCGCGTTTGGAGCAGAGTGTCGACGTGGATGAGGACGACGAAGAGGGCGCGGATGACGGTGGGCATTGGGAAGAAGTGGTTTACGCGGTCCGTGCGGCAGGGGAGAGGGCTGGGGAGAGCGGACGCGAAGTGGACGCGATAGCTGCCAATGCGTCCGGTGACGGGCTACTTGACGGTGAACAGGTGGTGTACTACTCGTCTTCGGCTGTGGCGTGCTCAGTCGGGCTTGAGCTGGGATTTGACTTTTCACCGACGCCGTCTCTCGCCCAAATGAAGGTCAGCTCGTCCAGCTTCATCAGTCTGTGGATGCTCTCTCTCACGGCCACGTGGCCGCAGCAGGTGGCCTCGCGGAGGCGGAAGTACCTGGCGCGCTTCGGCGTTCACGTCACGGGTGGGTCTGTGGACGCAAATGACACAGATGCCAGCCTCAAGACGTGGGCCAGCCGCATCATGGTGGCCTGTGCGTTTTCCAAGTTCGTCGGTCGTACCGTCTGGGTCTAACCTGAAGAGGGAGATGTTGACCAGGAGGAGATGGACCGGCGCGTCAGAGCCTTCTTTATGCGCCTCACGCTGCAAACCCGTGGCGTTATCACGGCGTTCCTGGAGGCCCGCCGCCACGGTATCGCTGTGTCTGGATCGTCGCGACCCGTCAAGGCACTCAAAATGGAAGCATGTGCGGCAGGATTAGCCGTCTTGCTCCGTGACGCGTACACCATCGGATCCAAGGGCGGTGTCAAGATCGTGCCAGAATGCGGCGAGAAGGACACACCGTGGCAGCTGAAGCCGTCCGCCGACAGGAGCAAGGAGGAGGCCAAGCGGGAGGCCCCTGGCACCCACCCGGGCAACCCGATGGCGACGTTCATTGCCGCGAGCTTCAAGAGTGCCGCCAGCAAGAGCGCCCGCCTCAATGAGGAGCAGTCCCTGCAATCCGCGGTCGTGACGCCGGAGATGGTCCACCAGCTGTACAACTAGCTTTTCTTACGGCATCTGCCAGCGCAGCCGGCCACCGCCCCCGTCCCTCCGTCTACACGTAGTACCCCAAGCGTCACTCCCGTTCCTGTATGTGAACCTGCTCGCACCCAAGCTGCTGCCTCGCCTCCAACGTCCACCCCGCTCGTGCCGCCCGCGGACACCAGATCGATTGACCAAGACAGACTTTATGGTGTACTTCTTTTACGCGATGCTTTGGATGACGCTGGTGCGCCCGATCACGCTTCTGATAATGTTCTTTGGGGACATCTCCCTTCCCGACCTCGCCGTTCCTCGCAACCTGCCCTTTTAATCATGTACGTGGGGTGCTCGAGGGCCGGGTGTATGTGCGTCGCAGCACTACTGTCTCAGAAGCTTGCGCGCGCACGCGTTGTATCTATTTCATGTGATCATGTGCTGACGTTCGTGTCTATTCGCCATGATGTTCCTTTGCCTGGATGTGTTCCGCTTTCTGTCACCATCTGGCTCTTTTCTACTCTGTCGTTGTACCGAACCCACGTCCCCGGCAGGAATGGTCATCATCGCTACATCGATATCGTGCTGCACCAAGCGCGGCACAACCACGACCGAGGACAAGACTTTTCGACTAAACAGCTGCTATGCCAACATGACCCCCAAGGAGCTTGCGGCAATCGGGCATTCCAACATCATGCGGTGCCCCAGTCAGCACCTCAACATCCCCGTGTTGTTCCAAGGCATCTTGCTACTGGCTGTAGACCACCCGGCCGTCGGAACGGGCACGGTCATGTTGTTTGACGAGCCCCTCTTCTTCGCTCGGTCAGCGCGCTCCAACGCCGGGGTTGTCTGCTATCCTCGAGCGATGACGGCCAACGAGGTCAACGCCCGCTTTGCAGGTGACCTGTCAGCTGTTGGAGAGCAGCGCGTCAATGCTGAAAGGCCAGGCCGGCTGTATGGCCTTCGACGGTGCGGCGCCCAGAATTTGCTCGATCAAACGGGTTCGTTTGAGCTGGTGATGTGCATTGGCGATTGGCGCCTTGTATTACCCTTCCCCCTCACGTCACCCCCCCACCCCCCTTAGTCTCTAGCCGCACCCCGTTCGTTGAACCCCCCTCTTGCAATCAACCCGCACTTTCTGCGGTGGCATGGCGCTGCTCGTACCCTCCTTAGAGTAAGCACAAGGCCTTCTTCTTGTGCGCTCATCGTTGACACAAATAGTAAAATGTCCCCCACACGGTTTCCACCCCCCGCCCAACGTCATCGCTGTTTTCCCTGCGTGTTTACCACTCTCTTTTCCTTTCAAGCCCCCTTGCGTGCAACGCGGTTTCGACGTGACTCGGCGGTGATATAATCATCAGGGTACGCGAGTCTCGACTCGTAGTCATTGGCGCTGCAAGGTAGAGTCTGACGGAGTTAACCACCCTGTGGTAAGAGGGCCTCTTGTGCGTCTATCGCGCTGATGTTCTCTGCACACAACTACAGGTCCCATTTTTACAGCGAAAAAATATTCTGCCACTACATTACTCTTCTGGGATGACAAACAAGATCAGTTCCAGGAGCGCGAGCCGCTACACAATAGGTCCAAGTGAAAGAGTTTCCCCATGTCCGCGTCTTCGTTTTCTTTCTTTGCTCCCGGTGAGACAACTTGTGCACAGAGGACAGGCTCATCAGAGCCAGCTGCACGACGCGGTGCGACATGAATGTCTTCGCGGCCATGTACGCGAGGTGAGTAAGAAACTTCACAGAGACGGAATGCTGCACCTCTGCCTCCTGCGTGAAGATACCGTTGGTCATTCTCAGAGACTCGTTGGGGAACAAGATGGGCCAGCACATGTGGACTGCGCCGTGCGCGCGGTCAAGGACTTTGACGCGGTGCAGTCAGAAGATGGTCCGCACGCGCCGCAGCGCGTTGCGGTCCATATTGCAGCCGACGTCGTAGAAGACAACCTCTGGCAGCTTAGGAATGAGCTCTAGAATAAAAAGAGCGCGTCACTGACGCTTTGCGGGCCAAACATAAGTCGAAATCCAAGCGTGATGATATGAGGACAAACGAAATTGAAAACACCGGCCTACAGGTCTTCGTGCTTCGGGAATAAACTTCTTCACGAGTCTTTCTCATCCTCTTTCTCAACCTCCTCTCGATTGCGCCGTGCACGCGCTTTTTGGTCGGCTGCTCGCTGACTCCGCATGCGCTTGGCTGTTTGAGTGAAGAATGGAAGGCGCGTACACGGGGAAAACACCCAAAGTACTGAAAGCGTGTGAGGGCGGAGCCTACTGCCTTTCCCTTGAAGTCGAGGTGGATGGCCTCGAAGTCCTTGAAGTAGTCAGCAGTCGGCTGGCCGCCCCACTTGGAGCAGTACTCCTCCTTCAGCCCCACATCAGTGCGTGCAGCCACCGCGGCAGTCTTCTTGATCTTGTCGTCCAGAATGTCGTCAAGGCTGACTGCAAACTACACCACGCGGAAGATTTGGAGCCGTAGCACTCAGCGGACCACGAGGGTGCAGAAACAAGACGCTCGTGACAAAGCCAGCGGTGGCCAGTGCTGCAGCGTGATCGTAAAATGCCAGCACGTCGTCAGAGCGAAGTTTCATGACCAACATCAACATGGGGTCGGTCGTGGCAACATTAATCATGTCCGTATTGTTTGGGAGCACTGGCTTCGGCTCGATTGTGTCGAATACTTCGACGCAGGGTTCGCCAAACAAGGAAAGGAGAAACGTAAGAGCAGCCGACTTTTGCATGTGATGGCTGGCAGGGATCTTTGAGAGTGCTGGGGCGCATATCCCGCTGCGATTCACAACCGGCTTGGCAGAGGACGTAACCGGCTCCGTCGGCCGTCCTGCAGCGTTCTCGTCAGCATCGTTGATGGGTCTTGGGCATGTAGAGCCTGGTGTGTCGGATACTCCCGCTGCCGCAGCCTCGCCCAGAAGGCAGTCATTCGAGGCGTCGGTGCGGCTATCAGGTGACTCATTGTCGTCCCCGCCCGGCGCGTCCATCTCCCCGTCCAGGGGAGCGAACGCACAGAACAGAGCCGCAGAAGTGAAGTAGATGCTGTCGCTTGGCACAGAGCGGTGCCCCTTGCGGGGTTTGAGTGCCATGGAGTCGCCGAGCCACTTGAAAAGCGCAGCCTTCTCCAACTTGTTGAGCTCATCTGCGCAGCGTACAAACTTTCCCACAGCCCGGCGTAGTCTTGCTGTCGGCAAGATGCAGAGCAGCCGCACGTTGATACTCATAAGTGGAGGGAAAATGAGCGCCGGGTGGGTATTTTTATCCCCAGTCGGCGCTCGAGTCCCAACGCTTGGCCGTCAATGATAAAGTAGTCTGGATAGTCTTAGCACAGCGGACACATGGAGAGCTGAAGGGGCGTCTGGATCATGGCGACGAACACCAACCCAATGCACGGACGGCCGCCATGACCAAACAGCTGAACATCGTCTGGGGCACCGCCCTCGTCCGGAATGCAATCCAAAATAGCGTACTCGTTATCGCGCGCCGACCGCGTTGATGATCCGGTCCAACGCAGGGATTGCATGCGTAATCCACGGGCATCACCGAACATCTTGTCACAAGCTCTGGCACCACCCTCGCTCGGCGTGCCCTCCATCACAGGGCGCTGGCCGAGAGGACTGTAGGGGGCTCAAGCCGAGTATAATAGTTCGCTAGAGTATATGGGGGGGCGTGAGGAAGCGGCCGGGAACAACAAGTAGCGATCAAGAAAGACCGGTCTGGGGCCAACACGGAGAGGGCACGACCTCACGAGAATGGAAAATCTCTTCGGATCCGCCCCGTATGATGGCGACAAGGACGATTCTAAAAATCGAGCAAACCGATGCGACTTCCTTTCCGTCTACATTTGGATATTCATGTAGAGCAATGGCGAGATGGCTGCACTGGACCGAACTTAATGTGGTTAGTCAAATGATGCGGCTCGCTCCGAGTACATAAGTGCTGCATATGCGATCTCCGTGCGACCATCCGCTTATGGCATGAAGTGGCATCCTGACTGCACTCGTCGCGAACTCTAGCAGCCGCGTCTTTGTCGCTTCAATGACAATAGCCTCAATAACCTGAGGTGTTCTCCATGCAGTTCTACGTCACTGCCATGAACTCACCCTTTTATGTGTGCCCACCACTGGCAGTGGTCGTGGCGGCCGCCGCCGCCGCTCTTTCATCGACCCTGCCTTCTGCCGCATCTCCACATGGAAAATTCCCTCGAGCGCGACCGCTCGGACCCCAGTGCGGGACAGGACCGCTTCAGCAGTAATTATGTGCCGCCGCAGTCTTCCTGTGCTCTAATTTCCGCACCAATATGCCAAGATAAACCTGCAAGCTACAATACCATGACCCCTGGTTGATGAGAAGCCACTTCCAGCACTAACGGTGCTGTAGAACAGTGAGACATCCTCCTGCTGCACTCAAACACGAAGAGATGTACCGTGCGAACTATGAAAGGCACTATAGCAAGCTACAGAAGACGTTACCTGTTCATAGCGCGGAATAGTGTACTTGTGCTTGTGAATCAGCAGTGCGTTTTGTGAGATTTCAGCCGCAGGTCGTACCTTACATGCGCAATATTTCCGTCAGTGCCTCAGCGCCTGACCAAGCCTTCAAAAGACAACATGCCGTCGCCCTCAATTCCAATGGCGGGAGATGGCATCGGCGCGCACTGCCTCGCACGACGACCTCATGGGGCGCTGCTGAGCATTTGTTCCGGGCTGGGAGGATAGTAGGGGAGTTCTTTGAAGGTTTCAATGTCCAGCACTTGTCTGGATCGCTTTGGCGCGCTCTTTCTCGCTTTTAAGAAGTGTACAGACACGATGCCTACAGTGCACCACAATTGTCTGCCCCGGGCTTCCTGGTTGTTACAGTTCACTCGGCTGGCATGCGTAAGACCGTATGCACGAAAATGCCTTCCAGGGACCGTAATGACGTGAACGACGCGTGCACGAAAAAAACGAAGAAGAACATCGTGGACACTACCTTAGGGGGCATCATACGAGACGCTCTTGGAAGGTCTTGTTCTTTGGTCATGTTCACCTCGCCGAAGATCTGCATTCCCTGCGATGCGGCGCGTCTGCAGATGGGCGCTGTTGCATGCTGAGGCTAAACAATACATGCGAGAGTATTCATGTTACATAAAAAGGTCAGATGTCTCTTTAGCACCGACGTAGTGTGGTGCATTTTCCGAAGGACGCACTTGAACCGCCATCGGCACTTAGGGAAGCGCATCATCCTTTCAACTGGATTGGCCAGTGTCGGCGACAAGGAGAGTGATCAACTGCTTGGCGCTGTCTCAGTCCCGATCTTCGTTTCCAAAGGAAGAGACTGGCCATCCATGTGGGTCCCTCAGCTACGATCTCGAGGGTCGGGGACGGCACGGCCCTTCTGCCTCCGTCCGTCGCCTGATTGGGTGTGGCACCATGTGGCAGCCGAGATGTCGATCAGATGCATCTCCGCCCACTCCGCAATGCTCTCTGGAAGGCATATCCCGCCACGACCCACCGCCCGCCATCCTGCCCACGTCAGTGCTTGCAGGGGACTGATTTGATCGGAGTGCGCCCCGTGCTCCGCTATTCAAGCTCCGCCCTGTCATCTTTGACATCACCACACGCCGGGCGCCGACAGCTTCAACGCCGCGCGTGTTGACGTGGTCGTCGTCGGAGCGGGGGGCACTAGGGGCTGCGAAGGCAGCAATACTTTCTTTGACCGGGTGATTGGCTGCGTGGGAGGTAGGAGCGGCGTGTACGCGGACGGCATCGCGTGAACGGACGCAGTTTTTGTGATCTCCGCCTCGAGCGGAGCCGGCGTTGTGGGCGCGCGATGAGCGGTCGAAGATGCGGGGGCTTCTGACGAGGTGGTGGCTGGTGCGGGGGTTGTGAGGTCCGTCGCGGCCAACGCGACGGTCATGAGGGCGATGGTTGGCGGCGTGGGTGGGGCGGGAGGCGTGCCTGTAGAAGATGTCGCGTCAATGGACGCGGTTGGGGCACTCGCCGCCTGGGGTGGCACCTGCGTGGTGAACGCCTCCAAGGCGGATGCTGACTTGGGGTCTGCCGTCGCGCAGGTCGCGCATGCGGTTGGTGTGGGCTGAGGGGATGCTTCTTGGTGCGGGAGGCACAAGTGGCGTCGATGGCTCTGTGCCTTTCGTCAACGCGGCGGTTGGCCGCGTGGGTGGTGATGGCGACGTGCCTTCAGACGGCGTCGCTTCAGCGGAAGCGGTCAGGGTGCTCGCTGCATTTCGTCTCAGGTGCGGTGGGAGCTGGCGGGGCGGTTGCTAGCGCGGGGAATTCCGACGCGGTGCTCGTTGACTCGGGCGGGCAGGAGGACAAGCGTGAATTTCTACAACTGCTGATAAAATTCTGGCGGCTCGTGCGCTGGCACCTGTGTGCGCGCAGACGCTGCATGCGGGGATTTTTCTTTTGTGCCTTGGTGTCACGTCATCCTGAGGTCTTCTTGCTTCTTTTGCCCCTGCGTGTGCCCGTATTACTATTACAGTGCCTTGTCATGTGGCTGGTGGAATCCTCGTCATGTGTGTTACTCCCTGGAAAATGCAAGTGTATTCTTCTGTGCAATGCAGCGATCCAAAAAATACTCAGCGCACGTCCCTCAGTAACAGAGAGCAAGAGAGGCATGTCCAACAATAGTCTCTCGCCTACTCCTCATTCGATCCTGTCCCAATGGTACTACTGCCCGCTTCTGAGTGAGAGCACAGACACGGGTCTCTCTTCACACAGTCCTCCATGAGGTACGCCAGTGCGCGACGGCTACCGTTGAAGGAAAGAACATTCACATCCACCGATACCCTAGATGCATCAAATGAAAGGAATAAGACAACATCCATGATGCGGACGCGAGAGAGGCCGACATAGACCATGCTATCATTGAATGCGTCGCTCGCGTCCAACACCGCTCGGTCAGTGGCAGTCCTTGCACGCGGTGCGCCGTACCCCCCAAGCGAGGGTCAGCGGCAACTGCTCCCTCTGCGCGTACGGGCCGTCGCGCAAGACGGATTCGAGGGGCGTAGTAGAGGGAACAACGATGAACTCTCGGGGGCCGGCCGGTACAGTGTTTAACCGCAAAACTAGATCCGACTGGAAGTTATGGGACACATTCGGGTTCTCCCACTTAAAGAAGCGGAAGACCACGCATGCTGTGCCGTTTCAGATGCCCTTGTTCCGGAGGCTGTCTTTGAAAATCTCCGCGCGCGCGCCGGCGCAGAGCGGGAAGTAGCGTGAAGCCATGAGTGCTTTTTCAAGCGTACGGCGCAGCGCGGATTCGTGAAGGTCGACGTCCAATGGTTCATTGAAGGCGCGGTACACGTCGCGCCGGAAGTTCTGCTCCCTCTCGAGCGCCATGAGGCACGCCTCGTTGTGCTATGGCACGTGCTTGTTTCTAGGTAGGATGTGCTCCACGTCGCGGTCCAGCCCGTCAGCCTTGAAGGCCTCCCGGAACACCGGCTGGGGCGCCTCCATAAAGTTGGACGCTCTCTGCTAGAGCACACCAACACGCACGTAACTCGACACATTGATGAACTCGACGTCCTCCTGCCTCCAAGTGTACTTGAGCTCCAGCATGCCGGTTCCAAAATTGCGGTCCCACTAATCGCACTCGAACGCACAGCCCGCATCGGCATCAAGAAAACTTTGTTCGTCTTCAAGGTCACGAACAGGCGGCAGCTGGATGAAAGCCGAGAATGCGACCACTCTCCGCGGGCGGGCGCCGCCAAACAAGACTCGGGACTGCTTCTTGCAGTAGACAAGCAAACATGCGCCGAGACACATCGGAGAGTTCATCTAAAAGAAGCAGCGTCGTCGACACGAGACGAAGCTTCGTCTGCTCGCTCATTGCCTTGAAGATGCACACGGCATCCTCGCCCACCGTCTTATTCCAGTAGTAGCAGATAGCAAAAAGTCGCAGAATCGCGAAGAGCGTCATGCCGCTCGTGATTGGTGACGCAACTTCACTTTGAGCCGCACAGGTGGGCCCCGCTTCGGAGCAGCAGTGAAATACCCAGAAGCGCCTCGTGACAAACCACAGATGCCGCTTCTTTCAGACCCGGCCACCCCCAGAAACAAAAGGTCTCTGTCAGTCGCTGAGCAGCCGCTCCGACAGCTTCTCAGTGTCATAGGGCACAGCGCCCACCAACCGCAGCTGCTTGGCCGGCCGCTTTCTTTTGTCGGAAGTACCTTCGGGATAGCGCTTTCTCAGTACAGCGCTCTTCCGAGCAGCTGCGGAAGCACCATCCGCCTCACCAAGCCCACTTACAGACATGGTGCCCACGGTCTCACGCGCAGTGCCCGGAGTATCCTCCCCAGGACGTAAAATGCGGAGGCGCACGGGACCGGCCCAAGCGGGCACGGTTGGTTTCATGCTCGTGTCTGAGCCGAGTACTCTCACAGGCGTGGCGCCAAAGCCGCGCTCCAAAAGCGATGAGCAACTCCGCCCACGCGACTCCCTGTGCGAGTGGCTGTCGCCGGACGTGCGCGAGCTCTAGGGAGATGCGCTCATGCCTGTGAAGACGCCAGTATCTGACACACGCCTCACACCTCCATCATCCCATCGCGCTCGGGAAAGCCGAGAACGTGCCGAGCGCACTCGGATAGGGGATGACGGTTGGTATCTCCCAGCCGGACATACGAGAGCATCGTTATGTAGGACCGGAAGCGGCGCCCCAACAGGCAGAGCCATACCCTTGCGCATGTACTGCATCGAGAATAAGATGCACGTTGGAGCGGGGGGGGAAGGTAGCGCCGCTGCGATCGCCGGAACGTTGGGGGGCGTGCCGGACTGGATAGTCGCACCACTACTACGACATGCAGAACTCAGTTCATCCACAGAAGTGGAGTCCGAGTCCGAGTACATGAAGATGCCGTGTGAGAGCATCGACACTCGCGGCAAAGCGGTCAAGTGTCTCCGCGTCAGCAGAACACTTAAAAAACGAAAAAGAACCGGGAGCTCTATCCACGAAGTGGCGGAGAACTCCGAGGACGCAGACGATGCGAGATTCTGCTCGCCTTTCAGGAACGACAGGGTTTTGAGCAGTTGCACGACATTAAGCTTCTGCGACTTTCTGGCCACGAACCCGCCGGTCGTCGGCATGATGCACGAATACTCGCAGATGTCCCCAGAGGAAGACGACTTCGACCCCTCCGATGCCGCCGCTGGCGAGACTGCTAAGCTCCCAAGGCTAAGTCCCGCGACCCACGGGGAAACCACCGGCTCGGAGAGACACTCCCTCGCAAGCTGCTCGCTAGTGAATGATTGTACCATGCCCACTTCATTGTAACACGAGAACAAAGAATGAATCAGCGTCACCCGCTGTGGAACCTCGCGTGCGGCCACGACCAGGCTTTGGTCGTCTCTCAGAAAAGCAATGAACAATGGCGTGGACAGAGCCTCCTGCGGCGCCTTGCAGTACATGTTGCTAGGCATAGGCTGCACGACAGACACGCCACAACATGAAATGAACGGACACCAACAGCAAAGGCGTTGCGCTGGTGAGTTCGAGTGGGTTAGGACGGCCAGAAAGGCAGCAACACACACCACGAAAAGGTCTTCCCCGCGACACGAGGACAGAATATTTTTGGCAGCGTCCGCCGGGGCGCACCCTTCTCCGTGAGCGGGAAGTCCGACCAGCAGAACTGATCCACACGTCAACTCGATGAAGGATTGAGGTTGTGCAGAAACGGCGGTTGCAGTACCGTTTGCGCTGCTCCATCCAGCAGATATTGTGGACCACTATGTGATATCGAGGTACGGTGCTATCTTGACTTTGAATCCAGATTTCAGTCCCTCGATCGTACGCAGTGAGTCCACGTCCCAAGAGAATCATCCACGAGAGAGTTTTATTGGTCGATCACCGCTTTCACTCGGCTGAGCCCACATTCTTTCGCACTCGAGTTGCATCCGCTGTCTCTGAAAACGAAAACGCATCGTACATCAGGTATTGACCTTTTGCTGTTGTTGTGACTCTGGTGCAAGAACTTGGCGCGATCGCGGATACATCTGCTGCACCGCAGTCTTCAAGATGAAGTGCACGTCTGTCGGAGCTGCATTGTCACATTGCCTTGTATCCCACCGCGCCAATTCGAGCCAAGAAGCTGTTCATGATGGCACAGCACAATCATAATCAAAATCCTTCGGGCCGCCATAGGCGTGCGAGGGCAGGGCTGCGCGATGGGACGCGGGGTGAGGAGAGGTAGGGAGGCGCGGTATAGGGCGAAGCGGGGCGGGATTAAGCGAGGAGTGGAGAGATATGTCGGCAAGAAGTAGAGCTGAGTGCGAATGGCTGGGCTGACCTACATGTTCTCACAGCCTTGTGGACGGAGAAGGGGGGCGGTCAGGGCCCACTTTCCTCTTCAGTTCTGTTGAAATCACTTCCATATCGAGGTGTGAGCTCACGAGAAGAGCTCTGCGGACGTCTCACATCTAACCAGTTATAGTCTTACAGTCTAGCACGACGCACATTGTGTTCTCAATGGACGCCAGAGCTGATTCACCCCGAATGTGAATGAAGGTGGCTGCTGCACGCTGAGAAGGGCGATCCACCTATGGGATTCTCTTGGAGCCGAGTATCTTAAAACGAAAACACACACCAGTCGAGGATGACCAAGAATGGACGTGTGCAATTGGTCGTACATATAGGACGGCAGGTCTTAAACAGAAGACCCCGGGCCGGTGTGTGTTTGCCGCTCGGAAACGTTTTCACTTCGCAATGGATTCCTCTGGTCAGAAGCCACGCCAGTCAACCTTGGGTGGCCCTTTGTGTCATCTACGGCCACAGGATCTTTAGAGAGAGAAATCCTCACATGAGACCGCTCTTGTGGGTGTGAGAACCTGCTCCCTCCGTATGCTTGTGGCCCGTACCTTCGAGCTCGAGATTGAGCGGAAGAAAGCTGAAGAAGTACTTTTCCTACTGCTGCCGTGCAGAACGAAAATGTGCGGGCTCGGCAGCCAAGAAGGACTAGAGCATCCGCAGAATCAGCGACGACCTCAATCTTAGAACTGAAAAAAGATAGCACGGAGAACGTGCGCCTGGGTTTCCGTTGTTTCTCTCGTCTCAGCTGCTGCCACCCCCCCAGCCTCTGGCGCACGGTCGCGCGACGGTCGAGTAGAGCCCGGCGCCGCACCCGCCATCTCCGTCGTCCCCCTAGCGCATGTCCCTCCGCCAGGTGACGGCAGAGCAGAGGGCGGCATCTCTTGCGCCACTGCCGTCGACTCCCCAGCACCCGTAGCTCCGATGGTCGGCTGTCGAGTAGCAGACGGCTTCGGTGCTGACAATGACGCCACCCCACCAGTACGCATGGCCGACGTGGGCGGGGATGCCTCGCTGACACTGGCAGCGTCTGCTGCGACAGATGCGGATGCTGCCACTCGTATAATGCGCGCTCGTCGAGCCCGAGCGACCCGGCGCTTTTCAAGCCGATTCTGGCGAGCGAGTCTCATGGCAGGGAGATTCTCCAAAATGTATGCCGCGTCTGTACCTGCCGAGCAGCAAAAGCGGAGGTCGGCAGCCGAGCCTCCAGGGCGTGCACCCCCTCGTCCACGGCAGTGACCACGGCCACGGATATGACCTCCACGGCTACCATGATTTCCATCTTCTCGCTTGAAAAAGCCACTTACGAAGCACCACTTGAAGGGAGTGCCGCCATACCAGGTGCTCGTTTAGAAACACGACAGGCAAACTCCGCATCCCCCGCGCTTGAGTTGAGCTGAGCAGAACGGCTTGTATCACTTGCGGCAGGTTCTGGTTGTGAAATATTGCAAGAGCCATGTCCACCACCTTCAGAGCCACCGTGGTCCACCCTCCCAGCGTATCCCCCACGAGACTGGGATTGCGGTGAGGGATTGCGCTCGCTCATTCCTGCTGCCGGATCAAATGAGGCCGCGTCATGGCGCCGCGCCCTACGACCGACTTGGGCGACACCACACACAATCGGCGCAAGGCCAGTGCGCTTCACACCAGCAATGTCATCGCTGAAACTTTCCGTCAAATTAGCGTAAAATGAAGGCTCGTAGCGCGCCACCAGCAGTAGCACCGCAATGACGCCATGCAGCGGTCGCCCCGCCATGTTTTTCGGGTCGTACACCACAGCCTTCATGTCCAGGCACCTCATATTGAACAATGGCGAGCTACCAGTAGATGTGGCTTCAACGCTGTCGTTCACGCCGACCAACTGGATGCGATACGACCAGCTAGAGCGGCGTGTCCAGAAATTCAAACGACCCGAGAAGTTAGCCACCTGTCCAGCTGGCGCCGTTTCCTCCGTGCTGATTTTAAATGACGGCCACCACGTGCAGAGAAAAATAAGACGTAAGGACTCTGATATTGTACTCTGCTGTATTCAGAAATCCCCAGACGTCATCTTGTCGAACCACCGTCGATGTGGTGATGGCCGTGCCGGTCATGTCCGCTCGTTTAAAAGATGGCCGGCAAACACGGCGGTGCCGTGCAGCGCCATCTTGATTAGCGGCAATGAAGCTAAAAGCTGCGTCCTGCGCAGCTGCTGCAAAAACAGCTCCCGTTGGTGCGTCAGTAGCCCCCGCAGTTCCAGCTCCTCCATCAGATCACGGACCATCAGCAGGCAGGCCTACAGTGTCGCGGGTCGGGCACCGCCGTCCCCGCGGTGCGGTCGGCGGTGTGTCGGGCACCGCTGCACCCCCGCCCCCGCCGCCGCGGGGGCGAGCGGGAGCGTCGGGCGGGGTTGCGCCTGCTCGGCCGTCAACGGCGGTGGCCACCGCTGTGAAAGGTCGGCGGTGGCGGCGCGCCCGCGACGGGCCGTCGGCACCAGACGGGGGGGCGCGCGCGGGCGCTGCCGACCCCCGGGAGGCTATGCCCGCGGCCGCCGACGGAGGGGGCGAGGGCGCTGGCGAGGCCGATGGGGAAGGACGTGCTGCGCTTGCCATGCAGTGGTGCCCCCGCACGGGGTGCGGCGCGTCCGCGTGGCGGGTGCCCGCGGACACGCCCCCGCCGTACGGGGCGGGGGTGGCGCGCGCCGAGGCTGTGAGCCGTCATCAACTAATCGCGATTCTGATCAGATACAGACCCTGAAGTTTTTGGCCTGTCGGCATCCCAGATCGTTCATTCGGGCACGTTCACATTGATACAGAATCCGCGACCTCGTCGCACGCGCCTTCAACAAGTCGACCGACGATCGCCTCCAGAGAGACGATCCAGCCATTCTATCTCGTCGCGAAAGACTCTGAGCTTTATTTCAGAGATCGACCTGAATTGATCGCATCAGGATGGGAGCTTCAGGTCACAATTGTTGATAAAGTAGCCTACAAAGCTGCCTGTGTCAATAGGGCTGTCAGGTGCAAATCGCGCCGCAGGGGTGGGCCGTGATCGAGGACTGACTCAACACAGCTGTCCGTGATCTACGAAACAAACTTGAAACGTTTCAACAAGATTAAAGATGTGTTGTGATAAACCGACATTGGTGGCTTTGCACATACAAAGGATTTCCGTCAACGAGAAGAACCTAACGGCGGCGTCTTGTCTGCTGGATGACAGACGCCGCGGGGGTGCCGACTATGAATACTTCTCTATGTTGTAGCTCCTGAGGCGGCGTAACTTGGCATGAGCACTGCCGACCTGGCTCAGTGGTTGGGCACGCATTTGACAGTCTCACGCCGACTGGCGCCATCGCGCCATGGCGCATGACCGGCGGTTCCCGCGCGGCGCGCTTGCGCCGTGCTGACGTTTCCGCCATCGCAGCGCGCCCGCATCCGGCCACGATGGTCGGCGAGGCGATCGCCGTGACCGCGTGGACGAGCGCTGCGTGGTTCGGTACCGTTTTCATGGCGGTGCGGTGCGTGGGATGGGCCAAGAGCAAACAGCCACGATGGGGACCGGCTGCCACGCAAGCCTCGGCATGGTCGGCGGTGGCCGTATGGTCAACGCTCCACTCGGGTCCATAGGGGTGGATGTACCCCGGCACGGCAATCTTCCGCACAATGGTCCTGGTTTCATCTCCCATTTGCTTGTTTTTTCGAGCGGAAACCTCATGATGTGTGGGAGGGTTGTCAGCGATTGCCTGTTCAGCGCGAAAGAAAGAAATTCCGTTGTCGCAAGCGCGCCACTTGCCCGCAGGCAACTCGACGTGCTTGGACGGCCGGCGCTGCCACCGCCACGGCCGACGCTGCACTCGCGGGTCGGTGGATGGGCGGCGCGCCCGCGGCGGGCGGGACCCCCGGGACGCGACCCGCGAGTGCAGCGTCGGCCGTGGCGGCAAGCCGGGCCCCCAAACCGCCCAATGCAGGCGGGACGGGGGCGCGTCTGCCACCCGACGGCCCCGCGGCGCGGCTCATGGGCGCGGCGCTGCCGCCGCCGCGGCCACGGCGCGCGGGGTG
>Ga0209186_1001741_pt1 | contig 15852 bp, 14 predicted proteins | sample SidtaG_FD_187426 | JGI IMG/M metagenome (GOLD analysis project Ga0209186, IMG submission 187426) | Marine algal microbial communities from Sidmouth, United Kingdom - Sidmouth_Male2 metaG (SPAdes) (version 2) | ecosystem: Host-associated > Algae > Red algae > Unclassified | place: Sidmouth...
TGTGCGCTTCGCGCCCAGTGATCCCGGCGTTCGCGTTGTGACTCTGGCGTAGCGATCCGCATCCTGTGCTGGGTTTTCTGACGGGGTTATACCCCGTTGGCTTTGAGGGCAGGATCCACTACAACGAGGACAAAGGCATTTTGTCTGAGACGACGGCTCCGGAAAAGGCGCAGCAGAACAGAACTGCAGAGAGGTTCAACCGCACGCTGATGGAGCGCGTGCATGCTGCTCTGCTAGATGACAGGGCGGAGGAGGGGCTGTGCGCTGAGGCCCTGGCTTCCGTCGTCCATGTGCTCAATCGGTCGCCCAAGGTGGGGCTTGACATCACACCTCTGAGAGCGCTGACAGGGCGATGCTTTAACGTCACGGGATTCCGCGTCTGGGCGAGTCTGGCTTGGGCGCTGAAGCCCAAGACAAAACAGCGCAAGCTGGAGCCCAGGACCGACATGTGCTGCTTTGTCGCGTACACGGTTGGCGGAACATTCTACGGCATCCTCGAGGACGCGACAACCTACACCTTCGAGCATCGAGACGCCAGGAGGGAAGAGAAGCCGGCCAAGGCCGGGCCTTCGGCCGGCAGGTCAAGCGCTGGTCCCCAGTTGACGATGACTGACGACAGTGACAACAACAACGAAGTGGACGGATCAGTGGGCTTGCTAGATGCAGAAGGAGATGTCTGGGAGAAGCATATTTCTCTCTTGAACTCCGAGAGTGAGGAAGACGGCGATCGTAACGGCCTCGCTGAGAACAACGACGGCGCTGAAAGTCGGAGTCAGACTGATTCGATACTCCTTGTCGGTCAATCTCCCTCGGACATTTAAACTGCTGCTCAAAGGCCCCGTCGCTATACACGATGCTCAGCCCCCAAAGTAACTTGGCGGGAGAAGGACCCTGTTGAGCATTGCTCAGCAATTCCATGTCACTCAATGCTTTGGCGGGATGTCACATTGCAATTTGTTCTGTACTTTGACATTGTATTTGATGTTATCGCATGTTCTTGATTTTGGGGGCACCCTTTAGGGGATGAGCTCCGGGAGATTAGCGAGGTGCATGGTCGGGATTTTGAGGGGCTCTGAGCGTGTGTGCTCGTGGCCCGTGCGCCCTCCGCCCGCGGAGGTGCGTGGTGTGTGTATGCATGCTGGGAGTGGGGGTGTCTGCGGGTGCTGAGAGCGTGGGGGCGCCTGGGTCTCATCAGGCTGCCCCCTTACGGCTCGCGCCACCTCTATGATAGAACCTTAACGCACCCACCCACTGTACTGCCCGCTTCACAGCCCCAATCATGTCAAGCACAGCTACGCTGATGTCATTGTCTCTCACTACATTGGCCTCCCGGCCCGAGCCAGAAGCCCCACCGCTGTGCCGCTCGTCAAAGACAGCGCTCTCTCGCTCATTCTTGGCCTGCAAATACGCACTGATAGCCGCCAAAGTGCTTACCCGTTTCTCCTTCTTGCGGTCTTTTCGCGCCTCAGCGCGGCGAGGAGATCAACAGCCTTGGGAACATCGTCGTCATGGTCGCTGGCTCCGACGCTGTCATCTCCATCGGTGGCCGCGTCGCCCATTGCCCCGAAGATGGCTGCCCCCGCACCTGCCAGGCTTGCCGTCCCTGCGCCCTGGGTGGGGCTACTCGCCACGGCCGCCGGCCCGGGTGTCGCGCCTCCCACGACCCGACCCGGTGTTCCCGTGTTCGAGCCCGCGCCCTCGCCGTTTTCGTCCGCTGGCGCCTCCACAGCGCTGGTACCCGGTGCGGTAGAGGCACCGAAGACCACAGGCTCCCGGCCGGTGGAATCAGTGGCGACAGCCGACGTCTTAAACGCGTCCCAAGCCAAAGAGTAAAGCTCCGACCCACCGAACTTGATGAGGAAATCTTCTCGCTGCGAGGCACTAAGCCCTGTGCGGCGGAGATTCCTGCGAGTCGCCACGTATTTCGTGCTGGTGTCCTTGAGTTTGCGGTCAAGCGCCGCAGCCGTCCTTGTGCGAGCCACCACGCGGTTCTCGGCTGGCGTGGCCATGACGAGCGCCTCTATCAGCTCGCTGCTCGTGCGGTGGCTCTTTTCGCTGGTCCTGCTACCACGGTAGTCGGCCCAGTGGGTCGGCGCCACCGCCAGGACTCCCTTGAGCTCGCCGATCACCCAGTTCGGGGCACGGGACGCGGGGGGGTCCGTGGTCTTGCGCTTGCGGGAGGCCTTGCCCGTGGTAGAGCCCTTGTCATTGCCGCTGCTCTTGTCGGGCACGCCAGGAGCGGGGGGGGGCGCCGACACGGGCGTCGCCGTCGCCGTCGTGGTGGATCGGGCAGCCATGGTACAGAATGGTGCGGGGGGTATGCGGGGTAGTGCGACGGTACGAAGAATGAATTGCGGGATGGGGGGGGGCGGGGGGGGGGGGGGGGGGGGGGGGGGGGGGGGGGGGTGGCTGCGGTCCAAGGTGTGGCATGAGAGGAGTGGGTCAAAGCAAACACTTATACTCACGGGCGCCTCTCTTTACCAACGAGAGCGGGACGGTCGGAAACCCAGCTCACGGAGTCGCTCGCGCGCTCCCTGCGAAGATGAGGCGTGCGGGCGAAAATGGAGGGCTCGCCAGAAGGCGCGCGCCCAGTCAAGAAGCCACAGTGGGGCCCCGGGAAACGGGGTCACTCAAGACACCGTCGTTTCAAAGCGGGTGAGAAATTGTGCGAAAGAACTGGAGAGGGACTCGCTGATTGAGAAACGTATTTATGTGCACTTGATTTCCCACACAAGGCACCTCTCCCCAGTGCCTGGAAACGGGGTTCACACAAACACAAACCCAGACACAAATCTACGGGAACTGTGAATAGGCCTCTGTAGTGCAGTCGGCCGACCCTGCAATCGGGATCTGCGAGGGCCCGTACCCGTTACACATGGGATCGACAGATTCGTGCCTCGGGACGCTTTGCGGTAGTGAAAAGTTGTATGTTCCAATCGGTTGGGGTGCAATTCCCCTCCACTCCATTTCATCATGTTTTCTTTGCAGTTTATTACCCCTAGTGTAAATAAGCTCTGGTTTTTTATTATTATATCCTGCGGCATCATTCAACCAATGGCAGCACTCGAAACTGTTCTGAGCACGCAAATTGGTGTCTATATTTGTGCCTCACCCGTCGTTCTAATGTACTTCATTTGCGGCTTGTGCGTGCTTCGATACTGCGTGCATTCGCGGCGTGTTCGTGCCATTCGTGCGTGCGCGCCCTACACTCCGCCACCACCACGCAGCGCTTGTGCTGGCGACATCGCTTGCGTGGCTGCGGCATGAGAGGGAAGGAGAGGGGAAGTGTGGTGTTGTAGCTGCTGGGCTCGCCCGTACTCGCCGCGAGTAGAGGTATTAAGCGGCTGGGACGTGTTGTGCGGTATTGTTGGGTTATCTTTTCCCGTTGGTTAGTGGAGATGTGGTATGCTGGGGGGGAGCAGAAGCATGCATTGATAAAGAGAAAAAGAAAAAAAATCGACACGATGGCGACGGGTCGCGGCCAACAACGTCAAGTACATTGCTTTTTCAGCCGTGCACCCGCGCACTTCGAAACAAAGAAAATCAGAGAGAGCCGCAGCTGGTCACCGACCCCCGAGAAAGACGACAGGTCCTGCCCATGCACGTAGCACCAGATGTAGGCGAACGCGAACAAGCCGCGCTTGTACGGGTCTTGCTGGCGGGGCGTGTTGACCTCGTCAACCGCCCACTCATGCACCGCGACCGACGCGTCGCCTCGTGTGGCGCGCCACCGCATCTCGGCTTGGTGCGCAGAGAGGAAGAGCCTCGAGATGATGTGCGTCTTGGCCCGCGAGGAGTCCCTCGAATAGTCGTACAGAACCACACGCCCAGGCAGCAAAGACACAGTGGCGGACACCCAATGAACGTTGCCAATGTTCACAAGCATCACAATCTGGGTCACCGACGAGTCCCACCAGTCAAGCACATCAGGTACAGCCCTCAGCGCGGTCTCCATGCTTACCTCTTTGTCCACTATGTGGGTGAAGGATGCCGACTGAGATGTCGAGAGTACGGCCACTGGTAGCGAGCAGGCCACCGTCCGCTGTTCCATCTCCGCCAAGCCGCCGTCCAACAACGCGTTGCTGAGGAACTCCCGCTGGCCGGCGTCGCAAACGTCTTGCACGTTTGCCGAGAGCCCTCCAAAGGCGCCCACCTGCCGCTCAGTAGTGACTGCTCCGCGGCGGGCACCAGGGAGCGCCCACACACAGTCAGGGAGCAGCCGCCCGGCCATGTCCGTGCGGATCTCCTCCGCCATGACGGCAACCGCCACGGGCTCGCCCGTCAAAAAGCTGAGCACCGCGGGCAGGTGGGCGGTAGACGACACGAATCCGCCAACCCACGAGATGAATGTGTTGGACAACAAAATGGACTCGTTAAAGGCGAATACCGAGCCCATCTGCATCAGCGTCGACAAGAAGACGTAGACGGAGTCATGCTCGCCGAGCGTAAGCATCACAGCCAGCTCGTGGCCCACGGGGACGCCCCCAACAGTGGTGCGCTCGGCGGTGGCCAAGGCGTCGAGCGCCTCCTTGAGCTTCGGCCGGGACAGGATTACGCGCACGTTGATGCTAGCCCGGGCGGAAGAAGAGAGGGCCGGGCCAGAGAGAAGCACCACAGACGCAATCGTGGAGTGGGGTAGCATCGGCACGGGCAGGCGCCTCCACACTTGGTCCATGCGCATGCGCGACGCCGCTCGCTCCAGGGCCCACAGCGGCTCCGCCGCCGTGTGCAAAATGGGGCCCCGCCCCGCGCCATCCACCGCAGTGGCTTTGGCCACAGCTGCTGCCACCGCGACGGCTGCCGACGCGGCGGCGGCCACTCCGTCGGAGGCAGGAGCGGCCGCATTCTTGTTCTCTGCGGCTGTCACCGCCCGTGCGGCCGCTGCGGCGGCTGCCGCCGCGGCGGCGGCCGCCTTTGTCTCCATCTGCCTCACCTTCGCGTCGGCGGCCTCCGCAATCAGCTGCCCGTTGGAGGGATTGATGCTCTTGGCCTCGGAGCGTGCCCTCTTGCGGGCCATCGCCTTCACCTTCTTGGCCTCGTCAAACGGGTTCTTTGGTCGCAGTCGCTTCTGGTCCCCCTTTGCGCGGGCGGCCGCAAAGTGCTTCTCAAACACCATTGCGTAGAATGAAGACACGTGGGCGCCAACGCACACCGCCAGCCGCTTGCGGTCGACGCCATGGCCTGCCGACGATCAATTGTTGAGCGGCGCAAAGTGGCTGCCGTCGACGGGATGCGAGAAGCTGGGTGATGACGATCCGTTTCTCATCAGCGACAGCGGGCACGCGCGGGCCCAGAAAAAGTTCCGCACGTCCTTGCCGAGGCGCTCGCGCAGCATGTCGCCCGCCCGTGAAAATATGTCGGCCATGTCGCCGCAGGTGATCTGGCTTTTGCTCTCCAGCCCGCCCATGAAGAGCACCTTGTCGAGCTCGACCTTCCCCAGCGTCTCGGTTCCCAGACCGTTGTCGACGGCGGCCTTCATTGACGACCGCGACAGCAGCTCCTGCTCGGGATACAACACCGACGCCGATGACGCGGCGTCGTTGCCGCTCCCACAGCCGTCGTCCCTGTCCCCGCCCGACTCGTTGGGGGTCCCGGAGGTCCCCACCAGGCAGGCCGTCACCGCCAGTACGGCTGCCGCTCGCCGGGTTGGCCTTGGTCCCTTTGCTTTCAAGGCCGCCCAGCATGCTCATGTCACCGCCCTCCACGTCCGAGGCCTTGTCACTCCCGCCACCGTTGACAGATGTAGCCTCGTTCCACTTCCGAGGGCCTTCTTTAGCGCCACGAAACGACCACCAGTCGTTGGCAAAGTCATTCTCGTGCGACGTGTCCGTCCCGCGTGCAGCGCAGTCGTAGATTCTTCCGCAGTAGGGGCTCGCCTCCGACCCGTCACCCGCCTCCAGGATCAGCCACAGGCCCGTCCACTTGGACACCGCGCTCGCCAAGCTCAGTAGCTGCATGCCCGCGAGGCACATGAGCTGAAGGATAGATAGGGACCCGGCGTCATACGCGCTCGGGGGCTCGAGCGGCCGCCGCGCCTTGTTGCCACCGCCGTCGGGGGGGGTAGTAGGCATCTGAGCGACGGGCGACCCCCCGTCGGATGCCGTGTGTCTTTTGCGCTTGGTCTTGATGTAGAACGCGCCGGCAGCCGAGGACAGCACGTCGCTCCCTGTGGAGGCGCCCGCAAAAGGTCGGACGGACGCCTCTCTCTCAGAGGCAGATGAGGGTGCTTGCGGGGGAGCACGCAGGGGCAGGGTTGGGGCCGGAGGCGGAGATGAGGGGAAAACAGGTAAAGAAACATGAGGTGGAGGGTGCCGTAGGGAGAGAAGAAAATCAGGGGGGTCGTCGGTGGGACGCTCACCGTCTTCGGTAAAGTGCGTCGTGGGACTGGTAGAAAGAGGCACGGGCCACAGCGTTGGCGACGGCGGCGGCGACCGCCGCCGCGGCGGCCGCAGCCGCCGCGGTGGCGGCCGTGGCGCCGGCCGCGGCGGCGGTGGCGGCGGCAGCGGCGGCGGCACGGCGGCGGCGGCGGCGGCGACGGCAGCGGCGGCGACGGTGACGGCGGCGGCTGCGGCGGCGGAGGTGGCGGCGACGGCGACGGCGGCGGCTGCGGTGGCGGCTGCGGTGGAAAAGATAGTGACAGCAGTGAGGAAGGTGACGGAGTGGGGACCGGAGAACGCGCCGCCGATGGCGGGGAGGGCCGGGGAGGTGACAGGGACGGTGGTGGTCGGTGCAGTGGTACGGAAAGCGGCGGCGAGCGACGCCGCGGTTGTGGCGGGGGACGCGGCAGAGAGGCCAGCAACGCCCCAGTCTCAGGTGCGGGTCCAAGTAACGAGGAGATCGGGGGCAAAGATGGGAGTTGTGAACACGCAAACTCTCCGCCAGGAGGGGGGATGCAAAGTTCAGAGGATACATGCGGCGGCTCCACAGCGATTGCGGCAGATGGTGTCAGAGGGAGTAGAGGTTGAGACGCAGTGGACCACACCTTCTGCCCCGCCATCTCTCCCGGCTTGCAAACAGGCCGCAGCGACTCAACCCCTCCCCCCCCCAGTCCCACCCCCACGCCATTGCGTCCAAACTCGGAAGCGGAAACCTGCGACGGCGCGGGCAGTGACCCTCTCGGCAGTCAATACGGGCCCTGTGATCCCAAACCAGGCACCTGTCGACCCCATGCCCCGCCCCCAGTCTCACCCCTGCCTGACGGCGACTTTTTCATCGTGCACAGCCTGTGCAAACCAAAGCACCGACGAGGAGCCGCAGCCTTGTGTGTTCCGGCAGGTGAGCGCACGAGCACCAGCGCGCACGAGCACGAGCGCCCACGCGCCGAGGACCAGCACCCGCTGGCTGGCACCCGCCACGAATGCGGCCAAAAGCGAGCCGACGAGCCACGCCGTCCCCCATCGAGCCTACTGCACGGCGGCACCTGTACGTCCTGCGTGGTTCACCACGGCCGCCTGAGGGGAAGCGCATGTAGTGCGTGTGCCCGTAGCACGCAAAAACGGCGGGACAAAGCGCAATGCGCCCTGGAGATACGCTTCACGGATGGGGGGCACACTGGGGAGCGCGGGAAAGCTCGGATTTCCCGGACTGCACGGATGTGCGGGGGGCGCCAGCGTGGCCGTGAATGTTCCGTACAGGCGCCGCCCGGCAGCGCCGTCGGAACAAGAAGTAGACCACACCTCGAGGGGACACGACACGAGCCGCCACAAGTGGGCACGTGTCCGGCTGTCGGTGTCGACACCCCTCCCCATGTTCGTGAAGTGGTGGTGACACCCGAGCTGTCGATATGCCTCCAGGCCTTGGAAACAGCGTCGACATTTGGCAGTGTTTTTTGATGCTCCAGTCTTGACACAAAAAAGCATATGTGTGGTCATTATGGGTGCCACTTAAGGTACATTGGAATAACTGAGGGTGCTACTTGGGGCGTCATACGGGCGTTTTGGCTGCCTAAAGGGGCGTCAGTACGGCGTCGTATTCGTCGCGCGCCCCTGGCGCCCCCCAAATAGGGGCGTCGTGTGCAACCCTACTCCGCCCCGACGCCCCAAAAAAAGGGGCGCTACTGCGAACCCTACCCGTGAGGTTGTTTTGTGTGATGCGTTTCTCTCCAGTAAGTTAAAGTTCCTCAATTCAGAATGTACCTGACAGCGCAAATCGTTGGCTCCCACATCGACAAATAAGCCATTCTTGTTTTCGCCCGTGCTCTGCGCATTCAGTAAATCTTTGCCATCCGTGGTCCACACTAGATTTGATTGCAGGGTCAACTCGTCTCGCGTGGTAGTCTAAAGAATTACATCTCACTTGTTTTTCGTCATTCTCTGCAGGAACCAATCGCACCTTGTTCCTCGCCCGCAAACCTACCTCACAGTGTCGCTGCGGCCGCATACCGAGAGAAACGAGCGGAGGCAGCGTGCTGTCGTCACGCTCGCCACCCCGCAGCCTGCGCGGCCGCGCAGTCGGCGCGCGCCCCCCCCCCGACATTCCACCTTCCGCCCCGCACCCCTACCCCCTTCCTCCTCTACCTTTGTTCCCCCATCCCCCAGTTCCCACCGGGTCGGTCGACCAGTGGCGACTTGCCTCAGAACCCCCGTCACCGCGTCGTCAACTCTGTTCCCTGTGGTGCTGTGGTGTCCTCCACTACCAACCCACATTTGCACCTCCTACGGTGCACCTTTCCCTCGCCACTACGCTTCCTACGTCTTCCCCCGGAGTGGCCGCGCCCGCCCCGCGATGGTCAACTCACTGGCCATCGCGGTGATCGTCTCTGGCCTGTGCGCCGCTGCGGCGACGGTCACCTCCTCCTGGGAAATCTACATGCACCTGACGCACTATGTGCAGCCACAGTTCCAGCTGCACATTGTCCGCATCCTGGTCATGGTGCCCATCTACTCGGTGACGTCCTTCCTGGCCCTCTTTGTCGGTGAGTACTGGGCGCTGCTGCTCGACATTGTGCGCGACGGGTACGAGGCGTACGTCATCTACAACTTTGTTGTGCTGCTCATCGAATTTTCCGGGGGAGACCGGCGCCTTATCTACTTTCTCGAAACGCGGCCGCGGATGCACCACCCCTTCCCCCTACGCGACCGGCTGCCACCCATCCACCTCGGCGCGCCGTTTGTGTTTGCCGTTCGCGCGGCCTGCCTGCAGTTTGTGTTTGCCAAACCCGCGGGCTCTCTCTTCCTCCTCTACACTGCCGCGCACCCCGACTCGTTGTTTGCGTTTCGCGGTGCCGGCGGCCTCGTCTATCTCGCTAATAATGTGAGCGTGACGGTCGCTCTGTACGCGCTCGTGCTGTTTTACCACGCGGCTGAGGAGCTACTGCGACCGTACCGACCGCTGCCCAAATTCCTCGCCGTCAAGGCCGTCATCTTCTTCTCCTTTTGGCAGGGCGTGGCGCTGTCCGTGGCCATCCGTCTCGGCGCCCTCAAGGACGTTGGCGGGTACACAGCGCACGAGCAGGCAACGGGCCTCCAAGACGTGCTCATTTGCGTGGAGATGCTCGCCGCCGCTGTCTGCCATGCATTTGTCTTCCCCTACACCGAGCACGTAGCGGCGGTGGCGGCGACGGCCGCTCCCGAGGGCGCGTCGGTCGGGCCCGCATCGGGCCTCCACGGGGGCAGCCGGCGGTATGACAGTTACGGCACCCTGTCTGCCGGGGAGGATATGGAGGCGGGCTTCGGCGGGGCGTCCGCTAAGGGCGCTCGCGGCGCCAAGGGCAGCCAAGCGGCGGCCGCCGAGGCGCCCGCGTCAGGGAGGCGACGACGCACACACCCCGCGTTGCGGAACTTTGGGGACGTCCTCGACGTGCGGGACGTGCTTGCCGACGCCAAAAACCGGTTGTACGGTAGCAGCGGCGGCTTTGAGCGGGAGCTCCGCGACAGCGAGCCGCTCGTCGCGTCGGCTGACACCATTCTCGGCGACGACGTGTCGGGGGGGGGAGGGTCGGGCGATTTGGTCGACGTGCGCGGGGGGCGGCGAAAGAGCCTTCGCGTCGCCGACCTCGCCCTGTTCCCGGAGCGGGAGGTTGGACAGGCGCCGCCGCCGCCGCCCCCAACGGCGCCGCCTCCCGTGGCGCCGTCTGGCGGGGGGCGACCGCCGCCGACGCGCGTGCGCGCGCCAGCTGCCAGCACGCGACTTGCTGAGGAGGGGCACAACGCCCCAGGCGAGGCGAGCGTCAGGGCGCCCACAACAAGGAGGTCACGGGTGCCGCGGGAGCGGCGGTGACTCGGCTGCTTGTACATAGAACAAACACGGGCGGGCTGTCTGGCCGGGCGACAGCACGGGCGGCCTCGGTGGCAGTACGGATGGCATCACGGACCGCCTGGGATGCAACACGAGCGGTGTCATTGGCCTTGTCAGCATCGACAACGTGCCAGATCGCAACGCAGGAGTGTCCGTGAACCTCTGCGGTGGTCCCGCGGTGACACAGATGGTGGCTCACTCGAACAGCCACGTGGGGTGCCGCGCACGCCTGTGATTGCCTGCCAGAGGTTGTCGAGCGCACGGCAGTGTCCCAGACGAGAAGCACGTGCGTGAGATTACCAACGTCACGGTGGCGAGTGGTTTTTCGGCGACTCCGCAGGGGGAGGGTTGGTCGTTGTACAGAGGTTGGCGGACGCGGCCGGTCCGTAGTGGACTTGCCCTTGTGACCTCGTTTCCCTTTTTCCTCGTCGACTCCTCTGGCCGTGGCGGGGCTGTCGCGGCTCAGCGGATGGTCTCTGGCAGCACCGAACGCCGGACCGCAGCATACCCCGTGCATGCAACATGCAGCGCGCACCGAATGACGATCGGAGAAGGGGAGGGGCGGTCGAACACTGCATGGGCGGCGGGGGTTGACAGTATGTCCCCCCATTCACCCTCGTAGAAGTCGGCCTTGCCACTGCGTAGCAGCCTCACCCGGTGAGCTTGTGAGATGTGGCTTCATTCGTCATGGGACGGGGGAAGGGGGCTCACAGCGAGATGGGAACTCATACGGGGGCGTCGGCGTCGGGAGCGGGGTCGAGGCGGAACGAGGGACAGTTGCCGAAAGACATATGAGGATACATCGTGGGTGTTACTCGTGGTGGAGACAACCGGGCTGTCCATGAGACGGAAAGGAGATGCCGGCGGAAGAGGTGGGGCGATGCAGACAGGAGCAGTGCTGGGATAGGCGACGGCCTCCCGATCGGGAAAGACGCAGAAAGGCGGGTTGATGACTCGGCCGGAGTCAGCCAGCCATGACCTCGTTCTTCTATATTTGGGGCTCTTTTCAATATGCCACGTCACCCAATTCAAGTCTGGTGCCTCTTTACACCACCTCGCGAAATCTTCAAGCTAGGGAAGTTGGCCCCAAAGGGCCAGCTCATCCACTCACCCCCAGGTAGCGCGATCGAAACCGACATGCGCCGCGCCAAGCCGTCGTGCTTGCGAGTTGCATCCACCCGGCGGCGGGTGAGAAAGGATCCCTCAAGGTGTGATTGCATTCGAAAGAAGAGCCTAGGCTCGGACCTGGGCTCGACAAGCTCGTTTACGGCGGGTCAAGGTGCTTTCGAGGTTAACAGAGGTGGACGCGGTGGAGTCCCGGACGGGAAAATATGCCGTTCATCCCGCAGCGGGTGGTGCCGGATGCTCGGCACCCGTCAACTCATCAAAGCCTTGCCAAAGGGTACCAAGCCCAGGCTGACAGAGGACAGGGGTGCCAGCCAGCACACCCACTGTTTGCCACGGGGAACTGGCATGTGGTTCTAGATTCCCCGCCGGACACGCCAATCTACCCAGGGAGGGTGGCAGCACCCGGCGCTCGACACCCGTCGAGCAGCTGAGGCGTGGAAAAGGAATGGTGGGCTCTGGGCAACAAGGACCGCGGTGTGGGCAGACCGGCTGGGACGCCCAGGTATAGTGAAGCCATCCCCCACAACAAAAAAACCGCACCTGTACGTGCCATGAGTCATCGGAAAGAAGTTGTCCTGGTATGGTACGAGAACCCGCCACTGTGGCCTCCAGAGCCGCAGGGATGCCTTGTGACCAGCTATGTGGCTTCGAGAGCAGAACGCCTTCCACCCAATCTCCTCCCGCAAAGAAGGTGGATGGCCCATGCAGGTTAACGGGCCTCGGCCGCGCTCGTAGAACTCAATGGCAAGGGCACACACAATATTTAGTAGCTCGTGCTTGACACGGAAAATCCTGAAGGCCGAAGTTTCCCAGGTACTCTCCCTGCATTTGTTCAAACCATACAGTATTCGCCGCAAACAAATGATGTTGCTAGATCCAAATCAGTTGCTCTACTGCAACTCGCCAGCATCTCCTGACGAGAAGTCACAGCTTGGAGCCTCTTTCGACAAGAACGTCAAGATCAGCCATGACACCCGGTCCGAAACACTCTCTGAGTTTGTGGCGCCGAGTTTGTGGCGCCATAATGTGGCACCACATGGCTTTGGACCGAGCCATGCGGCGCCACAAACTCGCCGCCACACACTCAAAGCGTGTCTCGGACCGGAGGTGCGTCTATCACGTGCATCCCAATCCATGGACACGAGGCCATACGTATCTCCTCCTCACGTTGAGGCTGCAGGTAGTAGGACGTTCAGCACTGTTTCATCACCACGTTTGTCCGCCAAGCAAAAAAACAGGCTGTGAGTAACAGCGCACACGTGCTACTGCAGAGTATCATTTAGGAATACTAGAAGGGTCCGAAGCGGACTCGGAGAGAGCTTCACATTGCTGCTGTCCGACTTGGAGAATATGGGAGACAGCGCGCTCGCCGAGATTCCGCGTATTGTGCGTCGGGGCAGATTAAAACCAGTGTTTTTATTCGATGCTTAGAACAGAGTGGATTGTCCCTTATACAGAACTCTCCAGATGTCCTCCGAAGCAATTCTGAGTGGCCGAACGAATTCTGTTTCTTTCTTCTTTATTGATCCAACGATACTTTCGGCGCGTCTTTCTATGTGCAGCCAACAAGGACCTGGGCCAAGGCAGCAAGAGGGCAGCGCGGGTGGGTGCCAATCGATGGTGTCCATGGCCGGGGTGCCGGGACTCTGCTCTCCTGCGTGCGTCCTATCTCTATAGCGCAACACCCACCCAGGCGAGGACATTGATTGTCGGCAGTGCTGGCTGGACGATGCTCATTGCCCGCGGCCACGGCTCATCCTCCCACCGTGCTACTCTGGAATGGGAGCACAGAGAGCGATGCGTGTCCTGCACAGGCCTCTGAGAATGCGGCATTGCGGGTGGCCCGACGGCATTGTGGGTTTCCGGACGGACACGGCGACACACAGGACAAAGAGAGGCCGAGGAAGCTCCATTGGCAAAGCCGGGTGACGAGGCCCCGCGGCAGGATGGGCTAGGAACCGCAAGGCACTGTAACGGGTCTTTGGGCTCCCTGCCCCCCTCTCCGGGCGGGTGCGTAGGGTGGTCAGTGTCACCTGAGGATGCTCCTTTGCATCCGCCTTCCACGCCACGTCTTGACTTGTTCTCGGGCCCGTGAGCACTACAACACACCATGCCGGAGGTCATGACACACCAGCAGCAGCAGTACTCGTGCGGTATCTTCTTATTTGGAGGCCGTCTCTTCCCTCAAGAAGTTTTTCCACGAGACGCCAACCAACCCATCTTCCCCCTTTTGAGGTCTGAGCTATCCCGTCGTCAAAGAGCCGCCCCCCTCCACCCTCCCCGTCTGGTGCCTTCATCTCCTCCAAGATCACAATGTGCCACTACTTTGTGAACCACTATGCGTGTGGTCACCAGCGTCCTTCCAAGCCCTTCATTTGCGACTCTGCACTGGCCTCCGGAACTCCTTGCCAACAGTTCACGATGTTGGACGGTGTGTTCCTTGCCGAGAAATGCGAGTTCTGCGCACATTGTGACGACGACGACGACGTCGAAGCCGAGAAAAATGGAGACGTCAAGATCAAGAACAAGAAGGAGGTGTAGTTGGGGTCCCGAGAAGGACGCGAGCGGCCCGCGCCCCCCTTGTCGACCCCACAACTTGATTCCTGTCGATTGGTCAAGGGCTGATTGTTTGGCGGTCGCGAAAGGGGCATTTGGTGTGATGACGACTGTGTAGTTGCCACGACGAGAGCCGCTGGAGCAGTGCGCTCGCGTGTCTTCTTCCTGTGTCCGTGGCATGGATGTTCTCTTGCTTGTATTAATGGGGTGGACCATCGAATGAGGAGGAGCCTTTTGAGTGACATTGACTTGATCAGGAACGGTTGAAAGGCGGCCGACCTAGCGGCCAGCCCAAGTGACTATTGTCTCATGCAATGAGCAAGAAGAAAACATAGGCTTCCTCATAACAGTGATGCTTGAGTGCAGGCACGAACAATCGCGAGTAATCCCCAAACGCATGACATCCAACAAGCAACAATGCTGAAAAAGCGCTGCGCTACGAGCGTTGGCGCGGAGCCTCGCAACGAGCACGCAACGAGTGTCTAAGCGGTGACACCTGCAGATGCATGCTGCTGTGTCACTGGGCCCATCTTCGTCTGTGTGGTTCGCCACTAGCCCCAGGTGAGGCCACCACCCGTTGCCCACGCATGAGGCCGCACACGGGTCGACGCGTGGCCCTCCACGCGCAGCATAAGACGCGACCAGTGGTTCAGCCCCGGTCCTCACTGGTGCCGGACCCGTTGCGATTCGCTACTGGGCGCACCGCAGATTCGACGGGTCTGCCCCGGTCTCTGCCGGTATGTGGCGGGATGTGGGGTGTCCGCGTCCCAACCGCACCGCCCATCCGTGGAAAGCGCGTCGACTTCTGAATCCGGAGGGCGCCCTTGGCCCCACCCGCGGACGTCGGCTTTGGACGTGCGGTTGCATGGGAATCCATCACCTGGCCATGGAATCGGGCCCGTGTCTGATTCTGCCCACACCGCTTGCTCGCCCATCCCGGCTGTAAGTGGAAGGGGAGCGAGCCACCGTTGCGCTGGCAACGGCGGGCTGGTGAAGCCGATGGATGTGATGAAGCCCCCCGGTAAGGACGGTAGCAGCCACCACATTGTGCGGGAAAGACGAGGGCGGTAGCGGCCGCAGCACTGCTTGGGGAAGTCAAGAGGGATGAACAGCGGCCCTGGATATGGACGGCGGCGCCGAGGCAGAGCGCGTGACCATAATTCTCGTTGGCTCGCGCACCCTGTTCTACGGCGGATCGAAGCGGTGGCGGCGCCGCCGCCGTGTTTTGGTAACTGGCCGGACACGTGCGCCGGCAGACTGTGCCCGCGTGCTGGAGGCGCTGCTGGTAGTATACTGCTGTACGGATGCAGCCTAGCAGTGCGGGTATGGAGGGCCCCGCCAAGGTCACTTTGCCTCCCCCTTCCACCCCCGGACGACTGCCTGGCGACACTGCTTCCATGGCTCACCCGTCACAATACACCACCAATTTCTTGTTTTGGGCTTCGGGCGACGGGCACCAAGTCCAGGGAGTGGCGCGGGGGCACCTCCGGGGATTGCCTTGTGCGCCGCCCCGGCAAATGTAGGAAACACATGCCGGCGGCCGCGGGGAGTGAGCAGGACAGGGGGGGGGGGAGAGACGCCTCGCCACGCTACGCCACCTCCGTCCGAGCTGCGCGGCCGTATCGTTGCCGCTGCAACGGCGACGTCGGCGGCGCGAGGCGCCGGCGATGGAGGGCGGGGAAGCGGCGCCGACAGCCGCCGCCAGTCGGACCAGCCGTGTTAGACGACCCCCGCCATGGCATGCGTGCCCGCCGCGCTGCCGCGGCGGGACGTAAAGGGGCTCGGAGCGAGGGGGGGCGCGGACGCGCTCCCCGCTGCGGCGTCAGGTGCGCGTCGATGCATGCCGGCGGCGGCAGCGGATCCGGTCGGCCATAGTCCAGTGGTTCGTGGTGGCGCCGCCGTCGCGTCGCGGGGGCCATCGAGCCGGTGGAG
>Ga0209186_1001743_pt1 | contig 15843 bp, 14 predicted proteins | sample SidtaG_FD_187426 | JGI IMG/M metagenome (GOLD analysis project Ga0209186, IMG submission 187426) | Marine algal microbial communities from Sidmouth, United Kingdom - Sidmouth_Male2 metaG (SPAdes) (version 2) | ecosystem: Host-associated > Algae > Red algae > Unclassified | place: Sidmouth...
CTTGGCCCCTTGAGCGGTCTGGGTGACTGGGTCATGTACACGAAAGAAGCTCGGATCGTTCGGGCTGAGAATGAGCGGATCGGAAAAGAGCTTGAGGCAAAGTTCAAAGAGATCGAGGCGACCAGAGAGCGACTCAAGAAGAATTACGAGGAAATGGAGAGAAAAAGGAAGCTTTCCGAAAGGGCTCTCCAGTATGAAATGGAGAAGCTAAACCGAGCTTTAGGTCGCTAGGCCGTTCAGGCGTCCTCATGTCGGATAACCTCACTCCCAAGAGTGTTTTTCACACCGATGAGGCTCTTTGGGAAATCCCTGTCGATGTAGAGGATCGCTCGAACGTTCTGGGGTTCACCTTTCACAGCTAGTTGTTTCTCCAATACCGCTTTGTACTTTACGCACTGAAATAGCCCACGGTACAAATCAGCATCGTCGGATATCTTCGACTTGACCTCCACTGCTATCAGCAATCCCTTATGCCTGAACAAGACATCGACTTTATCTCCAGAAGACAAGGTGACCTCAACCTCTCCTTTGTTTGCTGACTTCGGCAATCCTACAAGCACAGGGTTCTCGGCTACCAACAGTTTGAGTTTCTGGTGCTCCTCACCTTCACCCCCTCCAACCTTGTTGCCGCTTGGAAACGGAGCCAAGGCTCCAATCGGTTTCAGGTTGAGAGCTTCAAGAACCTCAGGCCAACGTGAGTAGGCAAATACGTTTTGCAGAGAAGCAGAGGCCAGATTTCTTTTCTGAACCAATGAGAGCTTCTTCAACTCCTCTTTGCTCACGAGCCACCCCATACCTGCTGAGGGAATCCCACTGGACTTGTTGATCACAAGGTTCTGGATGGCAGGGATCGATGATTCCCACTCTTCACCCAGATTCAGCAATGTCACTCCGATGCTACCCAGCACGAAGTTGAGGTTCCGAGGATTGGGCATGCCAAGTTCCTCAGCCAAAGCTGAGTAGAGCATCGTCTCCTGTGCATGGGCCTGCCTAACGAGGATCGGCAAAGCCATTCTTGCTCTTTCTTGGTACAGCTTCTCACCAAAGATATCGTCGGCTGGTTCGGCAGTGTCAGGCTGGTTGTCGTCCATGGTCTCCTTGTTCAAAAGTCTCTTGGCTGAAACCCTGCCCATGCTTGTCCAAAAGCCTAGTCAAAACCCATGGTCACAAGTTGTTGCTTTTGAGCAAACATCCCTCTGCCTTTGCCGTTGTACCTCCTGAACCTGCCTGTTACCATGATCGCCTATGAAAGGATCACGTATCGAGTAGACCGACCAATCTGACATCTTAATTTCTGCATTATTTTGCAGGCTGTTGCCCAAGAAAAACGTCCACTTTTCAGCACGAAGCAAACGCCAGCGAAGATGCGCCCAGCCTTGGGCGTAGCTTCGGTTCTGCTTTGTGGGCATGGACGTGCCTTCTTGGGCGAGCTTCGGCTACGCCCTCTTTTTTTGCCCACAACCCAAGGACCCCTATGACCCAAACCATTTCCCAACCTGCTTTTCAGGATGGCTCTCCCGTTAGGAAGATCATCCCCATCCCGATCTACATTGCTCTCATCGCATTCGGTGCCTTTCTGATCTATAAGGGCATGGCCATTAAGGGTGTCACGATCACCAATCTCGAAGGTGATGAAATTCAGAAGTTTCGAGGCTCCTTCATCGGCCTCCTCTTTGTCTTTGGAATCGCAAGTATCTGCTCTGGAATCGCGATGACCTTCATGAGCCTCCGCAAACTCATTTCAAAAGGAGGTGCACGATGAGCGATGTGTTTGAATTCCAGTGTCCTGAGTGCGAAGAGACCTTGCAGGGCACATCCGAGATCATTGGAGAAGAGGTTGAGTGTCCATCTTGTGAAATGGTCTTTGAACTTCAGGTAGAGCCTGAGGAGACTCCCGTGAACACAGGTCGAAAACGAGGTCGCAAGGTCGCCTTGTGGACAATTGGAAGCCTTGGGTTCCTCCTGAGCCTTGTGCTTCTCCTGATCTATCTCGGTCCCCTACGAGGCTTGGGTGAAAGGATTATTTACACCACTGAAGCACGTACAGCTATGGCTGAAAATGAGAAAGCCGCAAAGGAGCTTGAGGCCAAGTTCCAGAAGATCAGAGAGACTCAAGAGAGGCTTCAAAAGAATGCTGAGGAAATGGAGAGGAAGAAGAGAGACTCGGATGCCGCTCTCAAGTATGAAATGGAGAGGTTACAACGAGACTTGGGCCGGTAGCGAAAGGTGGGATTCTCGGAAAGAACTCTTGGAGATTCTGGAAAGAGCCAATCCATAAGGTTGCAAAGAGTTACAGTTTTTCCGTCAAAGAGGTCACGACTCTTACAATAAGAGTCATGAACATTAAAAATATTCCATCAGGCGAATCCACCCCGCAACCACAACCCCTAACCGTCGTTCCCGTTCTCCCGAGCAGGGCCAAGCCGACGAACAAGAAAGCCTATCGAGATTTCGTTCGGGAAAAAGCCAAGCTCATCGCATCTGTCGAGAACTACATCGACAGAAGCGATGAGGGGTTACCCGACTTTGGAGAGCTTCCATCTCTTGGATACGATTCCATTCAAGAAATTGTATATGAAGCAAGGTTGTTGAATGACATTGATTATCGGGATGTCGGTGCTCTTGCACCGATTGTGCAGGATCGCGTAACTGTTATTCCAGTGAATTGGGACTGCCAATGTCTTGGAGATGCCGCCCACCTATACGTTGAAGAGACTGACTCCTCATGGTTCTACCTGAATATGAACTGTTCACTCCCAGAATTCCGGTACTGGATTGCGTATATGTATGGTTTCAGCATTGGGAGAAATTTGCGCATCGAAGATCGAAAGGGATTCGGAGACAGATTCGCAAAGGCGTATAATTTCCCCTTGGGACATGCTCGGCTACTATCGGAAGAACTGACCTCTCAGCCGAATCGTCGCAAGATGCTACAAGTTCTTGAGGATGCTTCTGACCAATGCCTTTTTCCTCCAGACCTCCTGCTTCATGAAGCTCAAGTGTACTTGAAGGATTCCGGTGAAAACACACTGAAAATTCCTACTTCACAGCTAAATTCTGCATGTAAGAAATTTAAATCTCGTTATGCAGGCGTACGCATAGGCCGTGGGGTCGATGAAGCTGATCTCATTGAAGAAGCTTCGGACACTTGGTTTACTTTGATTCAGGGTGAGATCAGCGGATTTTTCCGAGGAACCAATGGCACATTCAATGACTTCTTAACCCTCATGGATTTGCCTGATACTGAAGGCACGAGAGAGGTGTTCGATTTCGTCCTGAACGGCTGTCGATGTGAAGAATGCAGAGCGATCTAATACCATCAACAATCAGGTGGGCCATCGTCAGGCCAGTGGAGCTTCGCTGGCCTTTTTCTGCGTTGGCAACTCACAAGAGGCAGGTGATCCTATAAATGATTTCTCAGAATATAGGTCGATCTCAGGAGTCTGGTAGGCGATGTCCTTGGTGGTGGTGAACTAAAGGCATCCCTGTTTCACTCCTGAAAAGCTCCCCAAACCTTGTCCATATGGTGGCAAATCACATCTTCATGGTCTGTGAATCCACGCCCCGAAAATACGACCTGCGATTGTCTTCCCTCGCCATCCAAAAGTTCAACAAACGGGCCAATCAAGTAGTCCTCTTGGCCTTCGTTTAAGCTGATATTTGCCATCACTTTGGGCAAATCAATGATGAGGAAGGGAGGGAAAGGAATCGTAGCTTTCTTGGCTAAAGCTACGATGGCGTAATGATAAGCGAGAAGAAAGAATCCTGTTTTTGTGTCGCCGACAGAAGACCGCCAGTTCCTTTCACCAATTGTGAACCTGAAGCTATCCTTATTTAGGTGGAGCCTGATTCGTCCCCTCATGCCCCAGCTATTGGGCCGTATGCGATCAAGCTTATCAAGGTACGAATTCATCTGGTCGGAAAACAGACTGGCCATTTCGGCATGCCCAGTTCCGTGAGCATCCAGAGCACCAGTCGCTTTGATTCTTTCGATCTCAGCATTCAAGTAATCAAGTTGCTCCGATAGATCATGGCGTTTATCATATAGCTCCAAAAATGACCCGAGAAGCCTTTGTCGCTCTTGAAGCCCACCTTGCTCGATATCGGTTTCGCGAAGCTCTGTTGATTGTAGCCGAGTGAAGGGCAGTCTAACCTTTCGTAGTCGGGCTTGGAGTGAATCATACTCAAACCTCAGTGACCCTGTCTTTGAATCGATTGATTTTTCGTCCTTCTCTAACTCAGCGATCAGCCCTTGTAGCTCAACAAGCTCGTGCTTCAAACGAGTTTTTTCGAGTTTGAGCCGTTTGTGTGATTTTTCAGAATCCGCCTCTTCTTTTGGCTTGTGGCAAACATAGCACACCCCATCAACGCTACCATGGCGTTGGACTGGCCTGTCACACGCTGGGCAGTGTGATACATGAAACCTTCCCAAAACATTGCTGACCGATACCACACGCCCGAATTTTTCAAGTTGAGCTTCAAGGTTGTCGGCAAGTCGCTTGAACCTCTCTCTTCGTGCGATGATTCTTCCCTTTTCCGCACCGGCATTGGAGATGAGAGACTCTAACTCAGTAACACGAGCGAGAAGTTTTTCATCTATCTGGAGATTTTCCTCGTTTGCCAATGTCGCGATGATTCTCTCACGCTTTGCATCAGCGCTCTCAAGTTGTCTTGAGACTTCTCCCGCAACCTCCTTCAAGGATTCGCTTGAGTTGAAGGGAAGAAGTGTCTCACCGCCAAACAGCTTTGAAGCAAACTCTCCCAGCATGGCATCATAGTTGGCGATCTGGGCCTCAACAACATAGAGCTTCTTGCGTAGACCAATGATTTCTTCGAATTCTTGAGGGAAGGTCTGCTCCGCCAAGCCGAGGATCATCAACAGGCAGGCGAACGATTCGTAACGAGGCTGTTTGTCGGCGATTTCATTCCAAAAGCGGCCCTGCCTGTAAACATGCCGATAAAGCATCTTCCAAGTCAGATTCGGCCATGTGTTGTCTGAGTAAGGGTCACCTTTAGGAAAGCGCAGAGACGGCAATCCAAGTTGTTTCAAAACGAATAGACTGAAGGAGGACGGATCATGTGGCCAGCCATCAACAAATATCTTTGTTTTGGCTTCCTTCCAGTTTCGCCGGATCGTCACATCCTCTTTTCCAAGAAGAACGTCCAGTTCTATGGATTCATACTTCGCAACCAACTCCTCCTCCTCGCGATCTAACGCATCAAGATGCCCAAAAGCATTCTCAACTGTCCCCCCATCCCCCAAGGCAAAATCAATCATATCAAGCCAGACAGACTTGCCAGTATTTGGCTCACCGATCAGCAGGTTCAGCCCAGTGCCAAGCTCAAGCTCCTCAGGCTCCTCTTGATCGGCTAGGTATCGCCGAACCTTTTTGATTACGAATACAAGATCACTCATCCAATGCCCTCCCCGAGAGATTTACCGCCAACCTCTTCGGCAAAAATGGAGTAGATTCGGTCCTTCAACTTTGACCCTGTATACGGTTTCAGCTTTGAACCCACGAACTGCACCCTCTGGGTAAGATCGCCTAGTTCAGGTATCTCTTCAAGTTCATCAACGACACCCACACCAGTTGGTGTCAGAATAATTTCATAGGAATTTCCAGACGGCATCACTTGAATAAGCCCTTTCGCCTCTAATCTTGGCAGTACATGATTGTACCGCTTGTCCCATGGACCATATCGATAGCGAATCATCTTCGGTTCGGCAACCGTAGGCTCTAATTCGTCTCCGCAGTCAATCCCTTCCGCTAGCGCAAATTCACCAAAGAATTGAGGGTACCTGATGAAGAAATCGATTTTTGCCAACTTTGTCATCCCCTTCAATCGATAGGTCCCATCTGTCCTTCGCTTTTGCCCAGCATGCCTTAAGAGGAGAAGTAATCTACACTCGTGAAACTCCGTAAAGTCTTCGGATTTTATGGGCTTCCCAGCAGGTACAAGATATGCTTTTTTTGCACTCTTCATATTTCGCCTCCAAAATGATGGAGACAACGGTCTGTGACCTCATACATGTAGCCAGTGAGGTAAGCTGAGGGAATAAACAGCCCCTGAAATTCATTATTGCAACAGGCTTCTTTCACGCAAGCTGAGTGAAAATTAGATTCCGCAGTTGTTCCATCGTGCAGGCTGGCCCTCAACTTTGCGAGCCTGTCCAGCATCTCGTCCTCCATAACTTTTAAATCGTCCTCCCCTATGTAATCATCGGAGTATTTTGCCTCAAGATATCTAAGCCTTTGCTCATTTGCAGAAAGAAACTCGCTACCTTTCCCCACGCTTTCAAGCTTCCGCTTCAATTCACCGCTTGTTGCCCTATCCATACTGAAGAACTTCACCTGCTGATCGAACCAATTTATAAATTTTGCTGCCACCACCTTTGGGGCGCTTATAGATGAAGCATCCCTCACCATTTTTAGAATCTTATCGTACAGACCGGCCCTTTGATCGAGAGGGGCAAAGATTCCTTTGCCTTCGAGAATCCTCTCAAGCCTAGTGGAGTTCGCTTCAGACTGTGACGGTATATCCTGCTTCATCTGAACCCAGCGCATCGTACGGACCCACCACTCAAGCTCATTGGCATTGCAGTCAGAAAGTCTCGTTTGTATATCGGAAATTATTGCATCTTCTGCTTTTTGATTTCTTTGGGCGTCCTTCAGGCAGCGCAACTCTTGGATGACCCCATAGGAAGTGATGAACTTTGCGGTAGCTTGTTCTGAGACCCTGCATTCCTCGATGGATTTTTCGATGATCGAGGTACCTTTCTTGCCGGATTTCCGTCTCGTCAGATCGGGTATTGACCATCGAGAACCCTTTTCCTCGTTATGCTTAACCTGAACCATAAGCACACTCTCATCATTGCTCACCACACATATATCATCGCGGGCTTCAAAGTAGACTTCAGCGATGGCCCCTCCATCTAGCACATCCAGTAGGATCGATGCCCCTACATGGTCCTGATAGATGAAACCGTTCCGAGCACTTCGCCCCCCTTTTTCCCTCGGAGGTTTGTCACTCATGGATTGAAAATTTGACCTATCCACTAGCGGTACTCCACTCCGCCCTTCCGATACAAAGCGCATTTTGTCTCTGAGTCTTTTCGGGATATGATGACCTCATCGGATTCATGTAAAAGCATTGCCCTATGCCGGAGGCATGTCGAGTCTGTTCCATTTCGCGATTCTGGTCAAATCTTCCAGCAATGACACATGGATCACGTCTTGATCTCGCTGAACCGCGAGCTATCAAGTGGCAGGGGTCGCTGTGCAGAACTGCTTAGCTTCCCTTCCCATGAGGAACGTATCCATGAGCAAGAAAGATTTATCTGAAGACGACATTTGTGCGAAGTACATCACTCCAGCCATCACCTCGGCTGGCTGGGATGAGATGCGTCAAATCCGTAGGCAGATCACCTTCACCGCTGGTCGTATCATCGTCCGTGGGAAGCTACACACAAGGGGCAAACGCAAACGAGCCGACTACATTCTTTCCTACAAGGCCAACCTCCCTCTAGCCGTACTTGAAGCCAAGAAAAACAGCGAGCCAGTGGGTGGAGGAATGCAACAGGCTCTGGAGTATGCCGAGACCCTCGACATCCCCTTCGTTTACTCCTCCAACGGGGATGCCTTCATCGAGCATGATCGCTTAACCTCCACCGAACGCGAGATTCCCCTCGATCAGTTTCCTTCACCCGAAGAACTCTGGGACCGTTACCGTAAAGCCAAGGGCATCGATACGGAAGCAGAGAAGATCGTCACCCAGCCCTGCTACTCCGATGGCAGTGGCAAGGAACCTCGTTACTACCAACGGATCGCCATCAACCGGACCGTCGATGCCGTAGCTAAAGGCCAAGATCGTGCTCTCCTCGTCATGGCAACTGGAACCGGCAAAACCTACACGGCCTTTCAGATCATCTGGAGGCTTTGGAAGTCTGGACTGAAAAAACGTGTCCTTTTCTTGGCTGACCGGAATATTCTCGTCGATCAAACCAAGACGAATGACTTCAAGCCGTTCGGAACAGCCATGACCAAGATCAAAGGTCGCAAAGCTGATCCTTCGTATGAGATTTACCTCTCCCTCTATCAGGCCGTCACTGGACCAGAGGAGCATCAGAAGATTTTTCGTGAATTCTCTCCAGACTTCTTCGACCTGATCATCATCGACGAGTGCCACCGTGGCAGTGCTTCCGAAGATTCAGCTTGGAGAGAGATTCTGGAATACTTTGAGTCGGCTGCTCAAATCGGACTGACAGCTACACCTAAGGAAACCAAGTATGTCTCAAGCAGTCATTACTTCGGTGATCCCATCTACACCTATTCACTCAAAGAAGGCATCGATGATGGCTTCCTTGCTCCCTACAAGGTCATCCGTATCGACCTCGACAAAGACCTCGCTGGCTGGAGGCCGACTGAAGGCAAGCTCGACAAGTATGGCAACGAGATCGAGGACCGTGTCTACAATGCTACGGACTTCGACCGAAACCTCGTCTTGGAAAAACGTACGGAGCTTGTTGCAAGAAAAGTTGTCGAGTTCCTCCATGCAACCGACCCTCTATCCAAGACCATCATCTTCTGTGAAGACATCGATCATGCTGAACGAATGCGGTCTGCTATCGTTAGTCTCTCAACCGAACTCGTAGCTAAGCATCCTCGTTACGTGATGCGAATCACAGGTGATAATGCCATAGGGAAAGCTGAACTCGACAACTTCATTGACCCCGAAAGCATCACTCCCGTTGTTGCCACCACCTCCAAGCTACTGACAACTGGAGTGGATGCCAAAACCTGCAAGCTCATCGTTCTCGATCAGCGAATCCAGAGCATGACCGAATTCAAACAGATCATCGGAAGAGGAACTCGAATCGCTGAAGACCATGGAAAGATGTCTTTCACCATCATGGACTTCCGAAAAGCCACCGAACTCTTCGCTGATCCAGACTTCGATGGTGATCCGGTTCAGATTTACGATCCCGAAGGAGACGATCCAATCGTTCCTCCTGAGGATGATGTCGGGACAGGAGAAGGACCCGATCCAGAAAAGGACCCACGAATCAAATACGTAGTGTCCGATGTGCCTGTTAGTGTCGTGATGGAACGAGTCCAGTACATGGACCCCAAAACGGGCAAGCTCATCACCGAGTCTGTGAAGGAGTTCTCAAGGAAGAACATCCTTTCCGAATATGCCTCATTGGATGCCTTCCTTTCTGATTGGAATGAAGCTGATCGCAAAACCGCCATCATCACCAGTCTTGAAGAAGAAGGTGTGTTTTTCGAAGAGCTTCGGGAAACAGTTGGGAAAGACTACGATGCCTTTGACCTGATCTGTCACGTCGGATTCGATCAACCTCCCCTGACTCGGAAGGAACGAGCAGAAAACGTCAAAAAGAGAAACTATTTCGCAAAGTACGGTGACAAAGCTAGAGCCGTCCTTGAAGCCCTTTTGGAGAAGTATGCGGATCAAGGATTGGCCAATCTGGAATCCATGGATGTCTTGAAGGTATCGCCAATCGCTGAACTGGGTACTCCGTTGGAACTAGTGAAGGCTTTCGGGAACAAAGAGAAATTCCGACAGGCCACAGCCGAATTGGAACAAGCCCTTTATCAAGATTACCCACAAGCGATGTAGGCCAAGGAAACTGAATGAGTATCTCAACGACAATCAAATCCATCCAGAAGATCATGAGGAAGGACGCTGGCACCTACGGGGATGCCCAGCGAATCGAACAACTCGGATGGATGTTTTTCCTCAAAGTCTTCGATGACTCCGAACTCGAAGCTGAGGTCATGGAGGACGATTACACCTCTGCCATGCCTGATGAGCTTCGCTGGTCGAACTGGGCCAGTGATAAAGAGGGAATGACCGGTGACACCCTTCTAGATTTCATAGACAACAAACTCGTTCGTTCTCTCAGAGAAATCGAGGTTGATGGCCATGATCCACGTCGTCAAGTCATCCGATCCGCCTTCGATGATGCCAACAATTACATGAAGAATGGCACGTTGATGAGACAGGTCATCAACAAGATCAATACAATCGATTTCAACTCCTCTGAAGACCGTCATCTCTTTGGGGACGTGTATGAGCAGATTTTGAAAGACCTCCAATCTGCTGGAAACGCTGGTGAGTTCTATAGTCCCCGTGCTGTCACTCAGTTCATCACGGATATGGTGAATCCACAGCTTGGTGAAACTGTACTGGACCCAGCCTGTGGAACAGGAGGCTTCCTCACCTGTGCAATCGAGCATATCAGAAAGCAGGTAAAGTCCACCAAGGACGAGGAAACCCTCCAGTCCACGTTTCGTGGAGTCGAAAAGAAGCACCTTCCCCACATCCTTTGTACCACCAACATGCTCCTTCACGGGATCGATATCCCTGAGCAGATCGTTCATGACAACACTTTGGCTCGACCTCTTCGGGACTATGGCCCCAAGGATCGAGTAGACGTGATCATGACCAACCCACCCTTCGGAGGGATGGAGGAAGACGGCATCGAAACCAATTTCCCAGCCACCTTCAGAACTCGTGAAACTGCTGATCTTTTCTTGGTCCTGATCATCCAGTTGCTGAAAGCCGGAGGTCGTTGTGGAATCGTATTGCCTGATGGAACTCTGTTCGGGGAAGGAGTGAAGACCCGAATCAAGGAAAAGCTACTCACCGAGTGCAACCTGCATACCATCGTTCGGCTACCGAATGGCGTTTTTAATCCATACACAGGAATCAAAACCAACCTGCTTTTCTTTACGAAGGGTGAACCGACCAAAGAGGTTTGGTATTATGAGCACCCCTACCCAGAGGGAGTCAAAAGCTACAACAAAACCAAGCCCATTCGGATCGAGGAATTCGATACTGAGAAGAAGTGGTGGAAGAAACGCAAAGAGACTCCTCAGGCTTGGAAGGTCAGCATCGAGGCAATCAAGGAACGTGGTTACAACCTCGATATTAAGAACCCGAATACACCTAAGGATGAAAAGGAATCACCTGAGGACATTTGGAAACAGTTGTTTCAGAAGCACGAAGAAGCTGAAAAGCTTCTGAAGAAAATCCATAGCCAGATTGGGGGTCTGTCCTAATGCCCGTCGTGCTTCTAGGTGATGTTCTTCAAGAACATAGAGATCGCATCGGCTGCAAGGAAGGTGGAGCAAAGCGAATCTTGGGTGTCAGCAATGAGACCGGTCTACATGAATCGAATCGCTCAACTGCAAAAAACAGGGAGAGATACCTTTGTGTTGAGGAAAGCTATTTTGCATACAACCCAATGCGGATAAATGTCGGTTCTATCGGACTGTCTGAATCGCCATCCCAAACTGGAGTCATAAGCCCAGATTATGTTGTCTTCTCAGCAGAGGAATCCATTTATCCTCCGTTTCTTCTCAGGTGGCTCAAGTCACCGGAAGGACAAAAAGCAATCCGAGGTCAAACGACTGGTTCTGTACGGGAAAGATTGTACTTCAAGTCTCTGGCCAAAATTCAAATCGACCTTCCTGATTTGGGAACTCAGAGGCGGATCGTGGAGACTCTCGAAAATGTTCAAAGTTACAGAACAACCTCTACGTGCCTTTCTGATTCCGTCACCACACTTCGCCAAACGATCCTCGACCTTGCTGTGAGAGGCAAGCTGGTTCCCCAAGACCCAGAGGATGAACCGGCATCCGAGTTGCTGAACCGGATCGCTGAGGAATCTGATCGCTTGGTCCAAGAAAAGGTCATCAAGAAACCTAAAGAGCTTCCTGACTTACCTGAGCAGCTTCCATGGGCATGCCCCCCAAGTTGGTCTTGGACACATCTCGGAAAGCTCACTGTGTTTATTAACGGAGACAGGAGCAAAAACTACCCCAACAAATCTGAATATGTGGCAAAGGGTGTGCCATGGATAAATACTGGCCATATTGACCCTGACGGATCGCTCTCGGCTGCAAGGATGTATTTCATCTCTCAAGAAAAATTCGACAGTCTCCGAGGTGGTAAAATTCAACAAGGTGATCTTGTTTACTGTCTTCGTGGAGCAACTTTCGGCAAAACTGCCATTGTTGACCCCTTCCAAGAGGGAGGGATTGCCTCGTCATTGATGATTATCAGACCATTTAGCCATATATTCAATCGCTATGTATATAGGTATTTGACCTCCCCTTTTGGGAGAAGCCAAATTTTTCGATTCGACAACGGATCAGCACAGCCCAACCTTTCAGCAAATAGTGTTAGGATGTACCATTTTTGCCTCCCTCCTCTTGCTGAACAAAAGAGGATTGTGGAGAAAGTGGATTCACTCATGGCCCTCTGTGATCAACTGGAGTCCAGGCTGTCAGATTCAAGCGAACTAGCCGAGAAGCTAGCTTCCTCAGTAGTCTCGGTGACATCTTAATCCGTCACAACTGGTACAAATTATGACCAAGATCAAATACAAGCGATTCATGGAGGCCCATTTTGATGCAAACAACTGGGAAGAGTTAGCCCTGATCTTTGAAAACGGTGGTGATTACATCAGTTCCCATTCCCGACTGCTGAGGAGCCTGCATTTCGGTGATGACGATTATGGAGCCTGTGTAGGGGATGTCTTAGGTAAAGTTCTCCGGTTTCCAGAGAATCAGGGACTGTTGGACCAGTATATTTCGGATTATTTCGGAGAAACGGCTATGAAGCCTGAAATCACAATCAAGCCCAACTTTGGCATACCCAGCGATCAGGCAATGGATGAGAGTTTGGTCAGTGTAATGATGCCTTTTTCCGGTTTCGATACCGTTTACTCCTCGATCAAACATTCCTGCAAAGAGGCGAATCTTACGTGCAAGCGAGCCGATGAGGTATGGGAGACACCGACCTTCATGCAGGATATTTTCAACTTGATCTATCGATCACGAATCGTGGTGTGCGACTTAAGTGGAAAGAACCCCAATGTGATGTTCGAACTGGGGATTGCATTTACATTGGGCAAAGATGTCGTGATGATTGCTCAAGATGTCAGTGATATTCCAAGTGACATCAAAAATTACAGGGGCTTGATTTACAACACCTCACCTGATGGTCTTAAGGCAATGAGTGAGGAGCTTGAGAAGCGGTTGAGGACCATTATCAGCAAGGTCTGAGCACTTGGTCATTTTCAATCGTTGAGAGCGTTTGTCTCTGGTTGAAGCATTCGGGATAGGTCGGGAAACTCCCAGAAGCCCTCCTGATGCCCTGAGTGCCTGTTCCAGACCGTTCTGTTCTTCCATGAATGCAATGACATTCAGGAACCACTGAGGCCCTAAAAAGACATTCTGAGGCCAAACGGAATGACCCTTCATTCCCGACCAAAGGCATCCGTGAAGATTTTTTGATAATCAGGCCCATCGGTAAACATACGAAATCCCGACTCATGGTGAATCGGGGCAGAAAATGAACACCGATGAAAGATCAAAACAGTCAGGCTCCCGTTACCTTCAAAGTCGGGAACGTGAGATATTACCAAAAAGGAAACCACTGGTTCCTTGAGTTTACCGAACCTGAAACAGGAAAGTCCAAAAGGATTCGACTCAAGAAAGGCTTCACCCAAGAAGAAGCCAAAAAGAAAGCGAAGAAACGAAACAAGAAGCTTTCCACCGCTTCCAGTGAATCCAAGACACTTAAGGAGACCATAGAAGCCTTCCTGAGGGCCAAGGAGACATCACTGACACCCAAGGCTCTCCAGAGGCTTCTAAGCTCATACAAGGCGTTTATGGGCTTCTTGGAAGGCCAAGGAGTCGATGACTCAAGGGTCGATCAGATTTCAAAGGAGGAGATCAGAGGATTCCAGGACCACAGACTCACTGAAGGTAGGAGTCCCAATACTGTGAACACCGATGTTCAAAATTTGCAGGCCCTCTTCGAATACGGGATCAAAAACGGATTCACCCAAACCAACCCAGCTTTATGCTCAAAGGATGCCTCGAAGGGATTGGTGACTCTCCTGAAGCCTCAAGAATCATTCAATGGCCTGTCACCAAAATCGCTCTCTCGACTGCTCAAGGTCATTCGAAAACAACACAGAGGATTATATCTCACTTTGCTCCTTCAAACGGAAACCGGCATCCCCTTTGAGTTGGCTTCGAGGATCAGATTCGACGATTTCGATGAAGCCAGACAAACGGTGACTTGTCCGTGGGATGAATATGGTATCCCGAACTCAACACTCGATCTCCCTGTATCGAATAAATGGAAAAAGGGATTCCTGAAAATCGAGAATCAAACAGGCTACATCTCATCTGGTTCAGATGGTCCCATGACCAATTCTGAAGCCAGTAAGATCACCGATACGTGTTTTAATGAATCAGGGATATGCCGGATCGGCTTGGCTGAAGGTCTCAAAATCTTCCAGATCGCTTTCATTACCAAGGCCCTCAGGGAGAATCTGTGCATTGGAACCATTATGAAGCTCACAGGCCCAAAGTTACTGGATGCCGTTTTGCACCACATGGATATCGATACCTTCATGATTCAGGCTTATCTTGAAGAGCTACGAGATTGCTGACTGGTGAAATTCGGGATAACTGAGATTCCCATACGAATTTTTGTCAAAGCACAGGCTGAAGGTACAACTCAGTTTGATGACAAAAATTGACAATCAAAAAAGGCTGATGGCCTTGGTGAAAATAACTGGGCTATCTCTTTCAGAGTTGGCTCGAATCACTCACTACGAACTCTCAAGGCCAGTGATTTCCAAATTCTACAATGGCCACAAAGATCAAGTGGATGAATCCAAGGTCTGCCGAATACTCGAAAAGTATCTGGTAGAAATTTGGAAACACAGAACTCTGACGTTCTTCGATCTCAAGAGCTTCTCTGAGGGAACCGTCAACTGGGAGGACTTGGCATGAAAGGCAATGGATTCCCCAAAAGGACCAGTTTCCGAGGATTAACGGAAGGTGAGTTGAACACGATCCTCAGGATAGCCAGAGGGAAGGATGAAGGCTTCTATCTGATTCTCAGGCTCATCGATAGAGAAGGTATTTCATACGGAACTGCTTCTAAACTTCGTTTCAGGAGCATCGGGGACAAAAAAAATCCTCGAAAAGTACTGTTGGGAAGAAACAAGACTCCCAAATCTTTCTTGGTTCCCTCTGACTGGCTGAAGAAGTTCAAAGCCTACGAACGGTTTCGAACTCCACGACAACGAAGAACCAACGAGTTGATCTTCGGAAGAGAGGGAAACCTTATCTCCAAGAAACGGGCAAATGAGATGTTCGTAGAGTGCTGTAGAGAAGCAAATATCGAAGCGAAAGGAAGGGTTCTGAATCTGAACATCTTGAGGATCAACTGGATCATCAAAGAGGTCAATGCTGGTGGAACCGTTAAGGATATCCTCAAGAGAATTGGACCCGACTACTTTGATATCATTACTCATTATGCAAAGATCAAAGCCAACCGGATGGCTAGGTACTCTTGAAGGGATTCTGGGTTCTCAGGATGCTTCTGGGTCATGATGCACCGTCTGAATGTTTCAGTCTCAAAAATTCTCGCTGGCATTTATCTGGCTAGTCGGGAGCCTATTAACCTCCCGAATTGATAGTTATGCTATTTCTCATCTTGTTGTAGGCAAGCCAAGTCGAAAACCTACCTTCCGTATCATCCCTCGATAAATCACGATCTCAATGTGCCTGATGAGACAAAGGAGATTTAAGGGTTACCCAGACCCACATCACGAAGTTGACCTTAGAGTCCGTGAAACATCCCGAAGGTGAATCGTATGATGCTCAAAGCTTTCCAGATGGCCCATTCACCAGTTCGGACAAGAAGCCGACTTGCTTGACCTTCGAGTAGCTTGACTCTCAACGGAAAAACATGAGATGAGAATTTTCGGCAGAGGCTTCAGATTTTCTC
>Ga0209186_1001745_pt1 | contig 15839 bp, 16 predicted proteins | sample SidtaG_FD_187426 | JGI IMG/M metagenome (GOLD analysis project Ga0209186, IMG submission 187426) | Marine algal microbial communities from Sidmouth, United Kingdom - Sidmouth_Male2 metaG (SPAdes) (version 2) | ecosystem: Host-associated > Algae > Red algae > Unclassified | place: Sidmouth...
TAAGTTAAATCAATGGGTAAGATTACATGAGCATAATATTGCTCAAAAAGTAAAAGTAATTATAGAACATTTTAAAGATAATGTGATGCACCTTATAGGTGGACAAGCAAAAGCTATGGTTATAACAAGTTCAAGAAAAGAAGCTGTAAGATATAAACTATTATTTGATAAATACATTAAAGAAAATGGATATACTCAGATTAAAGCGATGGTAGCTTTTTCAGGAGAAGTTTACTTTGGAGAGAATGACCCTGATGCAAAGATATTAAAAGATAGGAAATTTACTGAAAAAACAGAAAACCCTGATCTTAAAGGCAGAGATATGCGAAAAGCATTTGATTCAAAAGATTATCAAGTAATGATAGTTGCTAATAAGTTTCAAACTGGTTTTGACCAACCTAAACTTTGTGCAATGTATGTTGATAAGAAGCTAGGTGGTGTTGAATGCGTACAAACACTATCTCGTCTAAATAGAACATACCCTGGGAAAAAAGAGGGGGGAACTTTTGTTTTAGATTTCTTTAATGAGCCAGAAGAGATTTTAAAATCATTTCAACCATATTATCAAACAGCAGAACTTTCAAATGTTTCTGACCCTAATATTATTTATGATTTGTTTGAAAAATTAAGATCTGCAAGAATCTTTACATGGTCAGAAGTAGAACAGTTTTGCACTGAATTCTTTAAAAAGAACAAAAGTAATGCCGCAATTAGTAATATTTGTAAGCCTGCAGTAGAGCGTTGGAGAAAAAGATATATAAATGCAAACGAAGATTTTAAAACTGCCAAGGCTAATTTTGAGAATGCAAAAAAGACTAAAGACCCAGTTCAAATTGCAAATGCGGAAAAAGAGTTTAATGAGCTAAAAAAAGCTAAAGATGAATTAGAACTATTTAAAAATGAACTAGGTTCATTTGTTAAATATTATGAATTTATGTCACAGATAGTTGATTATAGTGATAGTGAATTAGAAAAATTCAATCTTTATGCACGTCAATTAAGGCCACTTTTAAGAGTTGCTCATCTAGATGATGATGATATTGACTTAAGCAATGTTGAGCTTAGTCATTACAGATTGTCTTTAGTAAAAAAACAAGATTTAATTTTAAAGGAAGATTCTCCTGAATATCTTAACCCAAATGATACCTTAGGGGGTGCTAAACCAAAGAATAAAAAAGAAGAGTTAATTTCACAAATTATTTACCGTTTAAATGAAGTCTTTGAGACCGATAATTTAACTGAGAATGACCTTATTAACTACGCATATGCAGTTAGAGACAAAGTTAAAGAGAATACTAAGGTAATGGAACAAATAGCAAATAATTCACCTGAGCAAGCAATGCTTGGTGATTTTTCTAAAGCAGTTGATGATGCTGTTATTCATACTAAAGATGCTCACGAGAATCAATTTTTTCAATTATTATCTGATACTAAGAAAGCAGAAAAATTTGCTAAAATTGTCTTTGAGCTTTTAAAACTTGCGGCTTAGTTAAATTTTCCCCTGATTTTAAGCGACTTCTTTCAATTTGCCAAGATTTTGAGTTTAAACTGAAATAGTGGTATTAATTTTTGTTTGATTCTGAACAAGAAGCTTAACGTTACTATACAAATCAATATTCTCTTCTTGGGTTTCAATTGTAACCACAAGACTATATCTTGTTTTCTTTTTCCACCCTTCTAAGTGTTTTCTCTCTTTCCACCATCCAGTAACTGGAAAGATCGCTATAGAGCCAGAACTTGCTAAGGTAATAGGTGAACCTTTCCAAATATCAGAATGAACAGAACCTCGATTTCTTAACTTTGGACCTAATTCCCAATTTTGAATATCAGAAGGGTTGTCAGGAGCATTTTCGTCTTCCCAGAGTATTTTAGTCAGTCTATCTTTAAACTGTTTTATTGTTTCTGATGGTCTCAAAACATCAAATCTTAAACCATGGGATTGATATCGAAATTTATTATCCCAACCACGGCGTCCAGGGCTAGGTTCAATAAAATAAGAGAGAGTAATCTTCATAGTTACTTCAATGTTATCATCTAAAGACTCTAAAACTTCTTTAGGCCAAGGTAAATCATGAAAGTGTATTTCATCAGCCTTAATATTGCTACCTTCTTTTACAAAAGGGGAGAAGTGCTCCTGAGAGATTAAGGTAACGGAATTTTTTGAACTACTAATTGCTTTACTTAAGTTTGGAACTCCAAACCCATAACACCTGATCCTATTTTTTTTATAGTTTTTACTAGTTTTTGGAAATTCATTTATCATTTCTTCAGACCAGCTAGCGGAATTAATCATAAGCGCTCTTACTGTTTCAGGCCAAATATTTTTATGATTTGATTGAATTATCGCTGCCATACGAGCTGCTTGAGCTGTAGCTGCACTAGTTTCTCCTGTTAAAGTTAACAAAGAACCTCCAAGAGTGGTAGCTTTTGTTGTTAATAGTAAAAGATCATCACAAAAATCAACAGATTTAGTTTTAGGTTCAATAGCATCATTTCCTCCCTCAAAAACTATATCAGGTTTCAGTGGACAGGAGTTATTCTCCCAAGTCAATGAAGTTCTGCTACATGGAGATAATCCTCCTTTTTTAGCTAACGGCATATAACCATCAAAATCTTCAGATTGTATAAAAATTTTATTTGTATACGCTCCAATTGTTAACGCATTCCAAGATTGGGCAGGGTTTTCGATTCCTAAGACATGGTTACTTTTAGGGTAGTCTTTTTTGTCTTCAAGAGAGCGAACATTGCCAGCGGAAATACAAAAAAGCCTTCTTGTTTTATCATTTTGTCCAGAAGATATTTGGTCAATAGTAGCAGACCAAGATGAAGGATACCCATTGTAATCTTTTTCAATTCCAGTAATTGCTAAACAAAATGTTCTTTGTCTGTTAGGGGCTTTGATTTCAACTCTTCCAACAGCTTCTCTAGTTATATCGCCCCACAGGTCAGTAGGATTAGCACCTTTATCGGGTAAAATCTTAACCGACTCAATCTGATGCGTTAAATTAATTCTCTCATTTGATTCAATTAAGTTAATTAAGCATCCATATAGACCAAGACCAGCCATCTCTGTCCCATGTCCGCGCTTATCACTCCCATCAAATTTTGGAAAACAGCTATGAGTATCTTCATCATTTAGTGCAACTTCAAGAAGCTTATGATGTTTACTGATACCTGTATCTAGTAGACAAACTGAAGGAGAATTTTTATTAGGCTTAGTAATCCTTGTTAGTATTTCTTGAACAAATTCTTTTTGTTCTTTAGAGGACAGTTTAGTATAGTCAGTAGGGATTGGTTGAGCTAATCTTATTTCAGCTAGATAACTAAAAATATTTTCAACTTTAGATAGCTGGTGGAGTGAAGTAAATGCTAAAACTATAGTTCTCTCAGGAAAATGAATTTCTCGTTGGGATAATATTATATCAGACTTATTGTTAATTGTGCTACTAATAACTTCCCTAAATGAATTAATAACAAGTTCTTTGTCTTCAGCTGTATTAAGCCAAATCTCAAACCAATGTTTGTCATTTTCTCCTGGTTTTTTAACAGTATCAGTCCAAAAAGATTCAATAGTAGCGAGTTTGATATTGTTAATACTGTCAACTAGTTTTTGGTTGCGACGCTTGCCACGGTTTTTTTTATCTTGATCTAGATAATCTTCTAAAATTTTTGTAAATTTAGATTCAAACCCTTCCTTAATTTTAACGGTCGCGCAAACTATATCATCTTCACTAACTTGTAAATTAAGTAATTTAAACCCATCTCTAATTCTCTCTAGGGACGGATAAGATAAATCAAAATCTTTTTCACTAAAAATATCTACTACTATTCCTTTAAATGGTAATTTTTTTTTGTAAATAGTTTGACTACCTTGATGTGTATTAATAAGGCTATTAAATTTATTTATTAAAGAATTGCCATGAGTGATTCTATTATGTCGAGGAGGCGATTTAAAATGTGATCCTCTAGCTTGTCTTGTATATTTATATTTTAATGACTCTGGTTTATAATTGAGAAAAAAATGTTTATAGTTGGACATTGGTATTAATTAGTTTGATCAGGCTTGAATCTACATTGAAAACTTTCTACTAGATTTTTTTCACTGATATTTTGTTTACCTTTAAGAACCTGCTTCTTAGCGGCATCATCGCAAGCTCTAACAATTTCAGCGTGACTTAATCCACTACTAGCCTTATAAATATTATTCCAGACTATAGTTTGAAGTTTAAAAGAGATTAGTCTATTTTCAATTAATCCTTTGACTTGTTTATTAGTTGGAATTTCATAGTTAATTATATCATCAAAACGTCTAAATAATGCAGAATCTATTAAGTCTACATAATTTGTAGCACCAATAATAATACTATCAGAATTATCAGATTCTAAGAATTGTAAAAAAGAATTTAAAACCCTACGAATCTCCCCAACATCATTATTTGATGAGCGATGAGCACCTATGGCGTCAAATTCATCAAAGAGATATACTCCTTTCATCTTTTCCATAGAATTAAATATACTATGTAATTTCACAGCTGTTTCACCCATAAATTTTGTTATTGTGCTATGAAGTTGTATAGTGAAAAGTGGTAACTTCATTTCTCCAGCTAACGCGAAAGCTGTCATGGTTTTTCCACAACCAGGAGGCCCAATAAGTAGAATTTTTCTTCTAGGAGATAGGCCAAATTCATTTAATTTTACTTTTTGTCTATTTTCAGTAAGTATACGTTTCAATATATCCAAAACTCTTTCAGTTAAGATCATTTCAGATAATAAGGTGTGTGGATATGATACTGTTAAAATATCAGATAGCTCACCAGAAGGACGTGCTATGGGGATTGCCCTATTAATAAGCTTATTAGGATGTTTTTGTTTAATTTTATCAATAAGCTCACGTAATGCTACGGCTAGCTTACCTTTACCTGAGCGTGCCTCATGAGAAGCAATCTGCATTGCAATAGATAGGAAATGAGACTCATCTCCATCTGAGTAACTTTTCAAAAGAGCTTTTAATTGTTCTGCAGTAGCCATAATTTTTAAAATAAGATTTTACATAGATTATATCAAAAAAAAATCATTTTGGAAATTGTATATAAATATATCTAATATTACTTAAGTGTTTTATTTTGGTATATAAACATCAATGTAATCCATAATTATTTGATTTTATGAGATAAAGTTTAAAAACTGATAGAAATGGTTCAATAATAGTTTTTATTATTCTTAAACAAACTATTTATTAATAATAAAAGATATAATTATTTTCAGTAATTTATAAAAGCCTTTTATTTAATAGTTATTTTATTTAGATTGCATATATATAGATCAAGAAAATAAACTTCATTTATAATTAGCATGTTGAAGGGAGCTGAATCGTATTTTATATCTTTAATTTCTTTTCTTTTAAATTTAAAATTACTCCATTTTTGTGTGAAGATTTTTCCATATCAATTTCAAAAATTCCAGCAAATTTATATAGTCTAAATCCTAAATTATCGATACTTCTTGGGAATGTAATTATTCGTCGACCAGGATTATTTATTGTACTATTGTACCAATTATTATACTTTTCAGGTTTTTTACATCTTTGTATAATTTTTTCTCCATCATTAATTATTTTATTATCCCAATCTTCATTTTCATAAAATTTAGGAAACCATAGATAGTGATTAGGGTATTTTTTGCTTTTAAACCAAGCACTTTGCACGGCTATATAATTTTGCCCTAAACAGTTACAAGCATCAACTATTTTTCTGAATTTTGGGTTCTCAGATACATCTAAATATCCTTTTTCTTTATAATAATCAGGATTAAATTCTTTTTCTAAATCCCAAGGTTCCCATGTTCCTAAGCTTTCATGCTCAAAAATCTTTGCTTTTATATTATTAACAATAATATCAATTTCAGAATTTATTATTTTTAGATTTTCTGTAATTTCAATTCGCCATAACTCATGGTCTGTAGCTTGGATGATCTCCAATTCTCTATTAAAGTCTATTTTTTTTGTCTTAGATGAAAAGGTTCATCTACTTCTATATGTAAATTTAGTTGAGGAAAATACATATCAGTTAAAGCATGTCCACTTGATCTATTAACATACTGTTGAGTTGTAAATTTCAGATCTGCTTGTTCAACGACAATTAGAATTGAACCCTAACGACAATTAAAATTGAACGTTTAAGATCTTAAATATTTTCTATACTTTTTCTATATCCTTGTCAATTTTAGCAGCTTTTTTCCTATAACTTTCATTGTTAAGCTCGACAATAACAGAATGATGAACCAACCTATCAATAGCAGCGATAGTAGTCATAGGATCTTTAAATATCTGCTCCCATTTAGAGAAAGGCAAATTGCTAGTAATCATAATTGATCCAGCTTCATATCTATCAGCTAAGAAGGTGAAAAGGACTTCCATTTCAGCTCTATTTTGCTGAACATATCCAATATCATCAATAATAATTAAATCGATTCTACTAAGCTTTTTCAAGTAATTATTAATCCTTAATTCCTTTTTAGCTATTAACAAATTTTGAACTAAAGTATTACAAGTAAAAAATAAGACTTTCTTTCTCATTTCAATCATCTCTCTAGCAAGAGCACAAACAAAATGAGTTTTACCACTTCCAGGATTTCCAAATAATAAAACATTTTCAGCTTTATTTAAGAAGTTTCCAGATCTTAATAGCTCATATTTAGCTTTAGCTTTTTTAGCTACTAAACTAAAATCAAAAGTATCTCTTGTTTTAGAAGTCGGAAGCTTAGATTCCTTTAATAATCTTTTAACTTTATTTTCTCTTCTAGTAAAAATCTCACTTTCAGTCAGTTCGAAAAGATACTGCTCGTAGCTTAATTTTTTATCAATTGCATCACTTGCAATCGGTTCGTACATTTGTCTAAAAGAAGCTAAGTGTAGCTCTTTTAACATAATTTCTAATTGTTCTTTCATTTAATTATTTCCTTTAGTTTATTAATTTATCGTATTCATCAATTGAAGTAGTATTAATTGGTATATCTTCAATAATTAAAGATTTACTTTTTAATTTATCAATTTCAGATTTTATATTTTGAAAAGTTAAGTATTTAGGAACATCTATATTATCACTTATAACTTTTGTAACTAGCTCTTCAGATTCTAATGCTGCCAAATGTAAGATTTTTAAATATTTTTTAGTAGCTATTAGTTCATTAGCATTTGAATCAACTAAAATTTCATATAAGGCGCTAAAATAGCTATTAGGATACAGATCCTTTCTAAACCTATAATGCTTAAAAGCACCAGGTTTTTTAACCAAACTATGAATTACATGCCTATAATTGATAGAGTGTTCATGTTGTCCTTTAAGTCTTGGGATTTCATCAATTTTATTATTTGAATAAAATAATAAAATCTTATCATGATAAATATAAGCTTTTAAAACTTCTCCAATATAGCTACTTCTAACAGAGTAAGTGTTTCTTTTAATACTTACTGTACTATTTTTGCTAACTCTAACTTTTTTAACTGAATATTCAGGTATTCTTTTAGCTGGAAGTGGTTTTAAATTTTCTTGTTCAATTTTAAATTTATCTGATCTTTTAGAATTTCTAGCTATTACAATTTTATTAATAAATAATTTTACAGCTTCAACACTATCAAAATCTCTACTTCCTCTTAAAAGTAAAGATTGGTTAATAGCTTTTTTAAGTTGATTATGGCTTTGCTCTACTACTCCATTTTCATTAGGTTTTCTAACTTGAGTACTTTGTCCTAGTGTTTGATAATGATCCATTAACTGTTTATAGCTTTCAGTTAATTTAGTTCTGTTCATATCTTTACAAATTGCTGCTGATAATGAATCAGTTTGATTTATTTCTGGAACACCACCAGAGATTTCAACAGCATTTTGAAATCCTGAACTGAGCGCTTCAAAGCTTTCAGAATTACAAAGTTCTACATACTCCCATTTAGAATAAGTCAAAATGTAATGATACATTAGATAATCTAGTACTTTATGATTAACTGTTATTTGAAGTGATTTGATATGAAAGAAATCATTTTGAGCCATTCTTCCTGGGGTATGTTTTTGAGTAAAGAAAACTTCTTTTGTTGAGTCAGGAGATGAAGCTTTCCATTGTTTAATCTTTCTTTGAAGGGTTCTTAGTTGTCCTTGTTTGTAAGTATTTGGGTGTTTCCTGCAAAGGTATTCAAATAATGTTTTTGCTTCTAATCCTGGGTTTAACTTTAGTTTTTCTACAATTTCTTTCCAGTGCTCAGGATTAAAAGGATCTTTTCTTGTTTTAGTAGTTTTAATAATTTTAGTTTCTGAGGGCAACTTGTTAGTTTTCATATATTTTCTCCCTGTATTCAAAGCTATTCCCGCTTTTAAACATGCTTTTTGTAAACTTGTATTTTGTGATATAAGTTTTCTTAATAATTTTATTTGCTTATCATTTACCATTGTTAAATTCCTCAAAATTTAACGGTTATGATAAGCATTTTTTTTATCTTAAGCATTCATATAGAAATTATATGGAATGGGTGCAATTTTAATTGTCGTTAGGGTTCAATTCTAATTGTCGTTGAACAGATCTGCTCTATTTATTAAGTGGTAAATGCGAGTTATGACATAATTCTCATAATTTTTTTTATTTGTTTTAGCTATTTGTTTAATTATATAATCTCTTTTATTCATATTTTAGATTTGAAGTTTTTAAATTAACTATGGTATTATCATATGCAAATATATAATAAAACAACTTGCTATATATTCCATAAAGACAACTTCTAAAATTTACTTACAATTATGATATTTTTAGTCTAAGTGTTCACAACCAACTGATTTTTCAAGAAAAAAGTTCGAAACCTGTCGCAGGCGGGACCCCATTTGTGCCCATTACAAGATTCATAAATCAAATCAAAAGGTTTTCTCCAATGATAACAAAGCTTTCCATTGTTCATAGTTAGATTGTGAAGTGTCAAACCAATTAACTGCCTTTTTTCTTCAACTTCACAATCTAAAAATAATTCCGAGCACCTTGAAGAGAGCTCTAAGAGCTTCTCTACGGTGCAAAAGTAAGATTCATCAGGAATTTCAAATCTCTCTAATTTAATTTTGTTTTGTTCTATAATTTGTGAGTACTTACTTTTAAATTTGTCATACTCTTGTACAGTAATACTACCATCAAGTTTATCTTCATAAGCATTTGAGATTCTATTTTCATATTTAGTTATCTCTTTTTTACATTGAGCTACTTCTTTATTTAAGATATCAAGCTTTGCTCCTTTAGAACCATTTATGGAATCAACAATCCAACTAAGCTCTTTTTTAGGAATTGATATCTTTTTGAAAATCTCACTAATCTCAATGGTTAGTTTAAAATCATTTGTTCCTTTTGGTTTTTTATCGTGAACTCTTTTTGAGTTTGTACAATAATAATAAAAATCACTTTTGAGATTCTTAGCTCCTTTGTATTTATGAACATTTGGAGATGGACTAAAAGAGCAACCACAACTTTCACAGTAAATTAATCCCCTATAAGTTGCAGTTCCACTTAATTTACCTTTTTTCTTTCTATGTCGTCTTTCTTTTCTAGTGCTATTAGCAATATCAAAAATTTCCTGTTCAATTATCTGTTCATAAATATGTGGGTAAAGAACTCCTTTAAATCTTCTTTTCCCAATATAGTAAGGATTTTTAATTATCTGTTCAACTTTTCTTTTAGTTAATTTTAAATCAGGATAATCTTTATTAAGCTTAACTGCTACTGATAAGTAAGATTCAACTCCTGATGCATATAAATTAAAAACTTTTTTAACAATGCCGGCTTTAAAAGTATCAACAATAACAGAAGCTTTATCATTTATATCTCTTACATTTTTATAACCAAATGGGGCGAGCCCATATTGCTCGCCAGATTCAAGTTTGCTTTTAAGAGTGTTATGAGAATCTTCTTGGCAGCGATTTATATGCTGTTTTGCAAGAAATACTTTCATATCCCATTCTTGAATTTCCTTTCCATAGCTATTTTGTTTTAAAACTAACCTGTCACTAACAAAATGAAGTTCTTTATTATATTCTTTTCTTAGGATCTCCATCTCAACTGCATCTTTAAAATTTCTAGTTAATCTATCAACTCTAAAAGTAATAATTATTTTTATATCTTTTTTTCTTTTAATTTCTTCAATAACAGAATTAAACATTTTTCTTTGCTTGTTTGATGCAGCAGTTTCTTGAAAAACATATTCATTTACAACTTCAATATTATGTCTTTTTGCATAATCTCTTAATTGAGGTAATTGAATTTTTTCAATTGATAACCCAGTTTTTTCTTGTTCTTTTGTTGATACTCTTGCAAGAATTATTCCTTTTGTTTTCATAATTTATCCTTATATTAACTAATTTATGTTCAGACTTGATAATCATCAAGCCGAATAGTTTTAAAATTTTTCAACTCTTTTGATAGCTTTTTAAATCTATTTATTTTTTTGTCAGATTTTAAATTTTTTATTTTATTATTTATTCTATACCATTGATTAGTACCGTATCTTTTGATTAATTCTCTATATTCTCTAATACCGATCTCATCTATTAATGCTTTTAATCCTGCTAATTCATTTAACTGATTGAGTTTTATATTTGGCTTTAAAAGTATTAAATTATGAACAAAATTACTTAAAGTTTCATTTTGAGTAAGAAGTATTTTAGGATAAAGATTAAAGAGCTTATTGATTTCAAGAAGTATTATTTTTTTTGAAATTGATTCTTTAAATAGTGAGTAAAGAGTTAATGAGTCATCTTTATGGTTAGTCTGGGATAAAAGATTTTTAAGTTTTTGTCTTTTATTAATTCTTATTTCTATTCTTAGTACTTCAAATGGTTCTAGTTTTTTTTAATTTATTTAATAATTGTTTTTGAATAAAATTATCATTTTCTTCAGCTCTTTTTTCAGATTTCTTAGCTTGTTTTAAATCTTCAAGTTTATCATAAAGGGCAATTTCATATTGGTTGTTTCTAAACTTAATTGAGTGTCCTTCATTTCTAAAATCTGTTTGATTAAAATCTAGGTTTTTATTTGCGTTTATTTTTGAAAGCTCTTTAAGGTATTCATATGGAGTAGAGTAGTCAGTTAGAATAATATTTTTTGAGTAGTGAATTGTTGATATCTGTGCTTTAAATAGCTTATCTATAGAAACTTTAACTCCTAATTTTAGTAGTTTTTCTTGTAATATATTTAACAATTCAACTAAATCTGAATCAGTAGTTTCTGTGAAGTTATTTTCAAAAAGTATCTTTGGCGCTGAAAATTCAATTTTTAAAAATATCGAAAAGCCACCATTTCTAGCTGCTTTAAAAAGCGTAACTCTAGGCAGGTATCCAAAATTAGATTTATCTTTTTTAGTTGGAAAATTTCTAAGAGTAAAAATGTTATTTGAAACTTTATAAAATGGTGGATTAAATAAATTATAACTATTTGGAGTAAATCTATTATGATCTAATATTTCAAAGTCATTTTGTTGTATTGTTATTGAGATAGTATCTATCATTGTTCATTACCTTTTCATAAGTTTTAATTACTTCTTCTTCAATTTGTCTGCTTGTACTTTTATTGATTGGATAAAATAAGCTGATTTGTTTGAAGTTGATTTTTTTAGTTGGGTAGAGAAGTCTATATCCACCATTTAGTCTTGTCATAATACCAATTGAACTTAGGTAAAATGATTCAAATAATACAAAGCTAGTAAAAGCTATTAAGCCATTTTTAGGTTTGATTGGAGTTATTTGTATTTCACTAATTAGTTTCATCTTTGTTCTCAAGTTTTTTATCTATTTGAATCAAGAGTTCAAAGAACTTTTTTAGATTTTGTTTATCAGTTCCAGATAAGGTTATTCCTTGTTCTAGATTGATTTTTTTATCTTGTAGTTCTTTGCTCTGCTTCATTGAGAGCAAATTTAACCTATTGGTGTATTTAAGATTACTTAAGATTGAATAAGTTAATAAAAATAATTACTTATAGATTATTAAAATCTAAATCATTTTCAAAAAACATAGGGTTAATAGATACGAATCTGCTTTGTGCTTTAAAAAAATGCTTAAAGCCATTTTCAATAGCAATTTTTTGATTTATAGCTTGAAAGGTATTTGTATATCTCTTTTGCTCAAAGCTTGGAATAATTGCAGAGTCATAAACATAAATAAAATCATCATATCTCCAACCATTTTTAGCTCTTATTGGATCTGAAAAAAATATTTTTAAATAAGTGTTTTGTTTTGAGTCATATTTAAAATGGATAAATGTAGAATTAATTTGAAGAACTGACTGTTCTTTCCTATATTGACACACATTTTGAAAAAGCTTTCTTAGTTTTTCTTCATCTTGTTGTTCCATCATTTTTCTAGTTGGTAGAGTTAGATATTTATGACTCATAAGGCCTAAATTGCTAAAGTCTACATTTTTTTTTATTCTTCGTGACATCTTCAAATCCTTAAATAAATTACATCTTTTGATTTTTATATAACAGATTAATTTAGGGAATAATATTAAAAACAAGCCTTTTAGTTTAAATATTTTAAAGTTTAAGGTGTATATTTTTAGTAAAAATAATATGATAAAGTTTTAAAAATGTTAAACATATCCTTTATTCATTGGCTAGTAATTCTAAGTGCTGTAATTAATTTTTATGGATACTGGGCTTATATTTCAGATACTTTAAAAGGAAAAACAAAACCAAACAGAATAAGTTGGTTTATATGGGGGATATCTCCTTTAATAGGTGCAGGTGCTGCGATTTCTGCAGGTGCAAGCATCTGGGCTACAGCTCTAATTTTTTTAGAAGGGGTTATGCCAATTACAGTTTTTATTGCATCTTTTGTTAATCCAAAAAGTTATTGGAAAGTGTCTAAAGCAGATATTATTTGTGGATTTTTTGCTCTTTTAGGATTGATACTTTGGTTAGTAGTTGATCAGCCTGTACTTGCTATTTTATTTGCTATTATTGGAGATAGTTTTGCAACCTATGTTACTATTTCAAAAGCTTGGAAGTTTCCTGAAACTGAAACAGGGATTACATATGTTTTAGGTTTGCTTAGTATATTACTTATTTTACCATCAATTCCAGAATGGAATATTGAGAACTCAGCATTTCAGATTTATATTCTTTTAGCTAATTTTATTTTAGCATTTGCAGTTTATAGAAAAAAAATAAGAATTAAAAAATAAGTACAATTTAAAGTTAAATTTGTAATTTTAGTGGAAATTAAGGCTATTTAGTCCTTATTTGAGAGTTGTTAAGGGAATTTAATTTAGAAGTCAAAATAACTTATTTAATGATTGTAGTTAGTTAGAAGCAGAATTACCGTTTTTACCGTCTATAAAAAAGGGGGAAATGAGAAATTAGAAGTAAATTAGAGATTTTTATTGTTTTTAGCTAGTTTATTTTAAACTGTTACAGTTGTGCATAAAATTGATAATCTTTTAAATTTGGGCTATTTTTGAAAGGATTTGGATAGGTTTCTTTCTATATTTCTTCTATGTAAAATTATAGTAGATCTAAATATTAAGTTTTTAATTTAATTTCTCAATTTTTTAATAAATTTATCATAATTGCAAGATTGATGATAAATACCTGCAAGAAATTCTAAAATAGTAGGTAGGCCAGTCCAGAAAAAATAACTCCACTATTCTTGATCCTAGGTAAAAAATTCAATATTTATCATTTAGAGTATATCTTAGTATTAAGTAAGAGATAAGATTTCAATACAATTAGAAGATTCATAGTACTTTAAGTTGGCGTAATTAATATTTGATTTTAAGTAGATTTTAAATAAATTTAGCTCAATGCCTAGATTTGTGAATGAGTCACATAAGTGATCTCAGCTTTTCATTTTATTTAAATTATTCTCTTCAAATTAATATATTACTTAAATATTTTATTTGACGAGTCTGAACTTTAATCTGTTTTTTTAGAGTTATAAACATAAATAATAGAATTTGACATATACCCCTTAGGGGTATATGATAGTAATATGTACAGGCTCTTTTTTATACTATTTTTATATTCCTCAAGTGTATTTGCTAGACCTGTATCATACCCAACAGGTTGGACATTAATGAATAAAAATCATAATGATCACAGCTCTACTCATTTACATTACAGTTTAACTTCAAAAGACTCTTTGGGTATTAAATATGAATATAGAAATGATTACAGTAGTAATAATTATCTTTTTCAATATAACAGGCTCTTAAAAAGATTTAATAAAGAAAATTCTCAAACAAATATTTATTTAAAAAATGCTATTGGCTTAATTGATTATCAAGAAGATCAAATGTTTTCATCTTTTTCTGAAATAGCATTTGACTATGAAACTAGAAATTTTTTCACTTCATATAATGCATCTTATAGTTATGGTAAACAAGTTTATGATTTCTTTGAGCAAAGAGCTAGGGTAGGGATTTCTCCTATAAATGCAAAATATGGAGATTTGACTTGGTGGTTTATGGTTGAAGCTATGAATCAACCAGAAGCTGATGATAATTTTACACTTGTTCCTTTAGTTAGGTTATTTAAACGGACTTTTTTAATTGAGCTTGGATCAGATTTTAAAGAGAATTTTTTAATAAATTTTATAAAAAGGTATTGATATGAAAAAAATAATTATAGGAATGATCATCTCTTTTTTCTTTTATTCTTTTGCATTTGCACAAGTTATAGAGAAAGAAGTTACTGTAAAGGTAAAAGGCTTAGTGTGTAGTTTTTGTGCTTTTAGTCTTGATAAGAGTTTTAAAAAACTAGATGAAGTTGAAAAGATTGAAGTAGAACTGGATAAAAAAGAAGTATATATAGATTTTAAAGAAGGTAAATCTTTAAGTGATGAGATTATCACCAAAACAATAGTAGATGCAGGATATAATGTAACAAAGATAATGAGAAATAATGAAAAATAAATCAATTTTAAATATATTGAGTTTAGTATTTTCATTTAGTACACTTTTTTGTTGCGTGCTACCATCGTTATTTGTTTTGTTAGGTGCAGGGAGTGTTTTTGCTAGTTTAACTTCAAGTTTGCCAGTTATTAGTTTTTTAGGTGAAAATAAAGATGTAGTGTTTATAGTTTCGGGGATTGTTTTATTGGTAGCTGGGGTTTTTAGATATCTATCCCGAAATGCTTCTTGTCCTGTGGATAAAAAATTAGCTTACTTATGTACTAAGACAAAAAAGGTATCTTTTTATTTATACCTATTTTCTTGTTTTTTATATTTAATTAGTTTCTTTTTCTCATATATTTTAATGTATTTTATAATGTAAGGATCACTATGGTTGATAAGAAAAAAACAGGCTGTCCTTGTCACGATCAAGAGCTTAAGTCGTTAAATAGAGTTTCTGGGCAAGTTGAAGGAGTAAAGAAGATGATTGCTGAGGGGTGTTATTGCCCAAATATAATTATTCAAATTAAAGCTATAAGATCAGCGTTAAAAACTGTTCAGTCTAATATGTTAAAGAGTCATTTGAATAGTTGTGTAGTAGAATCTTTTAATTCTAAGAACGAAAAGGATAAGCAAGATAAAATTGATGAATTAACCAATCTTTTTAAAAAATTAAGTTAATCTTAGTAAGTTATCAAAAGCATTAAAAGAAGTTAAATTAAAAGTAAGGTTTGTGAACGAGTCACATAAGTCACCCCAATCTTTAAAAAGATAAGGACTTCGTTATCTTTTTAAAGATAATATATCTTCAAATTTAATAGTTTTAATATTATCAAATTCTTGATTTTCTAAACTTATTAAGCAAGGTGTAAAATCTGGATATACCTTACAGAATTCAAAAATACCTTTAAGCTCTGATACTTTTATTTTACTA
>Ga0209186_1001747_pt1 | contig 15838 bp, 10 predicted proteins | sample SidtaG_FD_187426 | JGI IMG/M metagenome (GOLD analysis project Ga0209186, IMG submission 187426) | Marine algal microbial communities from Sidmouth, United Kingdom - Sidmouth_Male2 metaG (SPAdes) (version 2) | ecosystem: Host-associated > Algae > Red algae > Unclassified | place: Sidmouth...
CAAGTATCTACCGCACAAGTTGCCAATTCGTCTTATAAATTAATGCTAAAAACCTTACTTTCGCACACAGTTCCAGAAGTTGTGGTGACAGACGCACCAACACCTTCTGAAAATATCTATTACTTAGATGCGAGAGAAAAAAGAGAGTACGAAGTCAGCCATATTCAAGACGCAATCTGGATTGGTTACGATGATTTTAAAGGGGAACGGATTGCCGATATTCCTAAAGATAGCAAAGTTATTGTATATTGTTCAGTCGGCTATCGCAGCGAAAGAATCAGCGAAAAATTATTGGAAATGGGCTTTTCAGACGTATCTAATCTCTATGGTGGACTTTTTGAGTGGATGAATGAGGAAAAAGAGGTCGTCACAGGAGAAGGAACAGAACAAACCCCTACCAATCAGGTACACGCCTATGATCGAATTTGGGGCGTTTGGCTCGATGTCGATGGAGAACGCAAGGTTTATAAATAGTTTTTGTGGTTTGTGTAGTTTTTGTGGTTTGTGTAGTTTTTGTGGTTTCACTCTATAATTATCAACTACAAAAACCACATAAACCATCAACTACAAAAACCAAACACCTCAGACCGTCTAAACTAGCCCCGATAGTAGCGTTATACCAAAGCAGGGTTGGCTTGTAGGGGCAGACCCCATGAGTCTGCTCGAATTGGCATTTGGTATAGTAGCGGATAGCGGGACCCAAACGCAACGACGAAGCAATAAACCGTTCGCTCCTAAAAATTATAATTTACAATCAGTCTTATCGTTCATATCACTATATAACATAACGACTTAAACTACAAAAACGAAATAGTCAGTTCATGAAGAATATCTTTTACTTTATGTGGGTAATCACCCTCGCCCATTTTGGAACAATTTCTTTGCAAGCAGAAAAAGCAGGACATGAAATTAATGTGCGTATTGAGGGTTGTGCTACGGGAGATACCTTGAAGTTGGGGTATCATTATGGAAATAAGCAGTATATGCAGGATACTTCAGTAGTTTCTGCGGAAGGATTTGCGACGTTTGAGGGGGAAGAAGCATTGGACGGTGGCGTTTATTTTGTGGTAATTCCCGACCACGGATATTTTGAGTTTTTGGTAGATGAACAGTATTTTACTCTAGAAACAAAGTTGGATGATTATATCAAAAATATGAAGGTGACAGGCTCGAAAGAAAATGAAATCTTCTACAATTATCTCAATTTTATTCACGACAAAAAAGAGGTGAAAAAGGGATTGCAAGAACAGAAAGAAACGGAAAAAAACGAGAAAAAATTGGCGTCAATTCAAAAAAAATTGGATAAATTGGACGAAGAGGTGAACGATTATCGTAAGAAAATGAATCAGAAAAACTCGAAGTCTTTTTATGTAAAATACCTTAATGCCCACGATGAGCCTGAGATTCCTGAACCGCCCAAAAATGAAGATGGAACAATTGACTCGACTTTTAGGTTTAAATACTACAAAGCCCACTTTTTTGACAATATAGACTTTACAGATACTCGTTTTACCAGAACGCCCTTGTATCAACAAAAAATCACGCAGTATTTAGACAAATTGACGCCACAAATTCCAGATTCTTTGAACAAAGCCGTTGATTATATCATCGAAAAATCTCGTCCCAATGAAAGCCTTTTTAAGTATTTGACAATTTCGCTGCTCAACAAATATGCGAAATCAAAAATTATGGGGATGGATGCGATTTATGTCCATATGATTGATACGTATTATGCAAAGGGCGAAACGCCCTGGGTGGATTCTGTTCAGTTGTTCAAAATGAAGGACAGAGCCAATACGATTCGACCTAATTTGATTGGTAAAAAAGCACCTCCACTGCGTTTAAAAGACGATAAAGGACAGTGGCATGACATTCATAAAATGGATGCTCCTTATATTGTCTTATACTTTTGGGACCCTGACTGTGGGCATTGCAAAAAATCAACGCCGAAAGTCTTGCAATTTAGTAAGGACTATAAAGAAAAAGGTGTGGAAGTCATCGGTATTACAACAGAACATGAGGGCGAAAAGTGGTTTAAATACATCAATGAACATAAATTAGATTGGATCAATTTGGCGGATTTAAAGTATCAAAACAATTTCAGAAAACTATATGATATTTCTGGAACACCTCGTATTTTCATTTTAGACCCAGACCGTACCATTATTGCAAAACGAATCGGCGCAGATAATTTGCCTGGATTTATGGATCGGATTTTGGGGAAGTAAGTGCTTGGTAATTAGTTCCTTGTGTTTGGTTGAGACTCTAATAAGGAGCGAAAGGTTCGGAGCTTCGTCGTGATAGAAAGGCCTGCTATCCATTCTTATCGTTTTGCCTTGCTCATATCAGCCTTTCAAAAAACGATACCATTACTATCAGGGCTATTTTTCATGGCCTCAAAACACATCAAGAAGTATCAAGAACCAAGCACTAAAAAAAACCAAGAACCTAAAAAAGAATGAGAAAAAAGGGAATATTTAGCGTTCAGGAGCTTGATTCTTTCAAAAAGCAATTATTGGTTTGGTCTAATAAATTTGAAGTATGTTGTTATCTGGATAGCAATAACTATTTGTATGACCAGTACTCAAGTTATGAATGTTTGGTTGGTGTAGGAATGATAGATGAGTTGTCTTATAGAACGTTAAATTCATTGGAGAAGGGGGCAGCCTTTGACCGTTTAAAAACGTTTTATGAAAGTAAACAAGATTGGATTTTGGGATTTTTAGGTTATGATTTGAAGAATGATGTGGAAGATTTAACTTCTCAAAATTTGGATAAGTTGGGACTGCCTGATATGTATTTTTTTCAGCCCAAACACATCATTTATATTCAAAAACAACAGATTTATATAGAGGCACACAATCCTGAAAAGATTTTCAAAGAAATCATCGAAACGCCTACAAATGAAGAAAAAAAAGCAACAAAAGGCATTGAAATACAACAGCGTATTTCTAAAGAATTGTATCTTGAAAAAGTTGCAGCCATTCAGCAAGAAATTCTTAGAGGAGAAATTTATGAAATGAATTTTTGTCAAGAATTCTATGTAGAAGAAGTAGAAATTGTTCCTTTACAACTCTATCGTCAGCTCAATGACATTGCTCAAAGTCCTTTTGCTGTATATTTCAAAGTGAAGGACCAATATTTGCTTTGTCAAAGTCCTGAACGTTTCTTAAAAAAAGAGCAAAATCAGCTTTTGTCTCAGCCAATTAAAGGTACAATTAAGCGGGGTAAAGACGAGGAAGAAGATGACTTATTGAAAGTAGAATTGTCAAAAAACCCAAAAGAAAGAGCCGAAAACATAATGATTGTTGATTTGGTTCGCAACGATTTGACTCGCACTGCTCAAACTGCAAGCATAAAAGTCAAAGAACTATGCAAGGTCTATTCTTTCCAACAAGTTCATCATTTAGTTTCAACCATTGAATCTACACTTTCTAAGGAAATACATTTTGTAGATGCCATTCGACATGCTTTTCCAATGGGTTCCATGACAGGTTGTCCCAAAATACGATCTATGGAGCTAATTGAACAGTATGAAGAAAGTAAAAGAGGCTTGTATTCTGGATCTGTGGGCTATTGTACCCCCAATGGCAATTTTGACTTTAATGTTGTAATTAGAAGTATCTTATACCATAAAAAAAATCGCTATTTGAGTTTTCAGATAGGCGGTGCGATTACTTATGACTCTAATCCCTTCAACGAATATGAAGAATGCTTGCTTAAAGCAAAAGCTATTTTAGAGGTATTGATAAAAATTTGACAAAATAATAAATGCATATTATCGTAAATTATTATACATTAAAAACAAAACATTGAATATTTTTAAATACAAATTTAAAATTATATATTCACTTTAAAATTACTCAAAATCATATTTCAACAGCCAAAAAATTAAGTAAAATACATATAATAGATTGATTATCAATCATCAAATAAAAAAAACTATTTATTTCTTCCCCATAAGTACGAAAAAATGTTTTTTTTCCCATTATGTATTTGTATTAATATTGTACTTAGATAAAACATATATGCTTTTCTTAACAAGAACAGTAAATATAAAAAAACACATTACATCTCGTTACAAATAGATATTGATTTTATATCTAGTTTGTCCTTTTTGTACTGTTAAAGTGTAAATCCTCACAAATGACAAACTATGAAAACAATTATTTACAACACACCACAAAACAAACATATCTTTTATGCCATATTCATCTTTGCTTTTTTTTCTCAAACAATGCAAGCACAAGTATTCATTAACGAATTTATGGCCAGTAATGAATCAACACTTCTTGATGATTATGATGAATATGATGATTGGGTTGAGCTGTATAACAATACTGACGAAGATATTGATATTGGAGGTTGGTATATCACAGACGATTTGAATGATCCACTTAAACATCCAATTTTAAATACTTACCCTTACCTTACGACTGTTCCAGCCCAAGGATTTTTGATATTGTGGTTGGATAATGATACAGAGCAAGGTATTCAACATACAAACTTTAAATTAAGTGCATCTGGTGAAGCGATTGGTTTAACGCAAATTATTGATGATGTACCTATTTTTATAGATGCTTTAGAATTTGACCAACAATACGAAGATGTTTCTTATGGGCGTCTTCCCGATGGTGGTTTAGAAACTGGCTACTTTTTGGAGCCGACTCCCAATGCTTCTAACTCAAATAACATTACCAACGGCTTTTTACCTACTCCAGAATGTAATATGGAAAGTGGGTGTTATCCTGAGGCAATTGAGGTTACTCTAACCAATCCTGTTGAAGACATTCAAGATGTTGAAATTCGATATACTTTAGATAGTTCTAATCCAACTGAAACATCTATCTTATACACAGAACCTTTTGAAATAGATGAAACTACCATTATACGGGCAGCTCTTTTCAAAGCAGATTTTTTGCCAAGTGCAATTTTAACGCATTCTTATTTCTTTGATGAAGAAACCGACTTGCCTATTTTCTCTGTTGTGGCTGATCCAAGCGATTTGTTTGGAGAAGAAACAGGCATTTATGTAGAAGATTCGGCTGCATTATTGAATCGAAAAGATTGGAGAAAACCCGCCTTTGTTGAGTTTTTTGATACCAATAAAGAACTTGTTTTTGATCTTCAAGCAGAATTAAAACTATTTGGTCGGACGGCTATTTATTACCCTCAAAAATCGCTAGCTGTTTATTCAAAAACAGAGCTTACTTCTTCTGTTATAGAGCATCCTTTTTTTAGAGATAAGCCAGAATTAAATGAGTTCAAATCTTTTTTGCTACGTAGTTCAAGTGATGATTGGGTATGGGCAATGCTAAGAGATGCCCTAACACAGCGAATATTTATAGAACATTGTTCTTTTGGTACACAAGCATATGAGCCTTCTATTACATTTATTAATGGAGAATACTATGGCATTCACAATATTAGAGAAAAATACAACGAGGCTTATCTAGAGAATAATTATGGTGCCGATCCTGATAACTTAGATATTTTGAAGGGAGAAGCGCATCTCCTTCAAGCCACTGAAGGAGATACAGAACACTATGATGCCATGTTTGCTTATATGTTGGAAAACGATTTAAGTGAAAGCCAGCATTACGAATATATTCTTACACAAATGGACATCATTAGTTATGTAGACTATGTAGCGGCTCAACTGTATTGTGACAATCTTGCCTTTATGAACAACCGTCGCATGTGGCGTGAAAGAACTGATGAGGGTGTTTGGCGTTTTTTACTCAATGATACAGACAAAGGATTATTTAGTTCTAATGGTAATCGATTTGATTTATTTTATGAACTTGATCCACTTTTTCCCGAATTGATTGTCAATGAAGATTTCAAAAATTTATTGGCTCAACGCTCTGCAAGTTTAATGAATATTGCTTTTAGAGCAGAACGGACTTTCCCTATTGTTGAAACAGCAACAAATGAAATTGCCAATGAAATGCCACATCACATTGAACGATGGGCCGATTTAGGCGGAGTTCCTGATATGGATTTTTGGAATCAAGAAGTTCAAAGAATACACAATTTTGCCAATGTCCGTGTGCCAAATCTAAGAAACCATTACTTAGATGCACTTGAATTAGAAGGCCTATATGATTTAACAACCCACGTATCTATTGAAAATGCAGGAACTATTTTAGCACAAGGTATTTTGATTCCACCTGACAGTACAAATTTTACAGGTCAATATTTCCAAGATATTCCCTTAACCTTACAAGCCATTGCCAATCCTGGTTATGAATTTGTAGAATGGGTGGGTGCTTATGAATCTACCAATTCTACCATTACAGTTACTTTAAATTCAGTTGATGAAATTACGGCTGTTTTTGAAGAAAGTGTCTTAAAAGAAGGTTTGCACATCAATGAATTTATGGCAAGCAACAACGTTAGTTATTCTGATGAATATGGTGAATTTGATGATTGGATTGAAATATATAATTCAACAAATCACGATATAGATTTAGGTGGTTTGTACATTACAGATGATTTAGAGAATCCGACCTTATGGCAAATTCCTTTGGTTGATCCTGATATAACAACAATTCCTGCCAATGGCTTTAAAATCTTATGGGCAGATAAAGAAATAGAACAAGGATTGCTTCATGTTGATATGAAACTTTCTACAGAAGGAGAATCTATCGGATTGGCCCAATTTATTGACGGTGAACTTGTCTATATTGATTCTTTATCTTTTGGCCCACAAACCATTGATGAATCGGTAGGTTGTTTTCCTGATGGTGGAACAGAAATTATCACTTTTAATCTCAGTACCCCCAATAGTTCTAATATTTCTAATGATGGTTCTATTTTTGCAGAATTAGACCTTAAAGTCTACTTACAAGGTTGCTATGATGAGGACACAGAACTTATGACCAACCTTATTCGACAAGACGAATTACTTCCCCTTGTTCAACCCTATGGCGATAATCCCTGGGAGTATGAAGGGGAAGAAGAAGTACCTGATATAAATAGTTTTCCTGACGATGCTGTTGATTGGATATTGGTAGAACTAAGAACAGGCGACCCCTCTATTAGTGGATTTCCAACGACCATTTTAGATCAATCCTTTGCAGGCATTTTATTGACCAATGGACAAATTAAAGCTCCTGATGGGAGTCCTATAGAAATCATGGTACAAGAAGATGCTGCTTACCACATTTTAATTCGACACCGAAATCACCTCAACATTATTTCAAGTACTAAAATTGATGGAGCGGAGTATATGTCTTATGATTTTACAAATTCCAACGACCAAGCTTTGGGTTTATTCCAACAATTAATACTACCCAATGGCATGGCTTCTATGTATGCAGGCGATATGGTACCTGATGGAATCATTCAAGTTTCTGATTTTGGTGCTTGGAAAGAAAATCCTGCAATGATTGATGCTTACTCCCCTACAGATTCTAATTTGGATGGCATCATTCAAGTAAGTGACAGTGATCTTTGGTTTCTCAATAGAGCCAGAAATAGTATTGCAGAAGTAAAATTTTAAGTTTCTACAACATTGCTCATATTGCGAGCAGAACAATACACTTAGTACTTAGTTTATGCAAGCAAAGATTACGTTAATTGGGGCAGGCAATGTTGGGCATCATTTGGCTTTGATATTGCACCAATCGGGACATTCCATTCAGCAAATTTTTAGTCGCAAATACCACAAAGCGTATGCGCTTGCCAAAAAGGTGGGCGCAAAAGCGACAAATAAGTTGGAGAATGTGCGAGATGGAGCAGATTTCTACATTATTGCCGTCAAGGATGATGCCATTCAAAGTGTGGCAGAACAGCTTCAATTGACACAGGGTGTTCTGGCACATACTTCTGGTTCTGCAAGTATTTTGCAGTTAAAAACGCACCTCCAATTTGGGTCTTTTTATCCTTTGCAGACTTTCCGTAAAAAGCAAATGCCTGATTGGACGACTCTACCCTTTTGCATTGATGGCAATACAGATGCCGTCAAAAAACACCTTTTTCGCTTGGCAAAAACTGTCAACAAAAATGTTTATTATATTGACGATGCCCAACGCCAAACACTTCATTTATCGGCTGTCGTCGTTAATAATTTCACGAATCACTTACTCGGTATTTCTCAAGAAATTGTAGAGGACAAAAATATTCCTTTCGATTTACTCGTTCCTTTGCTGCAAGAGACAATCAGAAAAGCCATTATTCACCATCCTTTTGAGATTCAAACAGGGCCTGCGGTCCGCAATGATACAAAAACGATTCAAAAACACTTATCTTTGCTCGACAATGATGTATATAAAGAATTATATGCTTTATTTACGAAGAGCATTTCTTTAGTTTAAGTAGTTTTTGTGGTTTTTGTAGTTTTTGTAGTTTGGCTTACTAACTACACAAACCACATAAACTAAATAAGGAGACAACGGTTTGTCTTTCATCGTTGCGTATGGGCCCGCTATCCGCTACTATACCAAATGCCATTTTGGGCAGACACATGGGTCTGCCCCTACAAGCCTACGCTGCTTTGGTATAACGCTACTATCGGGTCTAGGTCGTTGTGGACAGTACAAGGCTTATATGTTCTTTAAAAAACTTTGGTCATTGAGCGTAGTCGAAATGAAATAACTTATATGGTTTGGGAAGATAGAGGTACTGACTGTGCAAAATAGACCTGATAGAAGTGGTATGGCTTTTTTGGTACTGTAGTTCTTAGTGCTGTAGCGTTGTGGTTCGGTTATGCTGTGATTTGTGGTTCTTTGTTAGCCATAATAACGGATAGCAGGCCTGAGCGTCACGACAAAGCAATTGACCGTTCTCTCCAAATTAAAAAAATAATAAAAAACAGGATTTTGTCAGAAAATATTTTAGAAAAATTTAAGCCGATTCGTACTTTGTTGTTGGATGTGGATGGGGTTTTGACGAATGGGGATTTGTTGATTACGGAAAAGGGCGAATTGCTGCGCCAAATGAGTACGAGGGATGGACAGGCGATTCGGATTGCGTTGGATAAGGGCTATCAGGTCGGGATTCTGACGGGCGGTAATTCGCAAGGAACGATTAAGCGGCTGCAAGGTCTGGGCATTACGGAGATTCACAGTGGACTTGCGAATAAATTGGATACTTTTGAGATTTTGCAACATGCGTATGAATGGAAACGGGAAACGGTGCTATATATGGGCGATGATTTGCCCGATATAGCGGTGTTGCAAGCGGTGGGATTGGCTTGTTGTCCTGCGGATGCGGCGATAGAAGTAAAAGCAGTTTCTCAATATATTTCGGCGTTTGAGGGTGGTAAAGGGTGTGTGCGAGATGTGATTGAAAAGGTGTTGCGCCTTAATGATGATTGGAGTTTGTGACAAGTGACGAATGACGTGTGACGAGCGACGAGCGACGAGTGACAAGTGACGAATGACGTGTGACGAGCGACGAGTGACAAGTGACGAGTGACAAATGGGGTTCTACTTTAAAAAATTCTTCTTTTAATGGACACAATACTTGCATTTTTTAGATTGATTCGAGTGCCAAATTTACTCATCATCTTTCTGACACAACACTTGTTACGGTATTGTCTGCTTCAGCCTATTTTATCTAATGGTTTTGTGGCAGTGGATTTTTCTTTGACCCACCTTCAGTTTTTTTATTTATCTCTTTCTACGGTTTTGATTGCAGCAGCAGGCTATATTATTAATGACTATTTTGATGTAAAAGCGGATGAAGTCAATCGTCCAAATCGCATTGTCATTGATCGTTTTATTGGTCGTCGGCAAGCGATAATCCTTCATTTTGTTTTGAATGCCATTGGTATTGCCATTGGGTTTTGGTTGGCGGTGGAAGTGGGTAATTGGCTTTTGGGATTCATCCATATTGGAACGATGGCGATGCTGTGGTTTTATTCGACTTGGTTTAAACGGACTTTTTTGTTTGGTAATTTGGTGATTGGTGGTTTGACGGCTTTGGTGGTACTGATTGTGCTGTTTTATGAAACCTCTTTGGAAAGTTTGAATGGGCGTATTTCTGAGCTTTATCATTATCTTCATTTCTTTTTCTGGGGTTATGCAGGTTTCGCTTTTTTGGTAACTTTGCTTCGAGAATTGGTGAAGGATATGGAGGATATAAAGGGCGATAGGCTGCTCAATTGTCGAACGATTCCGATTGTTTTGGGGATTAAACGCTCTAAAAATATAGCGATTTTCTTGGCATTGTTGGTGATTGGATTTTTGGCTTGGTATCAGGTTTTGCAAGCGATGGATTTTCAGGAAAAAGATGGTTCACCTTTTTATAAGGTGCGTTCTATTCGGCTGATTTTTGCTTTTTTACAAATTCCGTTGTTCTATATCATCATTTTGTTGATGGAAGCGGATAAAAGTGTGGATTTTAAGAAGGTGAGTAATATGGTGAAGTTTGTGATGGTGGCGGGGGTTTTGTTTTTAACTTATTATTTGGGGACGGTGGGGGTTTAGTTTTTGTGGTTTTTGTGGTTTTTGTGGTTTTTGTGGTTTTTGTGGTTTTTGTGGTTTTTGTGGTTTTTGTGGTTTTTGTAGTTTAAGTAGTTTTTGTGGTTTTTGTAGTTTTTGTGGTTTTTGTGGTTTTTGTAGTTTTTGTGGTTTTTGTGGTTTAAGTAGTTTTTGTGGTTTAAGTCGTTTTTGTGGTTTAAGTCGTTGCTAAAGAAAATCAAGAACTAAGAACTACATCAATAAAAAAAGAAATATGAATATAATTTTAGCATCGAAATCTCCTCGTCGGAGTCAGTTATTGCAGGAAGCTGGGCTTGATTTTGAGGTGGTTGTGCGAGAGGTGGAAGAAATTTATCCGCCCGACTTGTTGCCTTCGGTGGTGCCTGCTTACTTGGCGGAATTGAAGAGTGCGGCTTTTTCGGCGGAAATCAAAAAGGGGGAAGTGGTGATTACTGCGGACACGATTGTCATTTTAGATGAGCAAATACTGGGTAAGCCTAAAGATAAGGAGGATGCTTATAGGACGTTGCGGTTGTTGTCTGGTAAGCGACATGAGGTGGTTACGGGGGTTTGTTTGTTGAGTCAAGCTGAGAAGAAGGTGTTTTCTGAATCGACTTTTGTGTCTTTTTATGAGTTGAGTGATGCGTTGATTGAACATTATGTGGAAAAGTATCAGCCTTTTGATAAGGCAGGGAGTTATGCGATTCAGGAATGGATTGGTTTGGTGAGCATTGAGCGTATTGAGGGGAATTATTCTAATGTGTTGGGGTTGCCTGTAGCGCAGTTGTTAAGGGCTTTGAAGGGGTTTCGGGTGGATTTTTTGTGAGGAAGGGACGAATGAGACAAGGAACGAAGAGGAACGAGGACAAAAAACGTTAAGGGTCATTTTGAAAAAAATTTAGTGCAATTCATTGAGCCTTTCTATGGCTTAGGCTTCTTTTTCTCTGTATTTTTTGGTTCTGATGGCTCGATGGGTAAGAATTTTTAGGAAAGTCTATGATTTTTTATGTGTTTTTTTGCATTTTACATTAAAAAATTCTAAATTTGCCGACTAAAAAATAAAAATAGATAATGGCACACCATAAATCAGCAAAAAAGAGAATTAGACAGTCTGCGGTACGTAGATTGCGTAATCGTTATAATGGTAAAACAACTCGTAATGCAATTCGTGATCTCCGTAGTATGACGGATAAAGCGGAAGCAGAGAAAGCGTTACCAGAAGTTATTGGGATGATTGATAGATTAGCAAAACGCAATATCCTTCATCACAAAAATGCTTCGAACAAGAAATCGAAATTAACAAAGTTTGTTAATTCATTGTGATAAAATTTTGAGGTTAAATTTGTGGAAAGCCTGTTTCAATGCGAAACAGGCTTTTTCTATTTTTAGGGGGGGCTGTCAGGATTAAGACGACTCCATAGTTAAAATGCATCGGTAAATGAAAGCCATCTTATAGATGTCGTCCATTTGCTTACCTATTGTTTACTAGTTAATTAAGGTTCGCATTCTTTACAAAGAATTGGGTTCTGTCCATCCAAAATAGACCTGATAGTAGCGTTATAGCTTACATTAGTGCCATAGTTCTTGGTGCTGTAGTGCTTGGTTCGGTTCTTCCGTGATTGATTTGTTGTTTAATGTAAGCTATAGTAGCGGATAGCAGGCCTTTCCGTTGCGATGAAAGAGGAACTGTTCTCTCCAAAAATAACATAAAAAAAGGAACGACATTATCGAATATCGTTCCTTTACTATTTTGGCTTGTTTTGCTTTTTTTACTTTTTGATGACTCGTCCTGTTTGGAGGATTTGCCCTTTGGTTTGGATGGAGTAGAAATAAACGCCACTGCTTAAATCACTGGTTTCTAAGATTATCTTTTCTTCTTCAAAAACTTGAGTTGTGATTGCTTTTCCTAAAAGATTGTATAAAACAACTTCTACTGCTTCGTTTTGATTCAGTAGTTCTTCGGCATCTTTTAGTTCTAAGATTAGGATGTTTTTGAAGGGATTTGGACGAGCTTGAATGCTCCAATCGTAGATGTCTGATAGGCTTGTATTGTTTTCTATAGCCATTGAATCGGCTACGCTAAATCCATCTATCGCTGCTTCTACAATGTGGTCATCACTGTCGTCGGAAGCGATGAAAGAGATCGTCATGTTTGAAGATGGTACGACATAATCTAAGACTCTTATGTTTGTCCAAGACCAATTGTGGTTGTCTGGGTCTGTTGTGCCGACTGCATCAAAAAAGTAAGTATCGTCACCGTTAGAAATTTGTACTACAAATTCGTCATCTGCTCCATTTCCGCCATTGGCAAACCATCGGCTGAAACTAATGTAAGGATTTTCGTAGCTGTCTAAATCAAAAACAGGTGATGTTAGCATGGTTGCGCCATTGTCTACATCGTTGTCGTTTACGCCTCCACCTGCTAAACCTGTGACGTAGCAGTTGTCACCAATATCATCGCTAAGGTCGTTGGCTGGATTGTACTCTATGTTGTCTTGGTTTGTTCCTTCTGGAATGCCTCGTTCCCATAAACCGTTGTTGGCATCGCCTGTGATGCTCCATCCAAAGTCAAGGCTGAAATCATCTTGATAGCCTTCTTCTAAAGTGATGCTTAATGGATCAATTGCGCTTTCATCAATTGTGATTGCGTCTAATTCTTGTGTGATGTATCCCCATTGTCCTACAACTACATTGTATTCTCCTGCGGGTAAATCCATTAGGAAGTTTCCTGTGTTGTCTGTAGACAAAGAGAATGCGCCTTCACTGTTGGAAATGCTAATCATAATGTCTTCTAAAGGTTGTCCTGCTTCGTCTTTGATTTGTCCTGTAACGGCAAAAGTTGGTTCTTCCACACTCATGGAATCAACGATGCTGAACACGTCAATTGCTGCTTCGACCAAGTGGCCTGATGCAGGCGAATCTCCTGTAATGAAGCTGATGGTCATATTTTCGGTGGGTGTGATGTAGTCTGTAATCTTAATGTTTTGGAAAAGCCATTGACTCATAGGTGTACTGGCATCTACATTCAGAAAATCTATACTTTCAAGACCATTTGATAATCGTGCGACCAAGTTGTCATCTAAAGGATCACCTTGACCGCCACCATTGGCAAACCAATGATTGAAACTAAGATAGGGATCTTGATAATCACTTAAATCGAAAACAGGTGATGTCAGTATGGTTGTTCCATTGTCTACATCATCAGAACCTGCTTGTCCCCCACCGTTACCAGTCACAAAACATTCCGTTCCAAAATCGTCTCCATTATCATTTTCGGGATTAAAAAGTCCTCCTTGATAATCTGTACCTACTGGATTGCCTCTTTCCCAAATACCTGCGGTGGCATCTCCAGAAACTTCCCAACCTAAATTAATGGCAAAGTCATCATAATAACCTTCGCTTAACATAAAGACTTGTCCGTTATTGGCTTCTCCAATTTCTAAAGCAGAAGCGTAATAGGGCAAGTATCCCCAAGCACCAATGGCTACTTCAAAAGTAGCTCCATAGAAGTCGCTCATTAAAACGACACCTTCCTCATTCGATACACCTGTTAAATTATCTAAGCCTGTTTTAAAATTTGCTTGTGCATTTGGAATTGGATTTCCTGCTGGATCAACTATTGTGAAGTTGTAGGCAAAAGCCGAAGTTGGTTGTAATAAAACAGTTATTTCTGTTGTTTCGCCATTTTCTAAAATGATTTCAGCCGTATTGCTGCTATATCCTGTTTTGTTTACATCAATTGTATAAGTACCTGCTGTAGCAATTCCCAAATTAGAAATTCCATCAAAAAGGGTTGAGGAAGTATTGTTTGTACCTGTAATGTTTACGATTGCATTGGCGAGTGGTGCGTTTGTTTCTGCGTCCTTTACGTTTACCTTTGCATAGCATGCACGTTGGTAGACAGGTTGTAATGCGAAGAAACCTTCTTGTATATCAGCCGCAATGACGATACCTGAAGGAAGGTAGGGATATACGCCCCAACAACCGTTAAAACCATTGCCTACAAAATTGGGGGAAGTATCATAATTTCCAACTTCTACCAATACATTAGGATTAGTTGCATCATGAATTGTTACACCATCTGTATAATAAGAAGTGACAAGATAATCCCCAACCACAAAGGTATTGTGTGGAATCACTCCACTACCTGGATTGGATTGTATTCTATCTGTTTCAACAATATTGCTTAAATCTGATACATCATAAGCATCAATAAAACCACTGCTAATTTCGTCTGTCGTATACACCGTTTTACCATCATCAGAAACCCAACAATTGTGTGTAAAAGACCCAGAGGTAGTACGAGTTGCCATGACTACAGGATTGGCTTTATCTACTATATCCACAACCGCCAATTGTCCTGCAAAAACTTCTGAGGTCCACATGGTATCGTTTCTTACAAAACCATCGTGTACATAGTTTTCATCATATATTCCAACAAGTTCGGGACTCATTGGATCGTTTGTTAAATCCAACATGATGGCTCCGTCTGCGATAGCTCCGTTGCCACAGCCAAAAAGATAAGCGATACCTTGTGCTTCATCAATGAAGATGTTGTGGCAAGTTGATATCGAACCACCTTCTGGAATGTCGGTAAAATAAATATGGCTATATTGAGCGGGTGCGCCTGTCATATCAATAATGACCAACCCCTCTCCTGCTGCATCATCAACAACATAAGCATATTCACCATATACTTTAATGTCTCTCCAAGTAGAGCTCCCTCCTGGAATGGTATAGACCTCTTGTGGATTGGTTGGGTCAGAAAGATCAAGAATAGCTGTTCCCTGAATTTTTCCAACAAGTGCGTATTCTCTTCCACCTGGATCGACATAACCCCATATGTCATTTAAGCCGCCACCCAAATCATATTGGCTAAGTAACTCAAGGTTGAGTTGTGCTTGTAAGCTTGTAGAGATTAGTAAAAAGATAGTGACATAGTGTAATATTTTCTTCATTCAATAGCATTTATAGTTGTTGATACAGTTTGCCAAAATTTTTGTGGATTTTAGGCATTTTTAGAACGTTTTTGGGTTCTTTTTTATTGCCCTTTCAAGGTACTATTAAAAAATAGTAATATGTTGGTAAAGTTCATTATAACAGGGCTTCTTGTCTTTGGGGTGACGCTTTATAAGAGTGCGTATTTTTTATAATGCTGGGTAGTAGGTCACAATTGAGAGATGGCATTAACAATATCATCATCAATATCATATCCTTCCACCTACTTAATTTTAGGAGATAACGGTTTGTCTTTCATTATGACGCATGCTCCTGCTATTCGCTACTATAGCATGGCTCTTTCTGTTAAAAAAGCCTACGCTTCTGCTATAACGCTACTATCAGGTCTATTGTAACAAGGACAGTATGTTTATATGACTTAATTGTGACTCATTTGAAAATATTTTAAT
>Ga0209186_1001751_pt1 | contig 15815 bp, 16 predicted proteins | sample SidtaG_FD_187426 | JGI IMG/M metagenome (GOLD analysis project Ga0209186, IMG submission 187426) | Marine algal microbial communities from Sidmouth, United Kingdom - Sidmouth_Male2 metaG (SPAdes) (version 2) | ecosystem: Host-associated > Algae > Red algae > Unclassified | place: Sidmouth...
CGACGTCCAGATGGCCGACGCGGCCGGCGCGGCGGGCAGCGGTGCCAATGGCGCGGGCAGCACAGCGGGGCGGGCCGGGGCAGAGGCGAGCGTCCGCCCTGGGTCGCGGCGGGACGGGTCGTCCGCCGACAACGGGCGCGACATGCGCGGCGGCGACTACCCGGCCGGGGCGGATGACCAAGAGGCTGAGCGGCCGCTCATCGAGCGGGCGGGGCCGTCGCCCATCCGGCGGACGTATTTCAGTCCTCCGTCCCTTGGGACTCGCGACGGTATCCCGGTCATGAGTGACGACGTCCTCATGGACGCGGCGACGAACAACCGCCGCGTGGCTCTAGTTCGTGTTGAACAAGGCCACTGGGGCGTCCCGCCGGGGTTCATCGACATCCTCAACGGGGTTCCGGACGACCATGTTGACGCCGTCGTGGCGGCGGTGCATGGTAACGCCAATTATGGCAACCAAGGCGAGGCGCGGCAGGCCTATGAGGTCTTGCCGTATGCCAACGAGTTGGTCCGTTACGGACGTCCGTTCCACGACTTCCACACGCGTCTTTCCGCTTGGGCCCTCTTGTTCCCGGTCTACCAGATGGGGACATTTGAGGTGGCCGCCACCAACCTTGGGCGGCTGCGTCGGGCCTGGCCGCAGGCCGTTTTCTTGTCGCGCCGTACGGCCACCGAGTTGTCGGTGCCTTTTGCCCAGGAGGCAGGCATGGAGGACTACCTCGAGGAGCTCATCGAGGCGGCTCGTGAGGCGGAGCACGCCGTGGAGGAGAAGTTCGACGCGCGCACATTGGCGTTGACTTCCCCCTTTCGGGCGCCGAGCTATGCTCCCGCCCATCGGCGCGCTCAAGACGCGGCTCGCATTACGAGCCGCGGGTTGCTCCCCACCGCTTGGTGTTCCGGTGTCGTCCGGGCGCCACGTCATTTCGACTTGTCGCGGTGGTTTCCCCGTTACCCCCGCTGGTGGTTAAACCGCGGGGTGTGGATGGAGATGTTGAGGCAGCCCCCCAAGCCCGCACTGGTAAGTAGGAGTTACTGCGGACTGTCTGGATAGTTCCAGGAATACTTATGCGGTGATCGGCTTGTTTGTCAGTACCTTTGACATGCATTGCTGTATGAGGGTGCTGTAATTACATGTATTTGTATCTCGAGGGGAGCTCCTTTTGGAGCTGAGCTCGGGGAGACTCTCGTGGGCTCCTTGAGGGGCGTCGCGATTTGTGGGCCCTGTCACTGCGTTGGCGGGGGGGTGCCTCCAGGACGTTGAGAGAGGGGCACACGAGGGGGGTGTTGCAATTGGCAGGGGCTAAGTCCCGTACTTATGCCCCTCACTGGACTTGCACCCGCCTCTCCGTACTTCGGATTGCGGGCTATGGGACAGCTGTCCTTCCCTCAGTAGCCCCCCCTATTCGGGCCTGGGGTTACTATTTCGTCTCTCTTTTTCGTCTGTTTCCGTCTTGATTCTTTGGCGCCGGCCACGGCCCGCGCCGCCCCGTCTTGTTCGCCATCTAAATCTTGGCGTCTCTCTCGAGTCCTAGCCCTTGGGCGCCTTTGCGCCGTCTAGGTCCTCTCGGGAGGTCGACCCTTTGGGTCCTTCTCTTCTGTATTGTCAGTGTTGCCACGGGGTATTTGTTCGCGCCTTCTTTGTTGCCACAGTAAGGTCCTCATCCTCCGTCGGGGTAAGACGGTGTCGTAAGCCAAGGCGGAACAACCCGGCAAGGCTGGTGCCGCTAGTGAGGCGGACGCCAAGGTGCGTCTGGCCCGCGAGGTGGTTCTTCTCCCGAGGTCCAGGGGGTACGTCCCAGTCCAGACGTCCGTCCAAGGGAATGGGGTCATCAACCAGCGCTATCAAGTGTATGAGCGCCATCGCGTGCATGTGGCAACTGGCCCCATGGACTGCACCGCCAACCAGACCTGGTGGGTGGAAGTAACCCATACGGGGAGTACGAGTAAGCGACTCCCCAAAGGTATGGTCGTGGGGCATATGTCGGCCTACTTCGGTACGGTAGCCGCCATATCCCCAGAGGAATGGGCTTCACCAAGTCCCGGGCCGTCCAACGCGCCGAACGCGACGGACCCCGTGGAGGAGCCCCATGTTCATACTTTGAACGTGCCCGAGGGGTTGAGGACCCAAGTGCTCTCCCTACCAGAGAAGCACCGGGCCCTATGGAGTGAGCACTTGGGCCCCACTAAGGCCACGGAGCACCGGATCGAGATCAAGCCGGGCTCCAAGCCCGTCCGGCTCACCCCCTACCGCATGGGCCGTCGAACTAGGGAACTCATCAGGGCCCAAGTCCACCGAATGCTCAAGCTCTAAGTTATAGAGCCCAGCCAGAGTTCATAGAGAGTTTGTGCAACGCGTGTGAGAAGGGTTTGTGAGAGGTTTGTGAGAACTTCGGCCGGATGAAGCGTCTCAAACGCACAACCGGGCACTGGATATGCGTCGGATACAGCATTCCGTCCCACAGCTTCTCACGGGTTGTGATCATTTCCCCGGATCTCTCACGACCGTGAGAAGGACGACCAGCCTCCACGAACCATTACCGCGACCTCTCCTTCTGACAGCCGCGCCTCGATCCGCGTGAGAACTTACGGAATAAAGTATCCCGCCCACCGATACTAGAATTGTGGACAGTCCAGCCTGCTCTGGCACGAACCTGTCCGGAAACGAGCTGTCACCACCTCCTCACGAAGTACTTCTCACGCATGTTGCAGAAACTCTCTAATGGGCTTGCCCGGTGGTACCTGTGACAACACGCCCAGCCAACCCCACACTGTCCGCGGGAAGGCGAGCCAGGCCGTGTCGCCGGGTAGTCCTGTCGGGGAATACCCGCCCCGGAAGAAAACCCCGAAGAGCACACACGCACGGCGTCGACCGGCGGAAGACGCCCCGAGCGACAAACACGAGTTGTGTGACCGGAAGTATACTTGCTCGCGTCGAGGGCCTCGAGGCGGCACTCAAGCCTCGCCCACTCATCCCGTTCGTCCCACTCAGACCCTCAGAAAACCCCCCTCCGGCATCCTCAAATGACCCTCAGAAGACCCTCCCCTCAGGGCCCATGGGGCCAGTCTCAGTGGAGGACGGCCGAAGCCTCGGACACCGCCTTGAGTTGAGGCGGGGGAAGGGCACTACGTGACACCCTTGCGGCGTCCCGGTGTCAGGGGTGCGGTGTAGTACTGTTCAATGGTCCAAGTCGGGTTTACACATAATTTGGCCTGTAACTGGGGGCCTGCCCGGGGATTTACTAGTCCCAGGAAAGTCGCAAGATCGCTGTTGTGGTTGGCGAGCCACGGGGTGATCACAAGTGGATCGCCACCGGAAAGATTCGAAATATGTGTCAGTAGGACTCATTTCCCTCGCGAGGGCCAGCGGCCGTTTCGGACTGACCGGATCCGACCGCCCATGACGCAAATCCACCTGTCCCCTCTTGACTGGGAGGGAACTGGTTCCCAGAGTGTGGGGGCCAGGTGTCCGGCCGTCACACCCGGAGTTACAGTCTAGGGTAGAGAACACCGTAGCGTCGCCGAGGGATTCCAGGCAGTCGTCCGTCCTCGTGATCGGATTGACATCCCGGACCGTGCGCTCGTTCAGCCGCCGGTATTCCGCGAAAAACCGGAAGTGGCCATCTGGTTTAGGCACGAAGACCACCGGAAAGGACCACTCGGCGTCCGAGGGCTCTATGACACCCAGGTCTAGCATTTTCTTGACCTGCTTCTCGATTTCCAGACGACTGTGTCGTCCAGCCCTGTAGGGAGCCGAGTACACGGGCTTGGCGTCTGACTTGAGCTGGATGTGATGCGTGGTGGCCTTGAGCTCACCCGGCTTCCCCGATCACATGCCCTTGAGCTGATCCAGAGGTCCGTGCACCTTGACATGGAGTCCTTGGGCACGCCCGCCCAGTTCACCTCTGGCGTCTCCGGTTCCTTGGGGGGCGGAGAAACCGGGGGCTCCGGCGGTATACGGGAAATGCGTAGGTTTGTCGTGTACATGCAGGGTGAGGGGGAGTCGATCGAGAGCCTTGAGAGCCTGCCCCGAGGCATCCAGAATTTGGGTGCGATGTGCGCGCCAGACCGGAGGGAGGAGGTGCTCGCTCACGACGCCTAGTCCGGCCCCTGTGTCCACCACCGCGGCCACAGAAACAGGATCCTCACCCCCGAAGCTCAAGGTAGTCATATCCTTGAAGTTATCCTTACGCAAGACGATCAGGGTACCCCGACAGGCACACGGTGTCCATGGGGCTACCTTGGTTAGTAGACGACGACTGCACTGGCCCAGGAAGGCAATTGAGGCCGACACAGGATCACCGGGGCCTGGAGAAGACGGGAGGGCGCCTACGGGCGCACCTCTTCCTCTTCTTTTCCCGATCCCAGCGTACCCGTGGTCGTGGTCTTTTCCTCGGGACGGGAGTCCCAGTCCTCAGGACTCTCCTTGTACAGGTTCTCCTTGATGCTTTTCAGGATCGCAACCCGGAGGATTTGCGCCGTTCTTGGTTCCCGCCGTCCAGGGGAGGCGCCCTTGGCCTGCCTTTCTGCCCAGCGGAAGGCCTTGGCGAACTGGATCCTCTGTCGGGCTAGCTTGTCCTGGAGCTCCTTGGGCACCGCCGGACAGGGTGCCGAGATGTGTTCCTCCTTGTTGCACAACCAGCACGCCCGTACCCGGTTCGGGCGCTCCCCCGCCCGGGTGACACGGGGCGTCGAAGGCGTGAAAAATCCGCGCCAGTCCTCCAGGCGACCACGGGCCTGGAAAGATGACTCACCCACGGCCAGAACCGGCGTCTTCGGTCCTGCCCGACTAGACGGTCGTGCCAGGTACATCTTGGGAGGGGTCGGCTGGAGTCGCTCGAGCGCCTTCACCTGTTCATGCTTGCTCTTGGTGAACGACGCGAGCTGCTGCAGGGTGTGCTCCGTGAGCTGGAGGTTGCACTGATGGGCGTCCACCTGCAAGTGCTTAGATACCAGGGGTTGTCAGGATATGTATTTCGGGCCGTAATAGGATACGGATACACGCCGATGCTTCGTATTTGATTACGGATAACTCTCTCAGCTCAGATCCGGATACGGAGATCTGCCTCCGGAACCGGATTATTAAGTAGAATATATCCGTATCCGGATACGATTATCGTATCTGAGAATGTTCCCACGAGTCCGACAGAAAGCACAATTAGAGCTAGAGAAAGACGCCATCCAGACACTGTTCGAGTGCCAAGCAGCCGTCAAGTACGAATTGAATTTCACATTTGATTTGTGCGCCCCAACGGGCGCGGTTCAGGCGGTTCACCGCCGTTTTCGTAAACGGACGTCAGAGGGACGATTCTGAATCTCGTGTCACACTCTGATGAAAACGCAAGAGGGCGCAGTCACGCGATTGAACGGTTCCTTCCGGGTCGGGCAGGATTGCCGTTTGTCGCCGCAAAATGTTGGCACGTGAATCCCCCGATTGTCGGAACTCGAAAAGAGAGGTCGACTGCCTTTTTCTAGAATTCTGCAGGCTTGAGAAGTTTCATAATCTTATATATCCCTGTATCCTGACTCTCATATCTGGGATACGGACCAGATATAATCTCGCACTTTTTGTCAGACAGGATAGATATAACCTCTCCTCTCTTTCTCATATTGCAGTTAGGATATGCGTCCTCCGAACGTATCCGAAGTGGATACGGATATATTGCATGGAAGTTTTCCTCACGCATATATCCATGACAACCCCTGTCGGATAGCCCCTGGATGAGCGCCATCTTGAGCCGGCCCTCGCCGTACACGTTTTCGCAGGCTTCCCCGAGGTCCCGCAAACGGGCCGCGAAGGCATCAGGTACCTCATGGGCGCCCAGAGAGGCGCGGTTCACGTCCGACACGGCTTGGTTCAGGGTGATGGAGTCCGCGTTATTGACCAGGGGCCAGTGCACCGCCTCAGGGAAGGATGCGACAGTCCGGCCTGGGATGAGCCCGGCCGTGTCAGGGAGGCTCCTGTTGAACCGAGTGGCGGCTGCGCCGGGCAGGAAGGAGCCGAACAGGTAGAGCGCCTTGCCCTCCCGGACATTGCTGGCGTTGCATGCCCGGACACACCGGCGCAAGAAGGAGAAGAGTTCGGCCGGCTTGGTCACGTCAAAGCGAACCCGGTCCATGGAAGCCCGTAGCTTCTTTCGCTCTTGTGTAATCCGTAGACGCGTCCGGCTAGTGAAGGTCTGGTTCTGGTCGTCCAAATGGTAGGAGTGCCAGTCGGTCACCGTGTTAAGCAGGTTGTCCCTGACCTTGTGGACAGGGATCTGGAAATCCACCAGTGTCCCCCGGACCGCCTCTCCGTCACTCCGGGATGATGAGTCACTCGAGGAAGACCGGGGGCGACGACGCCGATGGCTGTTCCGGTTCCGGCGCAACCGACGGTCCCGGCGAGAGTCCCCACTGGTCGTCCCGTCCGGTCCCCCGTCGTCATCTCCGCCTCCACCTGTCACCACCCGGTTCCCAGACCGCCCCATATCAGCGCTTGGGGAAGCCATCCGGCCGGGTGTTCGCCCCGTAATCAGCGTCTCGACCGCCCCAGCCATGTCCGCCCGGAGCCCCTCGCAGAGGGATTCCAGGAAAGACATATCATCCGGAGAGGAAGCGACATCAGGGGTGACACCGCCCGCATCAAGTCGACCCGGGCTAGCTCGAGTCGGGGTCCACTCCTGCTTGCCCTTGGACGCGCTGGTGCCCGCCACCGCGGGTCTCGGCATCTCGGTCTTGATGGTCGTTGTCACCCGGGAGGAACCACCAGGCCCAGCCACGTCAGCCGGCGTCGGCGGGGTCGGAACCAAACCCGAGGAAACAGGTATCCCAGCCTCAGGCAGAGCCGGGGGCGTGTCCGTCGACGTACGCCGGGGCGACGTCTCCCCCGGAGAGGACGTCAGGGTCGGCATAGTGGTATCTGGCGCTAAACAACTAGGCGAACCGGGAGACATGTACGACCAAGACAGAAGGGGTGGCAACGAGGTACAAGGTAGGAATCCCGATACGAGTCGGGAGATTGTAATCCCGTCCAGGAAAGGCCACGCACACGAGAGCTCACCCACTACACGGGAGAGATCGCCCGTTACACGCGTACCGGCACAGGATGTCAGCCAGAAAATCCCCTGCTGCTCCACTAATTTGTCGCATAAATCGCCGTGTCACCCCAGCCCACAGAAACAGATAGAGACATCTGCCCAGCTGAGGGAGCCCACCCGCACACCCTTGCTCTACTCTCGCCCGGTGACACGGTCACCTAGGAAAACACCCGAAGGCGCAAAAAGGGAGGAAGGGAGTGAGAACGCACTTATTTTTTTGTGGGGAAGCCGGGCCACGGGCGCCCCGCTGTCCCCTTAAACTAACCGAGCAAGCGGGCCCGAATGGCCCCGAATCCCACACACTAGCCTCCCCATAGGAAGATCTGGGGATCCATACCAGTGGACCCCGTTACTGTAAATCAGATATTTCACGCAATTGACATACAAATGCAAACGACCCACAATCAATCAAGATCCCAACCAGCACCGACCGCGCCACCTGACCCAACCGGGGCGTGACATGTCATCCGCGCCGCCCGGCGCTCCACCGACCTCCTGGCCGGCCAAGGGGCGTGGCCCGGGCCGCATAATGCGACAGTTTGTGTATGCATCCTAGGAGTGGGGGTGTCTGCGGGTGCTGAGAGCGTGGGGGCGCCTGGGTATTCTCAAGCTGCCCCCTTACGGCTCACGCCACCTCTATGGTAGAACCTTAACGCACCCACCCACTGTACTGCCCGATTCACACCGTCTCCGGGTTTGTTGGACTGTGATGCTCACGCCGATTCCACTTGCAGTTCGCGGATGGATGATGGTGGGTGACCCCTATGGTACCCTAGATGGTACATCTGCAAGACGTGGTCAAGTTGCACACATTCGTCTTGGGTCATCTTGGGGCGTTACTTTTGGCATGCTTGGATTGATCTTCGCTTTGCTCTACTGGCTTTTGATTTGGTGAGTGATTCGATTTGGTGCGAGGGCTTGGGCGTCGGTGCGGGTGCGAGAGGGGGGAGCACTTGGCCCGGTGGGGACTATTTGAGAGGTGCTCTCGGTTGGGAGAAGTGGGCGAACCTCAGAACAACCAACAAAGCACGTTCGCACAGACACACACAAGCTCAAGCCAGTCAACCACTCCACCGTGGTCCCCCATCCCCTATCCCCACTGCGTTTCAGCAGGTTACGGGCCCAGAGCCGGGCCGGGCACAAGGGAAAGGTGTGCCAGACGGTGTCGCGGCGGTCGCGGCAAGTGTGAAGAAGACGAGGTCAAGGCGGTTCAAGGACGTGACGGTCAAGGCGCAAGGCTTGGCAAAGTCTGGCGCTACGAGAGGCAGACATCATGGACGGTGGCGCTGCCGGCATGGGAGGCATAAAGATCGACAAGTTGACGGAGACGAATTTCCACGAGTGGCGTCAGCGCATCAAGATGGTCCTAGCGCTGCGCAGCCTGGACGACATGCTTGACGAAGACGGAAAGCCAACGGACGCGCAGGACAGCGATTTGGCGTTGTGGAAGCGTGGAGACACGAAGGCGAGCGCCATCATCGGGCTCACCCTTGGGTCTGAGCAGCTCGAGGACGTGTCGGGGTGCGAGAAGACGGCGGAAGTGTGGTTGCCGGTGCAAGGCGTCTTTCAGCGCAAGAGTTTGATGAACAAGATGAAGGCGCGGCGCGAGTTCTACACCGTCGAGATGAACATCGGCGAGGGCATGCTGGGCTACATCAACCGCATGCGCAACCGCGGTGAAAACCTCAAGGCCATGGGCGGCAAGGGGACGGAGATGGACGTTGCCATAAGCGTTCTCAACGGGCTGACGTCAAAGTATGAGAGCCTGCTGGTGGCTCTAGACGCCAAGGGCGAGAAATAACTGTGCCGCAACTTTGTCAAGAGCCGCTTGCTTCAGGAGGAGCGGCGTCAGGCGGACAAGTCACCGGCGATTAAGCGCATTGGTGACATGGCATTCGTAGAATCCAACTATCGAGGTCAGGGCCGCCGTGGTGACCTTTCCAAGATCGAGTGCTACTACTGCCACAAGTTCGGGCACATCTCTCACGATTGCCCCGTGCTCAAGGCTAGGAACAAGAGCAAGGACAAGGTGGCCGCGATTGCGGCTGACGACTGTAGAGACAGCGACGACGCCTTCTGCCTTGTCGGCAATGCGTCTGAAAACGATGACATCTCCAAGTCGTGGCTCGTCGAATGTGCGGCATCTGCACACAAGTGCTGGATGCGCGCGAGCTTCAACGACTAACAGACGACCACGAGACGGAGCGTTATGATGGGTGAAAATGGGTCCGTGGCCACGGCGGGCGTCGTAACTGTCGTCCTCAACGTCATCGTTGAGGGCACTACGCGCAAGATCAAGTTGGAGAATGTACCTCATGTTCCTTTTATGGGCTTCAACCTCATGTCGGTCGGCATAATGGAGGAACTCGGTGCGGAAGTGTCATTCAAGGGCGGTAAGGCGATCATCAAGATTAGCAACAAGGTCGCTGCGTGCGGCACGCGGAAGAGCGGGCTTTACCACCTGTACATGGCCCCACTGTCGGATGTTGCTGCGGTGGCCTCACCCCAACTCTGGAATGAGCGCCTTGGGTACGTCAACGTCGCTGAAGTTTAGCGGATGATCAAGAATAAGAGCATTGACGGACTCAAGCGCTCTTCCAAGGCGGTGAAGGACGTCTGCGAGCCGTGCGTGTACGGGAAGGCGGCTATGACGCCTATTCCTAGTTCAGGAGGAGGTCATGTGACCAAGCGCCTGCAGCTCGTGCACTAGGACCTGGGCGGGCCAAAGTCAGGACCGTCGCTCGGCGGTGCGCTCTATTTTGGCACCTTCACCGACGCCTTCTCCCGCTGGATAGACGTGGTCTTCTTGCAGAAGAAGAGTGGTCTTCTCGCAGAGTACGAGAAGTGGCTGACTAGGGCCCAGCTGCACATCGGAAGCAAGATCAAGATCCTGCGCTCCGACAATGGCGGCGAGTATGTGTCGAACGCATTCAAGGCTGTGCACGATGAGAACGGCACGACGCACCAGACGACAGTGCGGGACACGCCGCAGCAGAATGGGGTTGCTGAGCGACTCAACCGAGTGCTCGTGGAGATGTCTCGCACCATGATGCGACACAAGGACGTCGATCAGGATCTTTGGGCGGATGCCATAAAGACGGCGGTCTACATAAAGAACCGCGTTACCAGCCGAGCGCTTCCCCTAGGCAAGACGCATTATGAGCTGTGGACCGGTAACAAGCTCGACGTAAGCCACTTGCGGGTGTTTGGGTCGACATGCTGGGTGGTGCTGCACAAGAGGCACATCGACGGCAAGCTTAGAGACAAGGCGACGAAGGGCGTCTTCTTAGGCTATCCCGACGGCAGCAAGTGGTACAAGGTCATTCTCGACGACGTCAAGGTCGTCGAGGCACGAAGCGTCGTCTTCGCCGAAACGAAAGTAAACGAGGTCGCAGAGGTTGCGGAGAAGTTTCCCGGAGACGAGGTCGTCGAAGGAGAGACGGGCTTGCGTTCTGCAAGCGACGGCGAAGCCGTAGATGCTGACGATGACGACAAGGATGTCAGGCAAGACGATGGATCTGTTAAGTCGGCGGACGAAAATCAAGGTTGTGGCGGCTCTCGAGACACGCTGCGTCGGAGCGGCAGAGCGCGGCGACCACCGGTCGAGTACTGGCGCCCGATGAGCCTGGTTGCACACGAGGCGCCCATGACGTACGTGCAAGCAGTTCAAGGGCAAGATTCGGCTGAGTAGCAGATTGCGATGGACGAAGAGATGGAGGCCATTGGCCAGAAAAAGACTTGGCGCTTGACGGATTGCCCGGCCAGTCGACGCGAGCTCAAGGGCAAGTGGGTTTACAATGTCAATAACGAGGTGGAAAAGAACGGGAACAGCACCACGCGGCACAAGGCACCCCTGTGTTTCATGGGGAACCTGCCGATCAGAGGGCTCGACTTCAACGAGACGTTCGCGCCGATGGCCAAGTTTACTACCATCCGATGCATCCTGGCGATGAGGGCGGCGAACGGGTGGGAGCTACATCAGATGGACGTCAAGACGGCCTTCCTCAGCGGCGACCTTGACAAGGAGGTCTACATGGAGCAGCCAGACGGCTATGTAGATCCAACGTATCCTTACAAGGTGTGTCGTCTCCTTCAAGCGCTGTATGGGCTGAAGCAAGCCCCCAGGATGTGGTACGCCAAGCTCGACGACTTCCTCAAGTCGCAGGGGTTCGATAACATCGACCCGGATGCATGCCTCTACCTCCTGATGAATGACGGCGAAATCATCATAGTCCTGGCGTATGTCGTCGATCTTCTTTTGTTGGCATCAAGCCTGGCGGAGATCAACAAGATCAAGAAGGCTCTCGAGAGGCGTTTCGAGATTAAGGACCTGGGTGAGGCGAAGGTCATCCTCGGTCTAGATATGAGACGTGACAAGGCGTTGGATACCCTCAAGCTGTCGCAGGGAAAGTACGCGGCGCAAGTGCTGGAGAAGTTCAGAATGGCGGAGTGCAACCCGATCGGAACGCCGCTGAAGGTGGGCCTGCAGCTGGTCAAGGCCGACGAGAGCGACGACGCGCTGCCCTACTGTGAAGCCGTCGGCAGTCCTATGTACCTGGTGGTCGGGACGCGTCCTGACCTCGCCTTCGCCATCGGGAAGCTGAGTCGGTTTGTCTTGTGCTACGGCAAGGAGCATTGGGCGGCGATCAAGCGCGTTCTACGGTATGCCAAGGGCTTGTTGGACAGGGGGCTGGTCTTCGACAAGAACTCTTCTTGTGTTCTACAAGACTTTCGTGATGCGGACTGGGCGGGCGACCACGAGACGCAACGTTCTACGACGGGCTTCACCTTAATCTTTGGCGGAGCAGCTTTCAGCTGGGGTTATAAGTTGTAGAAGACGGTGGCGCTGTCGAAAATGGAGGCCGAGTACATGGCTCTATGTGAGGCCAGCAAGGACGCTGTTTGGCTCAACAAGCTCGTGCAAGGTGTGGCTTCTTAAGGGCCGCGGAGGGCGATCTCGGGCGGGCCGATCAACACCCAGGTCGACGACAGCGGGTGCATTGGCTTCTCCAAGAACCCCGTCGAGCACAAGCGCACCAAGCACATCGATATTCGCTACTACTTCGTGGGCGAGGCCATCACAACGGACAAGGTGACACTGAAAGATTGTGCAACAGACGACATGATGGCGGACCCGATGACGAAGGAGCTCGGCAAGACCAAGCACGACCAGCATTGTGGCGGTCGGGGGGTTCCGCGGCTGGAAGGGGCGCGGCTCCTCAGCTGTGGACAGCACACCCCCCGGGGGCACCCCCAAAATATCCCGATCCGGGCCAGCAAGGGAATGACCCGTCCGAATCTCAGGGAGATCGGATCTGCTCGGGGGCGGGGTTCTTCTCTCGTGGTTTTCCCAACCCCCCTACTTCTTGTTTGAACTTTTCGCTTTGGAGGGATTCATCTGTTTGGCGCATTTGGGGTGGCTACTTTAGCCGCTGGCGCTCGGGTTGGGGAGGGGTTTGCTGACAGTGGGGAGGTGGTCCCCGTCGCCGTTTGATAAAACCAACAGTGCTTTAGACTACGATTCCCCCCTGGGCTTTGCCGTGATCCTCTCCTCCCGTTGGGGGAAGGCTGGGCTGTGGGTCGATTTCTGAGGCAGTTCCTTCGACGGACCGAGCTGATCAAGAGGTCACTTCGGCTGGACGACGAACCAAAGTGGTGGTGCCGAGAACCGCCACAAGCATGTCCAGGCCAGGGAGCTTCGCTGGAAACAAGAACAGCCGCGTCAACGAGCAAGGAAGAGTGTTGTACTGTGATGCTCGTCGCCGATTCCACGTGCAGTTCGCGGATGGATTATGGTGGGTGATCCCTATGGTACCCCAGATGGTACATTTGCAAGACGTGGTCAAGTTGCACACATTCGTCTTGGGTCATCTTGGGGCGTTACTTTTGGCATGTTTGGATTTGATCTTCGCTTTGCTCTACTGGCTTTTGATTTGGTGAGTGATTCGATTTGGTGCGAGGGCTTGGGCGTCGGTGTCGGCGCGAGAGGGGGGAGCACTTGGCCCGGTGGGGACTATTTGAGAGGTGCTCTCGGTTGGGAGAAGTGGGCGAACCTCAGAACAACCAACAAAGCACGTTCGCACAAACACACACAAGCTCAAGCCAGTCAACCACTCCACCGTGGTCCCCCATCCCCTATCCCCACGTCGTTTCAACAGGGTATCCGCCGATGTCGAACGAGAACGTGTCTTCCCGGCGGCATAGCACCTTGTGGGGTCCAGCCGCGTGGGTCCCGAGCTTGTGCTTGGTCCTCTCGTGACCATTGACGAACACCCAGTCCCTCGCTTTGACGTCCTTGTTCCCGGGCCTCACGCGGGCGTCGTAGCTCCTCTTATACCGCCGTTTTGCCAACGAGAGGGACCGCCGCACCTTGTGGATGAGGTTACGCAGCCGCGCACTGATGGCCTCGCGGATACCCCGCGGGCTACCATCCTTCTTCTCTGGGGCTGGGGAACCGACTATGCGTTCCACCGAGAGGATCCGTCCCGGCTCGGGCGTAAAGAACTTGAGTGGCGCCACCACTGTGCTCTGATGCGGCTGACTGTTGTAGGCCAGCGTCAGCATCGACACGAGATCATCCCATCGGTCTTGATGATCTTCGACGTACGTCCGCAGTTGCCCCAAGATAGTCCGGTTGTAGCTCTCCACTTTGCTTTTCGTCTGCGGGTGATTCGTCTTGGAATACCAGTTCGTGATCCCGAGTAGCGAGCAGACCCCTTGGAAGAACGTGGAGCGGAACTGGGGGCCATTGTTTGACATCACCGTCGCCAGGGGTCCGTACGCCGCCACCCAATGATCTAGAAAGGCCGCAGCGATGGATTCCGCGTCGATCCAGTGAAGAGGGATGGCCCGCGTCCTCTTGGAGAAGCGATCCACGATGACCAACAGGAGTTCGCTCCACGCCTCGGTTCGGGGGAGGGGACTGAGCAGGTCCATACATAAATCCGTCAGCTGTTCCGTCGGGGGGAAGGTCATGAGGCAGTTCGTCTTACGTTGGTTGCCGGCGCGGTTCCGCGCACACTGCATACAGTTGGCCACGAAGGCGTAGACATCCACCACCATAGATTCCCAATGAGATCACCGTCGCATCCACGAGTACATCTTGTTGGCCCCCGGATGTCCGGCTTTCGGGAGGTAGTTCTCGCGCATCATTACCCCAAGGCATGTGGGTCGGCACGTAGACTTGCGCGGCTCCTTCCAACGGTGCCGTGAGGACCAAGAGGCCGTTCGGATCCTCGCGGAACCGGGACTTGTTGTCGCAAACCAGGGCCGCCCGGACCTCCCTGCACCGGCCAACCTCCGCGTGCCCCTCGAGGAACTCAGAGAGCGTCAAGGGGGACAGCCCCCCTTCCTCCGTCTGCGGCTGCAATTGCCACGCGGCCGAAGAGTTGGGTAGGGCCAAACAGGGCACCGGGCCGGGTACTGGCCCGTCGTCCCAAGCGGGCGGCGAGATACGCGACATCTTGTCAGCAGCGTGGTGTGATGCACACGGGGGCTTCTGCACCACGTAGTCGAATTCCGCCAAGTGCAACCGCCACCGCGCCAACTTCCCGTGGGCCCCGTCCATATGTAGCGTCCACTTGAGCGCCGCGTGGTCCGTGCGAACCGTGAAGCAAGTCCTCTCAATGTAGGGGTGCAGGAGAAGAGATGTCCGTACCACCGCGAGGCACTCCCGCTCCGTAGTGCTGTAGCTCCGCTTCGCCGCGTTGAGGGAGCGCCTCCAGTAGCCCAGGGGCTGCGTGGATTCGTCGGGCTGTTTCTGTGGTAGGACCGCGCCGACCTGCCCCGCGCTTGCGTCGGTGTCCATCGTCGGCGGTTCTGCCATCGCGCTTCTTTGGTTACTTTCAAGCGATTTGAGGGCGACACAGTGTGGTGCCCTATCGAAACCGCAGCCTACGACTTGGAATGGCCGGTCGGGGATCTGGCGACACAATTGTACGGTTTGGATGGCATGTCCAACGGCTAAGACAACGAGAATCAAGCTGACACGGCCAAGTCCCAGGCTTGTGTATCACCGTAATGATGCAATTTCACGAATTCAGGAGGGGCCTCGCCCCTGGTGCACTCAGGCGAGATCACTGTCAGCACGGAATTGTGAGGACAGCAGCAGACAGGCCTCCGCCGTCTATCATAGCAATCGTGCCGGTGAATTCTGCCTCTGATTGGCTGGTGCCGCACTGCGATGACAGTATCAGAGGGACTCTGACACTGACCGTGTTTTTGCCCTGCGGCGAGGTGCGCTGAGACGATTTTCATGGGATAAGAGCCATGTCCTCATTTTTCTGCTCGTTTACCCTTGTGTTTCCAGCAATATAATTGGTTGGCGGTGACATCTTCTACCATAAATGCTCCCAGAGCACTTGGGGGTGCGGGAGAGGCTCCAACCGCCACCACCGGCGGCCTCGAAGGGCACCCCTGGCGGCCGGTGGCCATCCCTCGCCCCCGCCGCCCGTGGGGCTGCCGCGACTCAGAGTGCCGGCGCGGTCCGCCGCCGTCTGCGATTAGGCGGCAAGTAGCGGCGGCGGAAAGGAGCAGGATCGCGTCCGCGGCCTCCCGCCGCGTGGGGGGCGGGGGGGGCGGACGTGCGGGGGGGGTGCGTGGTGTCGGCGGCGGCGGCTACAAGCCGTGGCGGTGTCGGTCGTTGCGGCGGCGTCGGTCGCCGCCGCCACGCGTCGTCGCCGCCGCCGCCAATGCACAAGGCGACGGCGGTGGCAAGGGGCGGCAGCGATACGGCGGTCG
>Ga0209186_1001752_pt1 | contig 15815 bp, 11 predicted proteins | sample SidtaG_FD_187426 | JGI IMG/M metagenome (GOLD analysis project Ga0209186, IMG submission 187426) | Marine algal microbial communities from Sidmouth, United Kingdom - Sidmouth_Male2 metaG (SPAdes) (version 2) | ecosystem: Host-associated > Algae > Red algae > Unclassified | place: Sidmouth...
AAAAAAAAAATTCAAATTCCAATTCAAGTTTGTTTATGTATCTATGAGGTCGAAATTTGTTCAAGTTTGCAAGGTTATCCGCAACTTGTGTTATCGAGAATACGGACTAAAAAATAAAGTATCGGCGTATTCAAATTTTTTATTCGTGCCGTGAATACCGCCTACTATTTGAAAATCAAGCACTTGCCCACCACCACCGCCCCGATGACGGTCTCTATCTACATCAATTTTAAAGACTTCCAATACATCTATCCGATGTTCGTATTTTATAATTGCCTCTTCTAAGGCTGCTTTAATTTCTTCTTTCCAAATATTGATATTCGCGGGTACGATAAAATCCACCTCCCATATTTCGCAGCCATAAGTAGCATCGTACCGAAATTCGTTAAATTTAGACGTAATAATCAAAGAGATATTTTGAGCTATAGAGTCCTCTACCGTACAAGTGAAGGCTTCCCGTCGCTCCCGTCGAAGTACTGCCTCGAAACTGAATGGTATGTTGTAGTAGGTTGCCATTTTGTTAGTTGAGTTGAACAAGTGCACCACTTACTACAACAGGTCCTGTTCCTTTAACATCTACGGTTTTACCTTCCACAATTGTAGGTCCACCACTGCTAAGAGATCCACCATCTGCGCCAGAAAGCTCTATGGAACTACCTGATATAACGCCTATTGCTCCACCTGCATTTATACCTGCGTTTCCGTTGGTATCAATTAGTACATCTCCCCCCGAATTAATGGTTGTTCCTCCACTGCCTGCCGTAATAGTCACTTTTCCGGAATCTATGGACTTTTCATCACAAAAAGTAGCCATAATTCCTGTGTTAATGCGAGATTCATTAGTCGTATTGACACCTAAATTCTCGGAAGTAATTGTTGTCATTGCGCTTGTAAAGGTGTCCATATTTTTACTATTAATAGTGGTTGTTTCTTCTATATTTACATTCCAATTTTTAGCACTCATATCTAGGTTTTCACTCGCACTAATACTGATATTCTTACCAGACAAACTCATCTGATTATTGGTAGAAATACTAATAGAACCTCCACTATTCATTGTCATCGTAATGGAGTTTTTGCCGCTATTATTAAGTATAGTAATTGATGCTTCTCCTTCTTTATCGTTAAAAATGACTTCGTTGTTGGATCTGGTTTTGAAGGCTTTGATATTATTTTCTTCTTCGGGCCAACTCTCGGCAGGTTTAGCCTTCATATTATAAACAGAGCCGAGTACAAAGGGACGGTCAGGGTGTTGGTGAATATAACTAACCATGACCTCATCCTTTTTCTCCGGTACGATGAAGGCACCATGATCAAGTCCGGCGTGAGGTTTCACTAAACGTATCCAAGGCGTTTCTTCCTCCCCTTTTTGCCAGTGAAATTTCACTTTTATTCTGCCAAGTTTGAGGTTGGGGTCATCTTCCTCCCCCTCATCAATGTTTTCTGTAACAATGGCAAGTTCAGGTTGTGCTAATGGGATGTGGATATTAGGATTGGTAGGTGGTACTTTTACTTCGACAGGAATGGCTTGAAAACTGTTGTAATAGTCACCGTCACCACCAACATAGTGATGTATTTTAGTAATTACAAACTTTCCAAAGTCTTCAAACCCGTCAATTCTATCTTCTCCTTTGGCTGCGGTTACAGAAAGCGTTTGACCTACACCAAGTCCGATGTGGTCGCTGTCTGCATATAGGTTGACCATGCTGCTGGCTGTTTGGTCGAGATGATGTTTTACGTGTTGTTTGAGTTCATCTTCACTCTTGGTAGGCAGGACATTGAGTTGAGAAGGAACGGCTGCGAGAATTGTACCCGATTCATTATAAGCTAACTCTCCATAAGCGGGATCGTAGTCGCTGATTTCACTTTTCGCCCCAGTTGTTGTATAGACTTCACTTTTTTTGTAATCGTAAAACGCAGTTTCGTAATTGGTGGGTGCAAGGGCAAGTTTAAGTTCAAAATTGTATAAATTTCTACCCAATATAAGTGGAATAGCATCGGTATCTTCTAATTTACCGAAGACCAAACTGCTGCCATGAAAATAAATCCACTCGGAATACCTTGCTGCAATTCGCTGTAAAAAATTCAAATCGGACTCACCATATTGTACAATATATGGGATTTCAGTGGTAAAGACAGGGTCGTTGGTGTATTCCAAACCATAGTTTTCCATAATTCCGTCAACGACATCAGCAAGTGTTTTTTTAGAAAATGAACGGAAATTTCGCCCCGTATCCATCAGAATTGTTGGACTTTTCCCTTCAATCACCAAATCATTACTACTGCCATGTGAACGTGCAAAACCGATATTAGTGACAATGCCGACAAAGGGTGGACTGGAAGCATCTAATAGCAAATCGGATGTTAAGCCGATTTGTACCGCTTTCCCAATAATAGATTTAGATTTATTGAATACGAATTTTCCTTCACCTTCAATGGACTCAATGGGTACTTGAATACGAAATTCGTGATGTCCGTATATGCTTTGGTCAATATGAACATGCGTAAAACGGGTAATCTCCTGAACGCCATCAATATTGATGTATGCTATTGCTTTTTTTGCCACAGATTTGAATTTGGTTTGACAAAAATTAAGTGAAGATTTGTCAAAATATAAAAAGGGTACTCTGCAAATTCAGCCTGTACAACTGCTTTAAAATACGAGGTCAGTCATACACTTTAATATGAATAACTTTTCTTTGAGGACAAAGTCGTCTTACAAGAGATGAAGCCAAAAGTTTTATCCACTGAAATTGTATTTAAGTATAAATACTGAATTTGCAGAGTACTTAAAAGAATCAAAATGCTTGATGTAAAAACTCCAATGCTTTAAAGCATGGAATCATTACTTATACCAGTCATTTTCATGTACGCCGTCACCAATACTCAACTTTTTGGCAGAAATCGTAAATGTTTCTACCATACCGTTTTCTCCCTTTGAGCCAAACATTTCTTCGTAGGAAATCATGTAGGCATCCTCAAATTCTACGACTTTAAGGTCGGCATCTTCGGTGGGGTCCTCAAAGGTAATCTTGCCGCTCTTACGGAGTTTGGGAGACATCATCCATGTAGAATACATAGTAGTCCCGGTAGTCTCTATTGTAACGGTAACTTTGCCTCCGCGCGGTTCACTGGAGGGTTTACCAAATTGGTCGGTATCTCTATCAAATGCGTAATTACATTCCAAGACGCGAGATACTTCGCCATCGACATCTAAATTAGCACTAAAAGGCATAATAAATATTTATATGGTTAAAAAATAAAGTTTACTTTGTTATTTTGCATCTGCTTACGCACACCTCCTACTCCTGAAGGAGAGTCCGCGCTCACAAATATCTGTTTTGTTTGTGAATGATAAAATCGGCTATCCGTCTAAGTTTGCCTGCGGGGTTTACTCGGCAGACGAAGGTTGTTATAAAATGTAGTGATTTATCGCATAAAATATTCACTCCGAACAAAGGGATTCGTTTGACGAGTCTTTGCTTTACAAATATCTGTTTTATTTGTGAATGATAAAATCTAAATGACGTATTTTGAACTTGACACTTGAATTTGCACTTTATTACTTATCCGATTTGAGCAATGTCTGTATTCCAAATATAGTTATCAACTCCCTCGCCAGATGTTCCGTCCATTTTAAGGGCGAAAGTCTTTGCCGGAAAAAGCGGATCCATGACAATATGTACCAATATTCTATCCGGTCTTCCGTTGGCGGTATCTGCCTCAAATTTATTGATTCTAAAATCTTTGATTAGTTTGCTGGGACCGGTAATGCTGTTCAAAAACTTGGCTACTTGACCACGGTAAGTGTCTAACATCTGTTGGCTGGCATTTTCAAAACCTGCCTGATTCAGAAAGTCCATCACGACTTTGCCTACCCAATCATACACCCTGACCACGCTATACGTTTGAAGTCCGACATCATCTGCCGTACTCAAAGTCCTTGCACTGTAAGGCATGACGGTATTAAAATCTTTTACAAGCGGCACCAAACCCTGCTCGTCCAATAGACCGATATGCTCCATCAGCAACTCAAAGCGAACGTCCTCTGCATATTCTAAAGAACCATATCTTTTGCCTGCACGCGGTTGTGAAATCTGAATATTCGGATTATAAAGTTTACCGGCAAGTGCCATAGAAGGGGGAATCGTGAGATCATCCATTTCGTCAGCTTCTTCGTCTTTCCCTCTGCCGATTATCCAGTTGCAAGTCATCACGATATTGGTTTTGTCTAAATCGGCATAACCAGAATCTGCAAACTCTTCCAAAATACTATCGTGGCTGCTCAAATCATGAAAATCAGTCAGTAACATCACCTTATTGTCCCGCGCCATTCTTGCAAATTCATTGAGAACGGATTTGTTGCCTATACAACCCGGAACGACCATCAAAGAGTAGTTCTGCGACTTGCCGAGTTTTCCATAAGACCAAAGCAACTCATTTTCAATTTTCTCCCTGAACTCAGGTAATTTCGGATTGGTGAGTTGATCCATACTCGCATTGAGTATCGTCAGGTTTTTGATTTTATTGACTTGAGCATTTTTGAAAAATATGAATAAAGACTGATAGCTCTTTTCGAGAAGGCTTGTGGCTTCTAAGGCTGTACCAATATTTTTATTGAGCAATGCTTTCGCTTTTTCTGCTTCCTCCTTTGCCTTGTTTTTCATGTCCGTAACAGACTCCGCACTTTCTAACAAAGTCACCCACGATTTGAGACGGGTTTTCAGTTCCTGTCGCTTTTCTTTTTTACTGTCATCCCGTAAGAAAATACCGCGCTCCGCTTTTTTTCGCGGGTCTAGGCGTTTAGCATCCTCTACGGTTTTGGCAACCATGCTAAATTTTCCGTATTTGGAAAGTTGATCCACCAAGGTTTTATATTTTTCCTGAACATTGACTTGTTCTTGTTCTGGCATAATTCAAATTTTAGTTTGGATTGATATAAATGGTATTCGTTTAAAATCGTGATTCGTTTTTATTCTTCATCGCTACTTGGATCGGCTGCTTCCAATTCTTCTATCAAACTTTTGAGAATATCGATGTAAGCCGTTTTTTCTTCTGGATTAGTAAGTAGAATATTCAATTGCTCATCTGTGAGTTTTTCCATAAAACCACCAAACATTTCTTGCTTGTCGGAAATTTTATTGAGCATATCAGACTGTTCTATGATGCCTTCTCTGCCGAAGTCTTTTAGTGCGTTGAAGTTCAATGCTACTTCTTCCCCTACGCCTTCTTCATTTTCAAATTCCACCAATTTAGAAGGTTTGAATCTTTCAAATACTTCACCTACAGTCTTGCAATCCTGAATGAATTCTACATCGGCAGGTGCTTCATCCGTAAACTGTTGGGCCATCAGTATCCTGTTGTAAGGAATTTGAGGAACAGCGGCAGGTAGTTCGTTTTCGACTAGCCATGTGCCGGGCCATTTTATATCTCTGAAATCAAAAAATTTACGTGGCATTTGTTAAAGTTTCGAGTTTACGAGTTGCGAGGGTATTAACTGACTTGCAACTTGCGTTAAATTAAGTAATCAAATATTTCTGAAATGATGATAGGCTACTTTTATAGTATAGTCGTCGGACGATTGTTATTTTCAAATATTATCGTTTGTTAACAATCGTTTATCTCAATTAAACCGAATCGTCAAACGACACTTGCTCATCATTTATCATTCTTTTTCTTTCGTAACGTTCCATTTCATTTCACCATCCTGAAAATCTACAAATAGTGAATCAGCTGTATTGACTTCTCCTTTGATAATCATGGTAGAGAGAGGTTGACTCAACTGTGCTTTGATTTCCCGAAGTAGCGGACGTGCGCCAAATTCCGGCGAATAGCCTTCTTTGGAAATATGTTGTTTGGCGGCATCGCTGACTTCCATTTTGATGCCTTTTTCTTCCATGCGTCTTTTGAGTTTTCTGAAATGAATCTCAAAAATTTTAATCATAGTGTCCGCACCAAGTGGTGAGAACGGCACCAAACCGTCCAAGCGTCCCAAGAACTCCGGTCGAAAGTGATTTTTCATCAATTGTTCGAGTTCCGTTCTCTCCGGTATCTCTCCTTTGTCAAAACTTTTGACAATATGTTGTTGGGCAATATTGGAGGTGAATATGATGATAGCTTTTGAAAAATCACCTTCTTTTTCCAGCTTGTCTTTTGCTTTTCCTTCGTCCAATATTTTCAGGAATACATCAAATATTTCTTTACTCGCTTTTTCTATTTCATCAAATAAAACAATGGCGTAAGGTTGTTGCCTGATTTTATTGATGAGCGGACCGCCTACTTCGTAACCGACCAAACCGGGTTCTGCACCCAATAAGGCGGAAGTGGCGTATTCCTGCTTAAATTCGGACATATCAAATCGTATCACTGCATCTCTGTCATTGAACAGGAAGTCGGCAATCGTTTTGGTCAATTCTGTTTTACCCGTACCCGTAGGTCCCATGAAAAAGAACGAACCGACGGGCTTTTCGGGGTCGTTGACACCTGCCCTGCCTGCGCGTATGGCATCCGCAACGATAGAGAGGGCGTGGTCTTGCCCGACTACGCGCTTGGCAAGTTCGTCTTCCATTTTGAGGAGCTTGTCACGTTCTTTGGATTTTATTTTACCTGCAGGAATACCCGTTTTGTAAGAAACGATAGAGGCGATGTGCGGCGGTTCTATGATTTCTATTTTTTCTGCTGCTAAGTCTTTGATTTTCTTTAATTTAGCAAATAGAAAATCTTTGAATTTTTCGGGTGTACGTACATCGGGTTTCTTGCCGTCTTCCTCTTCTGCACCTGCGATGAGGATAGGACTCAGGCGGTGGTTCATCTGCTCCTCAAACCATTGAAGTTCGTTGAGATATTCGTCGGGGGTGGCGGTGATGTCGCTGCCGGAGAGTTCTTCCAATTCCTCGACAAAGGCATCAATGACTTCGTTGGAACCGTCTTGGAGGAGACGTATAGCTGCCATAGTTCTATCCATCAAATCAACGGCACTGTCGGGCAGACTGCGTTCTCTGATAAAGCGTTTTGCCAATGTGACGGACTCCGCAAGGGCATCGTCTGAAATTTTCAGCCCGTGATGTTCTTCGTATTTGGGGCTAATGGCTTTGAGCATCCGAATTGCAGTCTCTTCTTTGGGTTCTTCGATTTGTAGCTTTTCAAATCTTCGGTTGAATGCCTCGTCTTTTTCTATATATTTTCGGTATTCTTCGTTGGTGGTGACACCGACTACAGTAATCGCGCCCCGTGCGAGTTCGGGCTTGAGGAGATTGACTGCGCCGTTGCCGATAGAGGCTTTGGGGTCGAGCAAGGCATGTATTTCGTCAATGAACAAAATGGCTTTGTCCAGTAGTTTGACTTCTTTGATGACTTTTTTGAGGCGGTCTTCAAACTCACCTTTATAAGAAGCACCTGCGACCAAAGCCCCCGCATCCAATTCCAAAACCGTAGCGGATTTGAGATTTCCGGTAACTTCGCCATTGACGATATTGAGGGCAAAACCTTCTACTAGTGCGGTTTTGCCGACTCCCGCTTCACCGACCAATAAGACATTGGGCTTGGTGCGGCGGCTGAGGGTTTCTATCATCTGACGGATTTCGCCATCGCGACCAACGATAGGGTCTAAGTGACCATCGCGGGCGAGGGCAGTTTTGTCGATGCAAAATTTGGTGAGAGTTTTGAGGTTGGCTTGCTGCGTAATGCCTCCACTACCGGAGATTTTTTTTCCGTTGCTTGCGGTAGTTGCTGTCGGAATGCCTGCATTTTGAAGGGCAAAATTGAGCAACTCGGATTCGGTAACGGGAAAGGATTTTAGCTGGTCGGTGGTATAGACCACATCGGGACGACAGGCAGCAATCAGTACGGCTAATGGCGTGACTTTTTGATGTCCGATTTTGAGGCGCACGACATCTGCAAATTCCATGAGTTTGCTGACGCTTTCATCGGTTTCGGGTTCTTCTGTGACACCGATGCCTTTCGGGTGGTCTGCTATGCGGATTTGTGTCCATTCTTTGATATAGCCGACATCCACGCCCCATTCTTCCAAAAGGGGAGCGAGTTCTACATCGTCCTGCATCAAGGCACTTACGACATGACTGCCCGAAAAAGTGCTTTGACGGTAATCTCGCGCTATGGATTTGGCAATCTCAATGGCGGTAAGCAATAGATTTTCATATAGGAGCTTTGGTATCATATTTTAGGGCAAATCTGCCGATTTGGTTTGATGCGCCTAATAGATGCGCTTGGTTTACGATAGTGTGTGATTCAATTTACTCGTAACTTGTGTTTCTCGTATGTATTTTTTGCAAAAAAATAATCCTGCTCTAATCAAGGGCTAATATAAGTGTTATTTTTTTAAATTAAGAAATAAACGAATAATTTTTTTTATTTATTGCGTTTTTTATATCGGAATAGCGGTTATGATGATTATCGCTTGTGTTCGGGACGGTAAATGGTAAAACTGCCTCGTTTTTTGACCACTTCAATTTTCACATCTTCCGATTTTTTGTAAATGCCGGGCTTGAGGTAGTATTCATTGATATGGGTTTCTTTTTTGCCGCCCATGTTTTGCTCATAGACTTCAATGATACCGTCTTTCTTAATGGCTTTGATGATTGCTGTATGTCGCGGTTGTCCGATTTCATACCATCGTGTAAGCGTTTTTTTTATCACCTTTTTATCTTTTGCTTCTTTGATTTTCTTGGCAATTTTTTTGGCTTTTTGGGCTTCTTTGCTCTGTTTTTCATGGAGTTTTTTGATTTTCTCAGCTATTTTGAGAACATCTTTGGCTTTGAAGTCTTTGAGTTTTTTGACTTTGTTGGCTAATTCTTTAGCATGTTTGGTTTCGAGTTTGGTGATTTCGGACATTAGTTGCAAGGCTGCTTTTTCATCTTTTTTCTCTTTTAGGTTTTTGACTTCTTTCATCATTTTGGCGATTTTGGCAGCACTGGTTTTTTCAAAGCCCGTTATATCTGATGCCAGTTTTTTTAGGTCGAGTTCGCCTTTTTCTTTGATGTTTTGGATTTGAGATGAAACTTCTTTTATTTTCTTTTGGGCTTTTTCCAGATAGTCTTTTGCTTTTTTTATTTTTTCAAGAAAGCCCTTTTGCTTTTCAGCTTTTTCTTCTTTGAGTTCATAGATTTCTATGCGGAGACTTTTGTATTGAATAATATCGCCGGGCGCAGCTCTATTGAGAGATACCTTTGTATCGGACCATTTGTAGGGATTTCTGCCATAGTCGTGTGGAGTTTTGGAACCCGACTCTTTGAGTGCCATAAATGCCAAATCCCAACACTCTCCGCGTGCGCCCTTGACATCGGCGAATACCCGCTTGCCTTTGTTGCGTGCAGCGTAGTTGAGTACACTTTTTGTTGCTGTTGCTCCCATTTTATTGATGTTTTGAGTGATTGAATAAGGCTTAACCTCTAAGCAATTTCATAAACAACCGCCGTATCGTATTGAAGCCACCCAACTCATCGTATCTCAAAAACAAATACATCAACACCAAGCCGATGACGACATAAGCGACGCGGAGGATTTTTTGCTGATTGCTGAGTGGCTGCTTTTCCATATTTATCGGAATATCCCTTTAAGTAGCTGACGGAAAGTGCTATCCATAGCATTATCACCATCAGACAGTAAAAAATACAAGACCCCAAACACCAGCAAAAATATGATGAAGCGGATGATTTTTTCTTTTATTTCGTTGTTTGGTTTTTCTTGCATAATGCTTGATGGTTAGTTAAAAAAGGAAATAATTACGTACTTCATTCACTAATTAATTTGATAATGTGTATAAAATTCATCTTTTAATTGCTTCCTTTTGGATAGTGTGATTAGAGTTTTAATTTGATTCTCTATTGTTTCTATCCCCTTTTTAATGTTCTCTATTTCTTCAATCCCGAAAGAGTATCCATAAAATCCTTCAATATCATAATCTGTCCCTTTAACCTCTTTACTATTAATAATATGAATTTTAATATTCGAAGTATATTCGGGTAGGCTAACATAGCCCTTTATATAACCATATGGTTTGCCATCATTTTTTTGTAACAGATAAGTCGAAGTTGTAAAACCTTTTTTCTTCATAACTATTTTTATAACATTGATAATCAACACCTTACTTCTGGAGAAACCCCCCTCTCTTGAATTCCACCTCCTTCCGCAGAAACCAACTTATTGAATTGATTTATACCTTTGCCATTCATATCTACTGCATTAATATTTGTTAAATTTGCCTGTTGAGCCACATATAATGTTCTATTATTAAGTGTTGCCCATACTTCCCCTTGCCCGGTCATTATTCGTTCAAATTTAAGTTCTAGACCTTCAGGTAACTTTCCTGTCCTTTTAGCTTCTTGTATTGCTTCTTCAACAGAGCGTCCCTCCCATTTGCCTTGATTAAAGGTTTTGCCAATACTCTCTTGTGTAAATTGAAAATCGAAAGGATCATATAAACCCAAAGGATCAATTCTAAAATTGCTATCTTTTACATATGAATATACATTGAGTGTTCCTCCGTCTATACCTATCGGATCTTGAGATATATATATCCCCTCTTTTATGTAATAATATCTAAATCTATTATAATACAATCCAGTTTCTTCGTCCACATATTGTCCTTGATATCGGAAGGGACAGCCTTTTGTCCCTCCTTGTGATAAGCTTGCTTTACCATAGGTATTCAAGTCACAAACCCAAGTGCGTTTACCTTCATTATCATACATGGATATAGGTGTACCTATATGGTCTGTCTGTATGCTATATCGCTTATCATTTGTAATTTTAGCTATAGGCTTAAAAGATTCAGGTTCAAAAAGCCAAGTTACCATATCCACAGGTACAGGTGTCTGTACAACTATAGGCTGCGAGGCAATCTGTACAGTTTTTGAGGTCGTGGTGATTTCTTCTATGGTGATGACATCGGTATCTTCTGTATTGCCATAAGCCATCGGATTTTTTTCTATAAAAATAATTTCGTCATCGTCATCGTCTTGTATTATAAGGTCGGTGTCCGGTTCGTTTGTAAAGATAGTGTTTTTTGTAGTATCTGTGGTGGGTGTCTGCCATTCATGTATCGGTACATTGACATCCCATATCCAGCGGGTGGTATTGCCGTCATAAGTCTTAGCGGTGCGTCTTCCGAGTGCATCATAGGCAAAAGTGACTTCTTTTTTATCGGGTCTGATGACTTTTTCCAACATTCCGGCAGCGTTCCATTTGTAGTGCCATACTTCGCCTTCGGCTGTTGTTTTTTTGATGAGGTTGCCTTCTGCGTCATAGTCGTAGCGTGTGCCTTCTGCTTCAAGGAGTTGTCCAGCAGGTCCATATTTCCTGTCGCTTCTGTCCGTTTTTCGGAAGAGGTTGCCTGTGGCATCGGGATTGCGGTGTTGGCTCTTACCATCGGGGTATATGGCAGCACTAAGGTTGCCTACCTTATCGTGCTGAAATTGGGTAATATCTTTTCCAAAATCTATAAAGCGTTTGAGGCGGTAATTGACATCCCACTCGTAGGTGCGGGAGCGTTGTGCTTTTCCGTCTCCACCAAAGATATGATGATGTACGGGACGACCAAGCTGGTCTCTGTCCCACTTACCCTTTACGCCACCGGGCAGAAGTCGTTCCAGTTCGAGCCCCATAATATCGCGCTTGAGTTGGATTTCCCACGAGGGCGTTTTGCCCTGTGTCCTCATGCCCGATACATCGCCCATGATATCACGGCTAATCGCCAAGTCCAGTCCGAGTGAGGTATTCAGGCGTGTCCGCAAACCCATAGCGTCATATTCGGAGTGTACCTTATAGCCATTTTGTATTTCGGTAATGGTATTCCCAATCAGGTCTTTTTCAAAAACCACATCGGCATCATCATTGACAGCGCGTATGAGTTCGCCGTCTTCGCGGTAGGAGTATTGTTCGATTTCACCAGTAGAGTGCAGGCGTTGGGTGATTCTGCTCATGGGGTCATATTGGTAAAAACTCTCTATACCGGATGCTCTGCTGACTTTGGTCACTTTGCCGTTGGCATCTCTTTTATAGTGACGTTTTATCTCATCAAAACCGCTTTCGAGTTCTACTTCGCCATTGGCGTTGAGGTCAAATTTATATACCGAACCGTGTTCGTTGACAATAGCCACTAGCCGACTGTCCGTATCGTATTTAAATTCTACTTTGGTATCGTTTTCTATATGGGCTATTAGGTCATTTACACCACCATATTCAAATCGGATGTCTCTTTGCTTATCTTTGGCGTGAATGATATTACCTCGTACACTATATTTCAGTTTGAGTATGTTGCCGTCCGGCTGCTGTACTTTAGTGACTTGTCCGAGTAGGTCAAAAGTGCGGCGTTGTGTATTGCCTTTGGGGTCTATGGTAGCTTTACTTCTACCGAGTCGGTCGTATCGCCAGCGTGTAGAGGCATTATTAGGTAGGGTGAGTTGGTCAGGTTCTTTATTTTTATTATAGCCGATAAGGGTGCGTCCGCCCATAGGGTCGGTGAACTGTGTGAGCAAGCCTTTGTCGTCGTATTTGTATTTGGTGGCTCTATCCATGCAGTCCGTCCGCCGAATTAAGCGTCCTTTATCGTCGTATTCCCATTTCCATTTTCCACCGACTTGGTCGGTTGCCTGTTCCAATAGGTTGTCGGCAGAGTAGGTCATTTGTATTTTGGTTTTGTCGGGATAAGTGGTTTGCGTGAGGTTGCCTCTGTCATCATATTGATAGGTAGTTTTATTGCCTAATGGGTCTATTTCAGTTTGTAGCTCGTAGAAGTCATTGTATTCGTATTTGGTTTCGTTGCCTAAAGCATCTATTTTTCGGTGTACGACTGCGCCATCGTGATAGTAAATTTCTGTATAGGTATCGGTATGACCGTCGGGGTGGGCTACGATGCGCTCTATGGTGGTTTTTCCTTTTTCGTAATGAAGATTACCTTTGTATAAACCACCATCGCCATAGGTGTGTATGCAACGGGCATTATTTTCTTCGGAGTCATACTGATAATAAAAACTCACGCCGTCCGGACGGGTGCGCTGCACCATCAGGTGGTTGTTGTATTTGTAGTGGTAGGAGTGGTCTAAGGCATTGGTGGATTTGATAAGGTCTCCGGCTTTGTCGTATTCGTACCTTGCAATCGGAAAGGTTTTGCCTTTGGTGGTTGGGTGTGGTGCATGTATCGCAAGAATTTTGTTGTAGGCATCTGTGTCTATACTCAATTCACGCCCTACGCTGTCAATGATTTTTTGTAAAGCATTTTGCTCATCGTATTGGAATTGAATAGAGTTGCCGGAAGTATCTTGTATGCTACGAATATACCAACGTTTTCCTTCTTCTCCTTCATGAAAACGGTAGTACAACCTGTCTGCATCCTTCAATAAATACCCTTCTTCGTCTCTTGTGAGTTCCAGTTTTTCCTGACGGTCGTATTCTGTTTCTCCTATTTCAATTCGCCGAAATCCGGTTAATCGTCCGTCTGACATACGAAGTTTGACAACCGGAATGTCCTGTTTAATATCCTCTTGAATATCCTGAAGCACATCCAATTGAATATACATATCATAGGTATGACTCCAACGCTGTCCTACTGTACTCTCGTAATCGCTATCGGAATAATAGTTGCGCTCCCAAATTAAAGGAATAGGTCCAGGCAGCATAAAATCTTCTCTTGCTGCCAATACTTTACCACTGGCTATGTCAACGGGATCGAACCCTTTTGAACATAGCCACTTACTGCAACGATTATTTTTTCCAAATAATTTTTTTAAACCCTTATTGACCAATTTGATAGCTTTAGCCGCAACTTTTGCGACTGCTTTCATCGCAAACTTCATAGCGATACGCATCGCGAAAGCACTCAAAGGCGCAGGACGCGGAAAGCCTCCGGCAGTTACGAGCGGTCCGCAAGGTCCGCCGAGTACCAAGCCTCCCAAAAATGCAAGACCTTTGACTCCCCCCTTTTTATCGGGACTCATCGGGGCAGGAATACCTATATCGGAGCAACTCAAGACGGGTTCAAAGAAGCGCGTAAAAGGATAAACTGACGTAGGTTCTGGCAGGTCTGGTGCTATGGCTTTCCCCAAGTCTTCCGATACTACCCCTACTGCAAGGGCAGCCATAGACTGTAACATCTGCCCGACCGTCAAAGAGATACTTCCTACCGTAGCACTTCCTAAAAAAGCCTCACCTTTCATAAAGGGCCACTTGGCAAAAGGACCCGCCATCGGAAACTGTATAAATACAGCTTCGGTCATCGGTTGAGCTACTTTGCGTTTATTGACCTCAACCGTCTGCCCAATCTTCGGAATATAATCAAATACATCCATGATCATACCGAAGTATAGGTGCGGCACAGGGGCAGGTACTCCGAGGATGAGATTGATGTGAATATCCATCCCCATGACCATGTTGAAGTGTGTTGCTACTGGTAGCATATTATTCTGTTTTTGCTAAGTTATCTTGCCAGTTTTCTCCAAGCATTTCTATAATTTCATTTTCGAGGTCTCTTTTACTGATATTTATGTCTGCTTTGCTTCGGGTTTTCATTAAGCCTTGTGCTACGTAAGGGAGTGTGGTGTTGGGGCGTTCTTCCGCTTTCATTTTTTTACCTGCTTCCCATGCTTTATTGTAATACTCCCATGCCAGTTTGTGCTTTTTTACATATTGATAGCAATAGCCTGTCATGCGCCATGCTTCTACTTCCAGATGTGGGTTTTCAATATCTTTTGCTAAAGGGGCAGCTTGGGCGTATATCTCAGCTCCGCTTTCAAAATCTTGTTTTCCCAAGTAGCATCCTGCCTCACCCATGATAGCGGTTATTTGGCATTGCTTAGAGACTTTTTCATTTTCGAGAGCGTATTTAATGGCGGATTCGCGTGCTGCTTTGCACCTTTGGAGAGCCATGTCAAAGTCTTTTAGTCCAATATATCCATTGGCAAGCATGATGTATATGCCGGTTTGGTACTGATACCATCCTTGCTCTTCCGCGATTTTTATGGCTTCCTCGGCGATTTTTTCGGCTTTGGGTAAATTAAGTTCGTTGGAAGCCATCGTCGCATTGAGCATGGCTTTTTCAAATTTTGTTGCTGGTTCTTCTTCTTTTCCTTTCGCTGCTTCGTCAAATATTTCGTTGTAAATATTTGTCATGTCAATATCAGCTTCTAATAGTTTGACCTCATCAGGATATTTTTTGAATAAGTCGTCCAAAATTGGATGTTTAATTTCTTCCCGCAGCATTAATTTGACTAATCCGCTTGAATTGACATGTAGGAATTTTTCTACCCACTTTACAAATTGTTTATTATCATACATGTATGAGGGCATGAGATAAGCAACGAAATTTTCGACAGGTTCTCCGAGCAATTGAACGAAGTCGGACATTAATTTAAGCCATGCTTTAGTGTCTTGTATTTCGTCGATTTGGAGTGTGTCAATATCAATACCTCTTCCCTTCAAGGCTTGTTTGCTTACAGGATTAGCCACTTTATTTTGAAATTCCTGAATTAGCTCAGATGCGTATGTCTCCGAATTATTAAAGGGATTTTCAAAGGCAATAAAAGCTGAGGTTTCAACAACCTTTTGTTCAGAGTCCTCCATATAGACCAAGCCTTCTATCATACGTACTTGTTCCTCATTGACTTTCCATATACCAATGAGTGCGTCGGAAGTTTCCTCAAATTCTTTCCATTGTTCACCCAATTGATTCAACTTTCGGGTAACAGGATTATCTGTGAAGTGGTTTGACATACGTTATGGTTTAATTGGAAAAAGATATAACAAGTTATACAAAATTTTTTAACTCACCTATCATTTGGGATAAAAAATGAAATATTTAACTG